>OMGT01000914.1_pt1 | contig 14808 bp, 7 predicted proteins | sample 1646101 | NCBI WGS metagenome assembly OMGT01 (sample SAMN05578593, study PRJEB25193) | human gut metagenome | biome: Human Microbiome; feature: human-associated habitat; material: feces | host: Homo sapiens | place: USA:Birmingham | reverse complement strand
CTTCCGATCTCGAGATAGATACAAATCTGGCGCACCGGAAACAGGAACAGGAAAAAGATGAAAAATATAAAGCAGAACTTCTGATAGCAGCAAAAAAGGCAGAAGCTGCCAATGAGGCAAAAACAGAGTTTCTCCAGCGGATGAGCCATGATATCCGGACTCCGATCAATGGAATCTGCGGCATGGTCAATATGGCAGAACATTATGCAGGTGATTTGGAGAAACAGACGGAATACAGGACAAAGGTGAAAGAAGCATCCCAGCTGCTTCTGGAACTGGTAAATGATGTTCTGGACATGAGTAAGATTGAAGCTGGCAAAACGGTTTTCAAATATTCTGACTTTTCTATTGTGGATTTTATACAGGAACTTGACACGATATTTCATTCTCAAATATATGAAAAGAAGCAGACCTTTACAATTGCAAAAGAAAATATCCGGCATGAGTGGGTGAATGGGGATCGCGTCCATTTAATGCAGATTTTCAGCAACCTGCTGTCTAATGCAATAAAATATACACAGGAAGGCGGAAAAATTCAGTTTCTGGCAGAGGAATGTGAATCAAATTCATCTGTTTATGCAAAGTACCGCTTTTGGGTCAGCGATAATGGCATGGGAATGTCAGCAGATTTCAAAAATACAATTTTTGATGCGTTTACCCGTGCAGAAAATTCCATGACGAATAAGATACAGGGAACCGGACTTGGAATGGCGATTACCAGGAACCTGGTTGAGGCGATGGGAGGAACCATCGATGTGGAGAGTGAACTGGGGCTGGGAAGCTGTTTTGAGGTTCTCATAGATTTGAAAATTGCAGAGGACAGAACAACTGCTCTGGCGGCACAAGAAGAAACAGATGAGCAGGATGGAAATATCCTGCAGGGAATGAGATTCCTGTGTGCAGAAGACAATGAGCTGAACGCAGAGATCCTGACGGAACTGTTAAAGATTGAAGGTGCGGAATGTACCATCTGTGAAAATGGTGAAGAGATTTTGAAAGCATTTGAACAGTCTGCTCCAGGGGATTATGACATGATCCTGATGGATGTGCAGATGCCTGTCATGAACGGCTATGAGGCGACGAAGGCAATCCGCAGAAGCTCCCATGAGCTGGCAAAGACAATTCCGATTATTGCCATGACCGCCAATGCATTCTCAGAGGATATTCAGCATTCTCTGGCAGCCGGTATGAATGCACATGTTTCAAAACCGGTTGAGATGAAGGTGCTGGAAAAGACGATCAGAAGCATAAAATCCGGCGGGGGGGGGTACCGAACCGCAGGTCATTGAACAGTAACAAATGGCAGGGAATCAGATATAAAAAATACGAGAAGGATAATTAGGATAGACAGAAAATGAAAGGAAAAAAAGTGATTGCAGGCATTCTGCTTGCGGGAATTTTAGCAGTTACCCTGGCAGGGTGTAAAAACACAGATAACACGAAAGAAGAAACAGAAAAGCCTGTTATTACCCTCGGAAGCGATAACTATCCACCATACAATTATCTGAATGAGGATGGTGTACCGACTGGCATAGATGTAGAACTGGCTACAGAAGCTTTCAAAAGAATGGGATATCAGGTGGAGGTTGTCCAGATCAACTGGGAAGATAAAAAAGAACTGGTGGAGAGCGGAGAGATTGACTGTATCATGGGCTGCTTTTCTATGGAAGGACGTCTTGATGATTACCGCTGGGCAGGACCATACATAGCAAGCCGTCAGGTGGTCGCTGTAAATGAGAACAGTGATATCTATAAACTGAGTGATCTGGAGGGAAAGAATCTGGCTGTTCAGTCCACAACCAAACCGGAAGGCATCTTTCTGAACCGGACAGATGAAAGAATCCCCAAATTGGGAAATCTGATCAGTCTTGGACATCGGGAACTGATCTATACGTTTCTTGGGAAAGGATATGTAGATGCAGTTGCCGCACATGAAGAATCTGTTGTCCAGTATATGAAAGATTATGATGCAAGCTTCCGTATTCTGGAAGAACCTCTGATGCTCACCGGAATAGGTGTTGCTTTTGCAAAAAATGATGACAGAGGAATCTGTGAGCAGATGGAACAGACACTGGAAGAAATGCGTCAGGATGGCACATCCCTGAAAATCATTAAAAAATATCTGGATGATCCCCAGAAGTATCTGGAGGTGGATGATCTTGGATATTAGGAGAAGAATAAAAGTAAAGCGATTCTGGATATTCGGCATTCTGCTTGGAATCTGTGTGACTGCAGCTTCCCTGTATTACTTTTTTCAGGCAGAGAAAAAGGAAGCAGAGAACAGGATGGTGAAAACTGTAAACTATGTCAAAGTGCAGTGTTCCACCTACACCCATTATAATGAAGCTTCGGAATCTAAAAGTCTCCTCCGTGCCATTGAAAGCGCCAGACAGATGAGTACGAATATCGACATGGAAACAGAAAACGGCGGCCGGCTAAGCCAGGAGTTTCTGAAAGAAAATCTGCAGACCCTCTGGGTGGATGGTATCCTTGTGCTGGATGCAGAGGGAAAGACAGTCTGCAAATACAGCATGGATGAGGCTCTGACCAATGAGATCACAGATTATCTGCAAAAAGACATTATCATGGATTTTACCGGATATGAAGAAAGATCTTATTCGGAACGGATTGACCGAGAAGACGGATCACGTATCGACATTGCAGCCTGTGCCAGAAAAGATGTACCAGGTATGGTTGCAATTTATTATTACACATCTCCGGAATTTGTCAGAAATTATACCCTGACAATACAGAACCTTTTAAATGGCTATAGCACTCAGAAAGATGGAACGATTATTGTTGCAGATAAGGGAACCATCGTTGCTAGCAACGATGAAAGCCTGCTGGGACAGGATACTGCCGGCAACCAGGTTGTCCAGGCAATGAAAGAGCATACAGACAGTCAGCATATTTTTCATTTAAAAAATGAAGGAACCGGAGGTTACGGAATCATGCTGAAGCAGCGGGATTATTATATTTATGCCTATCTTCCGGATACGGAAGTATTCCGTAACCTGCCACTAAGTGTAACAGCTGTCGTTTTTCTTTATTTACTCATATTCGGTATATTCTGCTTCTGGGGTTACAGAGCGGATCTGGCACATCGGAAACAGGAAAAGGAAAAAGATGAAAAATATAAAGCAGAACTTCTGAGAGCAGCAAAAAAAGCAGAAGCAGCCAATGAGGCAAAAACCGAGTTTCTGCAGAGAATGAGCCATGATATCCGGACACCGATCAATGGAATCTGCGGCATGATCAATGTGGCAGACCATTATGCAGACAATATGGAGAAACAGACGGAATGCAGGGCAAAGATCAAAAAGACATCCCATCTGCTGCTGGAACTGATAAACGAGGTTCTGGACATGAGCAAGCTGGAGTCAGATGAAGTGGTTCTGGAAGAAATCCCATTTAATCTGAACAGTATTTTTGAGGAAATACTGGGTGTGATCGAACATATGGCTGCAGAGCAGAATATCCGGATCCTTTGGGAAAAGAAAGAAGTTACACACTGGAATCTTATTGGAAGTCCGGTGCATGTGAAACGGATTCTGATGAATATTTTGTCCAATGCGGTGAAATATAACAAAGAAAACGGGTATGTCTATATCAGCTGTCGGGAAATCCCATCGAAACAGACAGCAATGACCACATTAGAATTTGTCTGCAGAGATACCGGGATCGGAATGGCAGAGGCATTCCAGAAACGCATTTTTGAACCATTTGCACAGGAACATGCAGGAAGCCGCACAAAATTTGCCGGAACAGGACTGGGAATGCCAATCACAAAAAAACTGGTGGAGAAAATGGGCGGAACCATTTCCTTTGAAAGTAAAGAAGGCACAGGGACTACATTTGTGATCCGGATTCCATTCCGGATTGACACAGATATGAAGGACAGGACTGAAGCTGAAGAAAAAACGGAAACTTCTATCCATGGACTCCATGTTCTTCTGACAGAGGATAATGAGCTGAATATGGAGATTGCAGAATTTGTGCTTCAGAATGAAGGCGCTGTGGTGACAAAAGCATGGAATGGACAGAAGGCTGTTGACATATTCAGAAAAAACAGACCTGGAGAATTTGATGTTATTCTTATGGATATTATGATGCCTGTCATGAATGGATATGAAGCAGCAAAAATGATCCGCTCTCTGGACAGAGAGGATGCAAAAGTGATACCGATCATTGCCATGACAGCAAACGCGTTCACTGAGGACAAAATGAGAGCAAAGGAAGCAGGAATGGATGAACATATTGCCAAGCCTGTTGATGGGAAATTATTAGTAAAAGTGATCAATGAGTTAGTAAAACGCGATCAGAGGGAGAAGTTATAATGAAAAAGAAAAAATGGAACAAGTTAGTTTCTGTGCTTTTGGCGATGGTGACAGCCGTATCACTTCTGTCTGGCTGCGGCGGGAAAAGTGCGGAAAAAGAAGATGCAGAAACCATCACAGTGTATTTATGGAGCACCAGCCTGTATGATAAATATGCACCATACATCCAGGAACAGCTTCCGGATATCAATGTTGAATTTGTAGTCGGCAATAATGATCTGGATTTTTATAAGTTTCTTGATGAAAACGGTGGTTTACCGGATATTATAACCTGCTGCCGGTTTTCCCTGCATGACGCAAGTCCGCTGAAGGACAGTCTGATGGATCTTTCCACAACCAATGAGGCAGGTGCTGTCTATGATACCTACCTCAGCAGTTTTATGAACGAGGATGGCAGCGTAAACTGGCTTCCCGTGTGCGCGGATGCCCATGGTTTCGTGGTCAACAAGGACCTTTTTGAAAAGTATGAAATTCCGCTGCCAACCGATTATGAAAGCTTCGTTTCTGCCTGCCAGGCATTTGATGAGGTGGGTATCCGTGGGTTTACTGCAGACTATTACTATGATTATACCTGTATGGAAACACTGCAGGGTCTGTCTGCATCAGAGCTGTCTTCTGGGGATGGACGTAAGTGGCGTACCATCTACAGTGACCCGGACAATACAAAGAGAGAAGGTCTGGACAGTACCGTCTGGCCGGAGGCTTTTGAACGTATGGAGCAGTTTATTCAGGATACAGGGCTGAGCCAGGATGATCTGGATATGAATTATGATGATGTGGTTGAGATGTACAAAAGTGGTAAGCTTGCCATGTATTTCGGCAGTTCTGCCGGTGTAAAAATGTTCCAGGATCAGGGCATTAACACAACATTCCTGCCATTCTTTCAGCAGAACGGCGAAAAGTGGCTGATGACTACACCATATTTCCAGATAGCTTTAAACCGTGACCTGACAAAGGATGAAACACGTCGGCAGAAAGCAATGAAGGTACTGAACACAATGCTTTCAGAGGATGCGCAGAACCGGATCATTTATGATGGGCAGGATCTGTTAAGCTATAGCCAGGATGTGGATTTCCGGCTTACGGAATATCTGAAGGATGTGAAACCTGTGATCGAAGAAAACCATATGTATATCCGTATTGCGTCAAATGACTTTTTCTCCGTTTCCAGAGATGTGGTGTCCAAGATGATTTCAGGAGAATATAATGCAGAGCAGGCTTATCAGTCATTTAATTCCCAGCTTCTTGAAGAAAAATCCACTTCTGAGGATATTGTGCTGGATTCAAAGAAAACTTATTCCAATCGTTTCCATACCAGCGGAGGCAATGAAGCCTATTCTGTTATGGCAAACACTTTGCGCGGTATTTATGGGACGGATGTGATGATTGCAACAGGAAACAGCTTTACAGGAAATGTACTGAAGGCCGGTTATACAGAAAAAATGGCAGGCAACATGATTATGCCAAACGAGCTTTCCGCTTACAGCAGTGAGATGAGCGGGGCTGAACTGAAGGAAACTGTCAGAAACTTTGTGGAAGGCTACCAGGGAGGCTTTATCCCCTTTAACCGTGGCTCTCTGCCTGTGTTCAGTGGTATTTCTGTAGAAATCAGGGAAACGGATAATGGTTATACATTGAGTAAAGTTTCAAAGAATGGAAAACAGATTCAGGACAAGGATACTTTTACTGTGACCTGCCTTGCAGCACCACAATATATGGAAGCTTATCCGGCAGAGGAAAATATTGTATTTGATGGAGAGGATACCTCTGTGGAAGATACCTGGACAACATATGTTTCAGATGGTAATGCCATTCTTGCAGAGCCTGAAGACTACATTACTCTGAGGTGAGAAGAATGGATGTTAAGAATCATAATACAAACAGAAAGAAACGGGTTGTAAGAAAACGATGGAATGCAGCAGTTCTTATTGCCCTATTTGTTGGAATCCTTTTGACTGTTTTCCAATATTTGGGGTTTGTATCGAAGACTGTTTATGAGGAAAGTGTTTCTCACCTGACAGAAATTTTTCATCAGTCTGATAATATGCTAAGTGAGCTGACAAATAAGAATCTGACTTATCTCCATATATGGGGGGAATATCTGCAGAACACTTCCGATGAAAGTGAAATTCGTGAGTATATAGAGAAAGCACAGGAAGATGCAGGCTTTTTAGATTTTTATTTCCTGTCAGCGGACGGGAACTATAAGATGGCAACAGGTGAAACCGGGTATCTGGGATTGCAGGAAAATATTGAAGATGAGATCCGGCAGGGAAATGATGTGATAACCAATGCAACGGTTCCCGGAAAATCCCAGCTCCTTGTTTTTGCTACTCCCAGGCCTCATGGAAGTTATCAGGGCTTTGAATATGATGCCATTGCCATTGCCTATGAAAACTCTGATATCGTAAATGTGCTGAATATTTCTGCTTTCAATGGAAATGCCCAGAGTTATGTGGTTCATCCGGATGGCCGTGTTGTTGTGGATCATTCTTCTGAGTCATGGGGAGAGGTGTATAATTTCTTTGGGATTCTGAGAGAACATTCTACTCTGTCTGAAAAAGAGATCCTTAAGCTTTCAGAAGAGTTTAAGGAAGGACATACAGATGCAATGCTGATAAATCTGGATGGAGAGGATTACTATCTGGTCTATGAGAAATCCAAACCTCAGGACTGGATCTTTCTGGGACTTGTCCAGGCTGATATCGTCAATGCAAGTATGAATGTTCTGCAGCGTAGCACTGTGCTGCTTGTAAGTGCAGTAGCGGTGTGTATTGCCGGCCTTTTTATTGGAATTATTCTCCGGAAAAACAGGGTAAACCTGAAGAGAAAGGATACGGAGATCCTGTACAGGGACGAATTGTTTCAAAAGCTGTCAATGAATGTAGATGACGTTTTCCTGATGCTGGATGCAAAAACATATCAGGCAGATTACGTCAGTCCCAATGTGGAAAAACTGCTGGGAATTACAGTAGAACAGATTCGTAAAGATATTTGTGTCCTTGGGAAACTGCATCCCGGGGACGTTGAAGATCCGGAGAAGAAGTATCTGGAAGAAATCCAGGTTCATGAGCAGCAGGAATGGGATCTTGAATATGTTCATCAGAAAACAGGAGAACACCGCTGGTTTCATAACGTTGCAATGGGCAGCGAGGTAAACGGAAAAAAGAAATATATCCTGGTTCTGTCAGATCGTACCTCTGATAGAAAAATGAATCAGGCCCTTTCTGAGGCGGTCCGCGCTGCGGAGACTGCAAACAAGGCAAAGAGCACCTTCCTTTCCAATATGTCTCACGATATCCGTACACCAATGAATGCGATCATTGGTTTTACCACACTGGCTGTAAGCAACATTGATGATAAAGAAAGGGTTCGGGATTATCTGGGTAAGATTCTTTCCTCCAGTAATCATCTGCTCTCACTGATCAATGATATCCTGGATATGAGCCGTATTGAGAGCGGGAAAATCCATCTGGAAGAGACGGAAGTCAGTCTGTCAGAGGTTCTTCATGATCTGAAAACCATTATCAGCGGACAGATCCATGCGAAACAGTTAGAGCTTTACATGGATGTCATGGATGTTACCAATGAGGATGTTTATTGCGACAAGACCAGGCTGAATCAGGTGCTGCTGAATCTTTTGTCCAATGCGATCAAGTTTACTCCTGCAGGCGGAACCGTTTCTGTCCGGCTGAGAGAGTATTCGGGTACACAGAGAGGCTGTGAACTGTACGAAATCCGGGTAAAGGATAACGGAATCGGCATGAGTCAGAAATTTGTACAGAAGATATTTTCTCCTTTTGAGAGAGAGCGGACTTCCACTGTAAGCAGGACTCAGGGTACAGGACTGGGCATGGCTATCACCAAGAACATCGTGGATATGATGGGCGGAACCATTGAGGTTCAGACAGAACAGGGCAAAGGTACTGAATTTATTATCCGTCTGCCATTGCGGATCCAGCCTGAGAATCACCGTATAGAGAAAATCGCAGAACTGGAAGGTCTGAAGGCATTGGTAGTAGACGATGATTTCAATACCTGTGACGGTGTGACTAAGATGCTTGTAAAGGTTGGAATGCGTTCGGAATGGACACTTTCTGGCAAGGAGGCTGTTCTCCGTGCACGACAGTCTATGGAAATGGGGGATGCATTCCATGCTTATATTATTGACTGGCGTCTGCCTGATGTGAACGGCATTGAAGTTACCCGTCAGATCCGCAGTCTTGGTGATGATACGCCGATCATTATCCTGACTGCTTACGACTGGTCAGATATTGAAGTGGAAGCCAGGGCAGCAGGGGTGACTGCATTCTGCTCCAAGCCTATGTTTATGTCAGATATCAGAGAGACTCTGATGGCTGCAATCGGCCAGAAGCAGGCCGGGGCAGAGGATAATATTCTTCCGGCAGCAGATTCAGATTTCAGAGGCAGGCAAATACTGCTTGTGGAAGATAATGAACTGAACAGAGAAATTGCAGTAGCACTCCTTAGTGAATATGGTTTTCAGGTTGATACAGCGGAAGATGGAGCAGAGGCTGTGGAGAAAGTTAAGAATTCAACACCAGGTGATTATGATCTGGTGCTTATGGATGTGCAGATGCCTGTAATGAACGGATATGAGGCTACTGAGCGGATCCGTTCACTGGATGATCCTTCACTGGCGGGAATTACAATTCTTGCCATGACTGCCAATGCTTTTGACGAAGACAAAAAGAAAGCACTGGCATGTGGTATGAATGGATTTCTATCCAAACCAATTGTTATAGAGGAACTGATCAGTACATTACAAAACAGTCTGGGGTAAGTTTTCTGTTTGAACTGTGATAATGGGATATGAAAAGTGGTTTGATGAAAGCAAGGAGGAGCAACGAATGATTTGTGGAATGACGTATTTTCAGATATGTCTGTATTTTCTTATTTATTCTTTTGGCGGCTGGGTTGTTGAAGTTATTTTTCATGCAGTAGCGTTGGGAAAAGTTATAAACAGAGGTTTCCTGAATGGACCGGTTTGCCCGGTATATGGATTTGGGGTGCTTTCTGTTTTTGCTTTGCTCAATACAATTCAGGGCAGCGGGCGTCAGATGAGTGATGGAATGATTTTTGTGTTTGGAATTGTTCTGGCAACTGCGGTGGAGCTGGTTGCAGGCTGGCTGCTGGATGTGTGTTTCCACGCAAGATGGTGGGATTATTCAGATAAACCCTTTAATTTTCATGGCTACATTTGCCTGGAGTTTTCTCTGATCTGGGGACTGGCTATCGTTATGGTAGTAAAAGTTTTCCAGAAGTATGTAGAGGCACATGCGTTACATACACCTGCAACCTGGGAGTGGATTGTGATAGCAGTTTTGTATGCTGTGTATCTGACAGATTTTATTGTGACGGTAGCAGTGATCCAGGGACTGAATAAAAAGCTTACCAGACTGGATAAGGTTCGCTCAGATTTGAGAATTGTAAGTGATAAACTGAGTGATACACTGGCTACGACTACGATTGGCACAGCACAGAAAGTGGGAGAAGGAAAGGTTCAGGCAACTCTTGCAGCAGCAGAACTGCGTGATGCAACTGCCGCACAGCGAGAAAAATCTATCGAAATGCTTCGTATAAAAAGAGCGGAGCTTCAGGCTCAGTTTGAGGAACTGTCCAGTTCTATTACCAATCATACCGTTGTCGGTCAGGGGCGTATCATCAAGGCATTTCCGAAGATGCAGCACAGAGACTATTCCGAACTGATTCAGGAGCTGAAAAAGAGATTAAAATAGATTAAAATGCAGAGGGAGGCTTCAGGTGAACAGACAGGCAGTACAAACCTTAAAGACTTATTTTGGATATGATACATTCAGAGAAGGGCAGGAGAGTGTTGTGGAGTCCATTCTGGAACACCGGGATGTGCTTGCAATCATGCCGACAGGAGCCGGAAAATCCATCTGTTATCAGGTACCGGCACTGATGCTGTCAGGAATTACGATTGTAATTTCTCCTCTGATCTCACTGATGCAGGATCAGGTAAAGGCTTTGAATGAAGCGGGAATACATGCCGCATTTATCAATTCTTCACTGTCGGAAAGTCAGATTAGCAAGGCGTTGTACCTGGCAGCAGGAGGAAGATACAAAATTATTTATGTTGCACCGGAACGTCTGGAAAATTATGAGTTTCTGGAATTTGCCAGACAGGTGGAGATTTCCATGGTGACAGTGGATGAGGCACATTGTATTTCACAGTGGGGACAGGATTTCAGACCAAGCTATGTCAAAATCGTAGACTTTGTAAAAAATCTTCCCGGTCGTCCGATCGTCAGTGCTTTTACCGCAACTGCAACAGAGGAAGTAAAGAACGACATTCTCTGTACTTTAAATCTGGAAGATCCGAAAGTAGTGATCACCGGGTTTGATAGAAAGAATTTATATTACAGCGTGGAAAATATCCGGCGAAAAGACGATTTTGTGATGGATTACATAGACAGACATCCAACAGAGAGCGGGATTATTTACTGCTCTACAAGAAAAAATGTGGACAATCTTTTTGAACTGCTTTTCCAAAAAGGAGTTGCTGTTACCAGATATCATGCAGGACTGAATAATGAAACCAGAAAAAAGAATCAGGATGATTTCATTTATGACAGAACCCCTGTTATTATTGCAACAAATGCATTTGGAATGGGGATTGATAAATCCAATGTGAGATATGTGATCCATTACAATATGCCGCAGAGTATGGAGAATTATTATCAGGAGGCAGGACGTGCAGGGCGTGACGGAGAGAATTCCCAGTGCGTTCTATTGTTTTCTGCACAGGATGTTATGATCGACCGAATGCTTCTGGATAACAAAGATTTTTCCGATGTGGATGAAGAGGATGAATTTCTCATTCGTCAGCGGGATATACGAAGGCTTCAGATCATGGAAGGATATTGTAAAACAACAGGATGTCTGAGAAATTATATTCTGGAGTATTTCGGTGAAAAGACCTTCGGTCCCTGTGATAATTGTGGAAATTGTCACAGAGAATACCATGAGACAGATATGACCAGAGAGGCGAAGTGGGTAGTGAACTGTGTGGCTGAGACGAGAGGAAGGTATGGACTAACAATTGTGCTTGGTACTCTGCTGGGGGCTAAGAGAGCCCGGTTGAGGGAGCTTGGAGCAGATAAGTATAGATCTTATGGAGCATTGAATGATCACAGTGAGGCAGAACTCAGGGCACTGATCAGCCAGATGACTGAGATGGGATATCTCTATCAGACACAGGAACGTTACAGTGTGCTGAAACTGGGCGATATTTCTCCGCTAAGAGATGAAAATACTCACGTGATCATGCGTACTTACGAGGAAAAAGAACCGGATAAAAAGAAAAAGCCCCAGAAATCTGTCAGAAAACGCAGTACAGATGCGCTTACGGCAGCAGGTTACGATTTATTTGAAGCCCTGCGGAAACTTCGTCTGCAAATTGCAAAAGAGGAAGCCATGCCTCCATATATCGTGTTCAGTGATAAGACGCTGATAGATATGTGCATCAAATGTCCGTCAAATGAAGAAGAAATGCTGGAGGTTTCCGGTGTGGGCGAGAATAAGCTAAAGAAATACGGTCAGAGATTTCTGGAAGAGATACAGAAGTTCTGCCTGGAACGTCCGAATGCGGTTTTGAGCATGTCGGAAGATGAAAATGGTAATCCCTGAGAACAAAGGTTGGAAAACAGATGAATATAGAAAAATATACGGAAGAATTAATCACATTGAGACATTACTTTCATCAACATCCGGAGCTGGCACTTCAGGAAGTGGAGACGTCTGCATATATCCGGAAATATCTGGAGAAACTGGGATATGAGATTGTGCCGATAGAACCTACAGGATTGATCGCGGAACTTCCATCTCTGAGAAACAGGGAGAAACTGGTTGTACTCAGGGCGGAGATGGATGCATTGCCCATACAGGAGCAGACAAATCTACCATATGCATCAGTAAATCAGGGATGTATGCATGCCTGCGGTCACGATATGATCCTGGCAGCAGCACTGATCCTTGCAAAAATTGTGGCAGAAGAGCAAAGAATGCAGGAAAGTTTTCCGGTCAGACTCCGGTTCCTTTTTGAACCTGCAGAGGAGATTGGTGAAGGTGCAAAAAGAATGCTTCAGGCCGGAGCATTAGAGAATCCGAAAGCAGATGCATTTCTGATGTTTCATTACGCAGCGGACATGACATTTGGAATGGCAGTGCATCAGGGACAGGCATCTTCCATGATCAACAGTATGCAGATTCATGTTCATGGAAAATCCAGTCACTGGTGTGAAGCGGATAAGGGGATTGATGCAATTTATGCAGCTGCTCAAGTGATAAGTGCCATTCATGATCTGAATGAAAGTTTTGGAAAACAACATCCGGATGCAGGAAAATATATTGTGGGTACGGGTACGATCCATGGCGGTGAATATACGAATATTATTGCAGACCATGTGGTATTAAACGGAAATATACGCGCAGTTCATGAAGAAACTTACATGGCACTTGAGCACGAACTGGAGAGAAATCTGCAGGAAATTGAAAAGCAGACTGGCACACAGATCCGTATGGAATTTCCAAAAGATCCGGTATATGCGTTTGCCAATGATGAGGAACTTACAGAGACAGCAAAGGTAGTGGGTGCAGAAGTATTCGGAGATAAATTTGTTCTGGAAGGAGAAGATGAGTTGTTTCTTTCCGGTGACAACGCATACAGATATTTCAGAGAAACCAGAGGACTTTTCACAGTATTTCTTGCGGGAATACCAGGAGAGAATCATCCTCTGCATCATCCGAAATTTCAATTGGATGAGAGAATACTGCCGTACAGCGTGGAGACATTGTATAAGATTATAACTACATTATGAGTATTGCAATTTTGGAAAATAATGAATTGTGATGTGGTTCAGCAGAGCGTGAAATTCTACTGAACTGGATCAATGTATTATTTACGCAGATTGCTATGGAAGGAACGTCAGCAGGATGGATAATTTGTATCTGTTCTGCTGTTTTTTGAGTATACTCGTAATAATTTCAGAGAATACTGTAAATTGACCAAATTAAGTAAGCCCTGCTTCAATTGAGGATATCCACCTGACTCTATAAAAAATCTCATAAATAAATGAAAAAAATTACCAAAAGGACTTGAAAATTGGATTAAAATAGTATAATATAAAAACATAAACAAATTAAGAATGCATAGCAACTATAACTTATTAACGTTGAGTGACAGCAGATTGCTGAATAGTAACGGACAGACGATATACTATAAAGAAAGAATTGAGGGCAGAAATATGAAGATTACAGATACCATTAAATATGTCGGAGTGAATGACCATCAGGTAGATTTGTTTGAGGGACAGTATGCAGTGCCAAACGGAATGGCATATAATTCCTATGTGATTCTGGATGACAAGGTTGCAGTTATGGATACTGTAGATGCCAATTTCAAACATGAATGGCTGGATAATCTTGAACAGGCACTTGGCGGACGTAAGCCGGACTATCTGATCGTTCAGCATATGGAGCCTGACCATGCAGCAAATGTAGCGAACTTTCTGGAAGTATATCCCGGCACTACAGTAGTAGCCAATGCGAAGACATTTGTAATGATCAAGAATTTCTTCGGACTGGATCTGGAAGGGCAGAAACTGGAAGTAGAGAATGGTTCTACATTGAGCCTGGGAAACCACAATCTTACTTTTGTATTTGCACCAATGGTACACTGGCCGGAGGTTATGGTGACTTATGACAGTACAGATAAAGTTCTTTTTTCGGCAGATGGATTTGGTAAGTTCGGTGCTCTGGATGTGGAAGAAAACTGGGATGATGAAGCAAGAAGATACTTTATCGGTATTGTTGGTAAATATGGCGCACAGGTACAGAGACTTCTGAAAGTAGCAGCTACTCTGGATATTCAGATCATCTGTCCGTTACATGGTCCGGTACTTACAGAAAATCTGGGACATTATATCAGCCTCTATGATACCTGGTCCTCTTACACACCGGAGGAAGAAGGAATCGTAGTTGCATATACTTCTGTATACGGACATACCAAAGAAGCAATCAATCAGTTTGTGGAGAAATTAAAAAGCAAGGGATGTCCGAAGGTAGTTGTTTATGATCTGGCAAGAGATGATATGTCTCAGGCACTCAGTGATGCATTCCGTTACAGTAAGCTGGTACTGGCAACAACTACCTATAATGCAGGAATCTATCCGTTTATGAATGACTTTATTACCCGTCTGGCAGAGCATAATTTCCAGAACCGCACAGTGGGCCTTATTGAAAACGGTTCCTGGGCACCTCTGGCAGCAAAAGTAATGAAAAATATGCTTTCTGAATGCAAGAAGATCAACTGGCTGGACACCACAGTGAAGATTATGTCCGCAGTAAATCAGGAAAACAGAGATCAGATGGAAGCGATGGCTTCCGAGCTTTGTAAGGAATATATTGCAAAGAATGATGAACTGGC
>OMGT01000904.1_pt1 | contig 14926 bp, 17 predicted proteins | sample 1646101 | NCBI WGS metagenome assembly OMGT01 (sample SAMN05578593, study PRJEB25193) | human gut metagenome | biome: Human Microbiome; feature: human-associated habitat; material: feces | host: Homo sapiens | place: USA:Birmingham | reverse complement strand
GTCCCGGCGAAAAAGTTGCGAAGCTGGTCAAGCGGATGCACTATGTATCCTTTGTAGGGATGTTCCGGTCTGATCTTTTTGAGGGCTTATGTGTTGGTCATGCCCCGAAAAAATGCAAAATCTGCGGCAAGTGGTTCCTCACCACCAACGCAAGGCACACCAAATACTGCGGCGGCTATGCACCGGGGGACAAGCTGCACCGCACTTGCCGGCAGATCGGCAATCTAAAAGGCAGAGAACAGCGAGAGCTTGCAGACGATCATCCGATTATCCAGATATATGAAAAGAGGCTGAACACCATAAATCGCTATGTAAAGCGTGGTACTCTGGACGCTGACCTTGCGGAGGTCATGAAGAAACTGGCAAAAGATAAAGAACTCCGGGCAAAAAGTGATGTTGCTTATGCCAAAGGAGCTTATGAAAAAGAAATGGAACAGGCTGCTTTGCTTGCAGAAGCTAAGATACATATTTAGTGGGGGAACAATATGAAACAAATATATGTGCATGGATTAGGACAAACATCTGACAGTTGGACAAAAACAATAGATATTTTGCAAACTACTGATTACAGCTTGTGTCCGAATCTTCCTGATTTAGTTCATAGCAAAGAAGTGACCTATGATAATCTATATGCTGCATTTTCAGATTACTGCAATCAATATGATGAGCCTATTGATTTGTGCGGTTTATCGCTTGGGGGCGTATTAGCTCTGAACTATGCTATACAATATCCGAAAAAAGTTCGCTCCTTGGTGCTTATCGCCACACAATATAAAATGCCCAAGAAGCTTCTGAAATTTCAAAATCTTCTCTTTAGATTTATGCCTAAATCCATGTTTCAACAAATGGGATTTAGAAAAGCTGATTTCTTACTTCTATGCGAAACCATGATGGAGTTGGACTTTAACAACTCTCTGCACAAAATATCATGCCCTACACTATTGTTATATGGCGAGAAAGATACTGCGAATAAAAATGCTTCTATTGAATTGGCAGAATTGCTTAAGAACGTGGAATTAAAAACGATTATTGGTGCCGGACATGAAGTTAATATTGAATCACCGCAGGAATTGGCAGAAATACTTCATGCTTTTTATGAAAGAATGTCTTAAGGGATTCTTATAGAAATGAGAAGGGAGGTGCGCTATGCTGAGTGATTTTTCATGGGACATGACCGGATACATACCAAAACACGCTGTCAATCCGCACGGTGACGGCATCATTCCTTATGCGGCAGAGCGCATCTTTCAACTGGAACCGGAGCCTCCAGCGGTGGGCAATCTGAACGAATATATCCTGTCTGCCTTGCAGGAAAAGAATTTGATATATTTCTCATTCTTCCTACACCACTACGAGCCGCAGCTTAACAAGCGCATCAAAGACTTTCTCGGTGTGGATGGCGGCGATTTGTACGACACAGACCGATTTATAGATATAAAGCTCTCCTGCCGGGAACAAATGCTCCAAAAGCTGATGGACTATGATCCTGCCAAGGGTGCGGAGTATGCTACATACATTTTCCCGTTCATACGGGATGCTATGCTCCGTTTCCGTATGGGCGAAGAAAAATGGTCGGTATCCTCTCTGACTAATTACAAAATGGTGCGGTCAATGGCATGGCTGTACCATAACACCAAGGATGCGGTCAGCGAGTTTTCCAAAAAGTATAACTGTGACCTTGCCCTTGCGGAAGAATATTTGAAAGTTGTCCGTGGCATCCGCAATCAACAGCCTTTCTATGTGACAGACGAGGACGGCGAGGAAACTGGCGAGGATGTTGCCCTTGATGATACTTGGAACTATACCGACATCCTCTGGAACGGCATACAGGCAGAAAAGGTGCAGCGAGCATTTGAGAAGCTGAATTACCGGGAGCAGACCTTACTTGAAAAACGGTTGGCGATTTGCATGACCTGCGGGCGTGTCGGCTCATGGAAAGGCCGCCCCACCTTTGAAGAACTGGCTGTGATGTTTGAGGGCAGCACAGCCAGCGGTGCAGAGCGAGCCTACCGGAAAGCGGTGGACAAGCTGACAGAACTGCTGGTTGCCGAAGGTGCGCTCCATGCTGTCCGTCTGAAACAGAAATCCAAAACCAAGCGCAAAAAGAAAATCGCCACTGCAATCTACGAATATCAAGCAGACTGCGACAGCGAATGGGGCGAGATTTCATTTGATTTTGAGAACGGCACAGCGGAAATCATCCGTCTTGCCGATTGGGACACGATGAAAACAAACCGCTATGCAAACCGGGCGATAGCGTATCTTTTGAACTGTGAGAACGAAAAGCTGCCCAAGGAAATAATGGTTGCATTCGAGTTGTGAAGTTCAATAATAAACCGATGAGACATCAAAATCGACCGAACAGACAGAAATCAACATTTCTCCATTTTGATTTGCTATGATAGTACTGGCAAATAAAATCAAAATGGAGGATATCACAAATGCAAGCAATTAAAACCATGGAACTTGTCAAGCAGTATAAAACCCTGACTGCCGTGGACAGGCTCTATTTAGATATTCAGCAGGGAGAATTGTTTTCTCTACTGGGTGTAAACGGCGCAGGAAAGACCACAACTATTAAAATGCTCTCCTGTCTGACAAAACCCACAAGCGGAGACATCCTCGTAGGTGGCTATAGTACTACAAAGGAGCCGGAACAGGTAAAGCGGCTGATTGGCGTATCTCCGCAGGAAACGGCTGTTGCTCCAAACCTCTCCGTGAAAGAAAATCTGGAACTGATCTGCGGCATCCACAGTTTTTCAAAAGGTAAAACGGAAGAAAAGATTCGAGAACTTTCCGGGCAATTCGCTTTGGATACCGTTTTGAAAAGAAAAGCTGGTAAGTTATCCGGCGGTTGGCAACGCAGAGTCAGCATTGCCATGGCTCTGATCAGCGAACCGCAAATCCTGTTTCTGGACGAACCTACCCTTGGTTTGGATGTCATTGCAAGGCACGAGCTTTGGGAAACAATTCGTTCACTTAAAGGCAAGATAACCATCATTCTGACAACGCATTACATGGAAGAAGCAGAGGCTCTTTCTGACCGCATCGGCATTATGAAAAGCGGAAAACTTCTTGCGGTAGGAACAGTAGAAGAACTGAACGCATTAGCAGGAACAAATGATTTTGAAACAGCGTTCGTTTCTATTGTGAAGGAGGATACTGTGGTATGAGAATGATGACATTTGCCAAAAGATGTTCAAAAGAGATTTTGCGTGATCCGATCAACCTTGGTTTCGGTCTGGGATTCCCTTTGGTTTTGCTGGTTCTGCTTAGTGCGATACAGGCTAATATCCCGGTAAGCCTGTTTGAAATCGACACACTGACTCCGGGCATTACCGTATTCGGGCTGTCGTTTATGACTCTGTTTTCCGCAACACTAATCGCAAAAGACCGGGAAAGCGCCCTCTTGCAGAGGTTGTATACTACTCCGCTTACGGGATTTGACTTTATCATGGGATATATGCTCCCGCTATTACCTATTGCTATCGGACAGGTTCTGATCTGCTATCTGTTTGCGATTCCGTTGGGGCTGACTGTCAGCGTAAATATCGTGTACGCTGTCATTGGCATCATCCCTATGGCTGTTTTCAATATTTCTTTGGGACTTTTTTGCGGCAGCGTTTTTGGAGTGAAACAGGTTGGCGGTATCTGTGGGGCATTGCTGACCAATCTCTCTGCATGGCTTTCCGGTGTGTGGTTTGATCTGGAGCTTGTGGGAGGGGCATTTGAGAAAATTGCCAATGCGCTGCCCTTTATGCACGCAGCCGAATTGGAAAAAGCACTATTCAGCGGTAATTTTGAACTTGCAGCAACGCACATTCTACCCGTTTTGCTGTATGGTGTATTGATAACAGTTATTGCCGTATTCTGCTTTCTTAGGCAAATGAAAAAACAGTAAGGATTGAGGAGATGAAATATAAGCTCATTATCGATAAAAACGCAGAAGAAGAAATTATAGCAGTCGTTCATGCACCTTCTTCTCTGACACAGCAAATCGAGAATCTTGTTTGTAGCTATTCCGGTGAGGACTACATTATGGGATACAGGGATGACGAGATGCGGAAACTGGCATATTCAGAAATCGAATGTATTACCATTCTGAACAGAAAAGTAATTGCCATTGATATAGGTGGTAACCACTTTTCACTCAAGGACAGGCTTCGTGACTTGGAAGGTATCCTACCCTCTTACTTTATCCGCATTAACAAATCTACCCTTGCCAATGAACACCGTATTCTGCGATTTGATGCGGTGTTCAGCGGCGGTGTGGATGCCGTATTTCAATGTGGCTATAGGGAATATGTTTCCAGACGCTGCTTTGCGGAAATCAGAAGGAGGTATGAAGGAATATGAAAAAGTTTGTTTTGGAGTTTTTGCGCCGAGGGTTTGCAGCTTGCGGCATGGGTCCCATCATTTTAGCGATACTCTATCTGATTTTGCAACAGACCGCTGCCGTAGAGACTCTAACCGTAAATCAGGTCTGCATTGGAATCTTTTCAATAACCGCACTTGCTTTTATTGCAGGAGGTATGAACGCCATTTATCAAATTGAACGGTTGCCCTTGATGGTGGCAATTTTGATTCACGGCAGCGTTTTATATATCAGCTATCTCGTCACTTATTTGCTTAACGATTGGCTGGATTGGGGTGTAATGCCCATCGTAGTTTTCTCGGCTATTTTTCTTGTGGGCTATATCGTGATATGGGCGCTCATTTATTCAATAACCAAAAACAGAACAGAAAGGCTCAATGAAGCGCTAAAGCAGAAACAACAGAATCCATAAATCAGAAAAACCGCTGCAACTTCCATCCGACAAGGGATGAAAATTGCAGCGGTTTCTTTATGCGGAATGAATATCTTTTCGGGTGTATTTCCAATAGGCAGCAACAATTCCCACCGTCCCGAATATAAGACCAATTGCAATTAAAGTACCATCTAAATACCCGTTGCTCACAATGTCAGCGCCCTCACAATATCCGAAAGGTGTTATGTATTTCAAGAACTCCGCAACTTCGGCGATGTTGGCGACCAGGTTCATAAAATACATCGTCACCGCAATGCCAAGTCCCACGCCAGTGCTTCCTTTGCGTAGAAATGCAGAGATACCAAAGCAAATGCCCGCCAATTCAATTTGAAGCAGATAGTAAGCAAGATGCAACAGATTTATTTCTTCCCAGGGAATCTCCTCCCCGATTATAACCATGGAGCCGACGGAAATGGCATAAATAATTAGATTCAACGCTATTATTTGAATCAGAACAGCAATCAGTTTTTCCGTAATGATTTTGACACGGCTGACAGGATGGGTCAGAAGAAATTCGGCAGTCCGCTCCTTCTCCTCTTTACTGAGAATGCCTACGGCACAAAGCGCAGCATAAAATGCACCGCCAAGTCCCAGCACATTTCCGCACTCAATGGCATAGAAGCCGACCAGTGTGCCGAAATTCAGGCGATCCATACCAAAGGCCGCAGTAAAAGAACCCATAGAGGCAAATACATCACTGATGCCATCCATTTCCCCTTTCATTTCCGGGAACAAAAACACGCAAACTGCAAGCAGCATGGCGATTGCCGCCGTCCATATCAAAAAGGAATTTTTTCCTTGCTTTAATTCGTGCTTTACAATCGTCATACTCTATCACCGTCCTTTTCATAATAATGCAGGAAGATTTCCTCCAGATCAGGCTCCGAAATATGGATGTCCAAGATGTTTCCGTCCGAAAGCTGCCGAAGCAATTGGTTTATATCGCCGCCGAATAGGAAGCTGGTGATTCCGTCTACCGTAACCTGATCCCGAATCCCGGTCAAATCCGTCAGGTCAACAGTTCCCCGCAGAGACACTCGCTTGGCATTTGTTTTTGCCAAAGTATCCACACTGTCGCAAGCAATTATTCTGCCTTCCCGAATAATGGCGGCACGGGAGCAATTATGCTGTACTTCGGATAGAATATGGCTGGAAAGAAATACGGTTGTTCCCTGACTGCTGCGCTCCCGGATGATTTCAAAAAATTCACGCTGCATAAGCGGATCAAGACCACCGGTGGGTTCATCCAAAATCAAAAGTTCCGGACGATGCTGCAAAGCACAGATGATGGCGACTTTCTTTCGATTGCCAAAGGATAATTCGTCCACCTTTCGATTTCTATCCAACTGCAAACGCTCACAGAGGGATTTGCTTTCGGCTGCACAATTCTTTTTGCGCAGGTCGGCAGATAATTTCAAGATGTCCTTTACCTTCATGCCGGGATAAAAAATCGCTTCTGACGGAAGATACCCAACCTTCTGCAAAACAGCTTCTTTATTCTTTACCGTGTCCATACCGAAAATCTGAGCACTGCCTTTTGTGGGGGATACCAGTCCCAGCAGGGTACGAATGGTGGTAGATTTTCCCGCACCATTTGGCCCGATAAAACCGAACACTTCGCCCTGCTCCACAGACAGATTCAGTTCCAAAACACCTCTGGATTTCCCGTAATATTTGGTTAAATTCTCCGTTTTAATTGCTTCCATGATTTTTACTCCTTACGCAGATAGATGCTTTTCCAAAAGGCCAACAGTTTTGTGAAATCCTTTTCCATTTTCTCTATATCCACATTGCCTTGCTGCACCATTTCCCAAAGATAACCCTCCGAAGCCCAATACATTTCCCGATACATCATAGGAATATCCAGTCCTGGTATAAATTGAGAGGGATCGAGGTTCAGGCGTGTTTTATCCGCTTTCAGATTGAAATACCTGTGATAGCTCTCCTGAATAGCTGCACTGATTCCTGCATCCTTTTCGTAAAATGCCTTGATTGTGAAGTTGCCCATATCCGGGTACAAGCGGATGATTTCCATTTTTGCCCGCATACCTCGTTCCATGCTTTCAAACAGCTCCGTCTGTCCGTAGCATCCATATCTGGTCAGAAATTCAATTGTCGTTTCGGCGCATTTGTCCCACAGGAACAAGTACAACTCCTTCTTGTTGTGAAAATAATGGAACAGCAGAGATTTGCTGATTCCCGCCTCGGCAGCAATCTCACTCATAGGACTGTTTTTGTACGAATTTTGTGAAAATACCCGGTAGCCCGCATTGATGATAGCTTGCTGCTTCTCTGGCGGCAGGGTATAAAAGCGTTCATTCATCGTGTCACCTCCATAAACCGTTTCGGTCAAGCATATTCTAAATCCGTTGACCGATTTTGAGAAGACTGCTTGTAGAAATTTCGAAAATTTCCAAAATCCCAGCAAAGGAATAAAGGCACCGCCGAAGCGATGCCTTTAGCTCATAAATACTTCTTATTAAAGACAGGAAAGCTGATTGCCAAACAGACCACACTCAAAAGAACGGTGATGTAAATTGCCGTAACATATGACCGTGCCTCCACCGTTCCGTAAATAAGGGAATTTCCGTCCATCAACAGAGTAGGAAGATATTCCTTTGCTTTCGGGATTAGGCCAATCAAATACGATACCAGAACTGTACAGCCTGTTCCGGCAAGCACACCCGTGTTTGAGTTGGACAACGTGGAAAACAGCACGGTCAAAGCTACCACCAATGATCCAAACAGCCACCAGCAAATGACAGAAAAAAATAAATTCTGCGCTATGGAATTATCCCAGAAATAAGTGTTGTAGCCAAAGGTGATAGTGAAGCAGAACCAATAACAAACTGTCCAGAGCAGAGTCAAAATGATTGCTTTGGAAATCACTACCTTATGCCGGTCGAGTCCTTTTGTCAGAGCAAGCACCAAAGTGCCTGACTGATATTCTTTCGTAAAGATGCTGCTTTCAAGCAATATAAATGCAATCAGTCCCATCGGAGCATTTTTGAAGAACTGCACCCATGAATCCATTGCGCTTACCGTAACAGCCGTAACCGTCATACCGCTTGCTTCAAGAGAATCCGCCATCATTTCAAGCAGCCAAGGCGTCAGTTTTGCAACAGCAGGATTCATGATACCAAGCAAAATGAAGATTATGACAAGAATCAACAGCCGCCCTGATCGAACCTGTTCCATCCATTCTTTTTTCATAAAGGCAAGTAAAGATTTCATTTCTCCACCACCTCCATAAACAAAGTTTCAAGTGTAGGTTCAACCTGTTCTATTTTCAGCAGACGGATACGATTATCCGTAACAAAGCGCAGTATGTCAAACAGGGTGTGATCGTTCTCACGGAAAGAGGCTGTATTTATGCCGGATTTTTTTAGTCCCGCAAATACGTTCATAAGCAGTTTCAGTTCTTCCTCGTTTCCTGTTTCAAGAACATACTCCTCTGTACGGTATTGGGATTTTATATCTGACAGTTTCCCCTGGATGTTCACTACACCGTCATTTAAAAATGCCACATCGGTGCAGATGCGCTCCACATCAGACAGAATGTGTGTGGAGAATAAGACGGTCGTCTGTTCTCTAACTGCCATCAGAATATCCAGTATTTCTTTTCGTCCCACAGGATCAAGGGCAGAGGTGGGTTCATCGCAGATGAGCAGCTTCGGACGGTTTAAGAGTGCCTGGGCAATTCCGAGCCGTTGTTTCATACCTCTGGAAAAACCTTTGATTCGATGTTTTTCATTGCCAAGCCCAACAAGTTTCAGAAGCTCATTGCTTCTGCTTTTGATTTCAATTCTGCTCATTCCGGTGATCTCACCGCAAAAAGAGAGATATTCCGGTGCTGTCATAAATGGATAGAATTCCGGTACATCGGGTAGATAACCAATGTGTCTGTTTGTTGCCGTCTGTCCATAAACAACCTTTTCTCCTGATACCAATATCTCGCCGCCATCTGCTTTGAGAAGTCCAAGTATCGTTTTCATGGTGGTTGTCTTACCAGCTCCGTTTTTACCAATAAACCCGAAAACGCTGTGTTCGGGAACCGACAGATCGAGCCCCTTCAGAACCGATTTGTCCCCGAAGCGTTTCTGAAGATTTGTTATTGCCAGCATGTCCATTACGCATCCTCCTTGCCGAGCAGGAAGTACATGATAGGCCCGACAAAGTTCATCAACACGATGGTAATGATGAGCCACAGCGTGCGATTGCCTCGTTTATAATTCTTGTGGGTCAAGATGTGATGCAGAGTATAGCCGAGCAATGCAAATTCTGCAATGACCAACGGGATCAAAAATGGGAGAAATTCCATAATCTTATCCATTCTCTTTCTCCTCCTTTCCGTAGGTTTCCACACAGAAGCCGTGATAACCGCAACAGGTACAGGTCAGTTTACGGAGTGTCGGCGTGTGTCTTGCCCAAAACGCTTCCTTGAAGTTTGGCTTAAATACCTCGTGGCACTGCGGACAAATATATACTACCCGTTTGAAATAGAAGTTTGATACCCATACGGCATAGGGAATTGCCACAAACCAGTACGCAGCAAACGGCCACCAAATTCCCATAGTGATCCACAGAACAATCGATGTCCACTGGATAATGCCAAGCGGAATTCCGGTTATGAGCAGAATGGCATGGAGCTTTTGCATATTCTTTTTGTTTTCCATCGCATAAGCTATATCACCGATAGATTCAACAGAGAAATTATCAATGCCTCTTAGCTCTTTTTTGATGCCATCAAGTATAGCAAGTTTTTCTTGCCGTTCGCTTACTTCCTCACGAAGCGCCTGTTCCTGCTGTTCCAGCAAAACAGATATGACACTGCCTGGATCATCTTCGGACAGCAACTCGCCAATGTTGTTAATAGATATTCCGGCATCTCGTAAAAAACAAATGATCTTCATTCGCTTCAGATCCTGTTCGGAATAAAGCCGCCTACCACCCTCCGACAGCTCGCTGGGAACGAGAATGTTCCTCGAATCGTAATACTGCACTGTCCGAACAGATACGCCACAAAGCTTTGCAATTTCTCCTGTTGTGTATTTTGACATAGCTTTCACCTCCTTACGCCGCTTATTTTACAACATTACGCAGCGTCACAAGCAAGACCTTACGCAGGGGGATTTTTCTGAATATTAACTTTTTGTTCATATTCGGGTCTATCACAGATTTTAAGCCGCCCATAGGCTGAGCTATAGGGGGCTCCTAAATCAACTGTCCAAACTTCTGTATTCCGTTACAGTTTTCAAATATACTTCAGGCTCGCCGTTCAGTATCAAGTCAGCATATCCAATCGGGTCATTGTAGATTAGATAGTCCAGTTCTGACCGCTGATACATGTTGTCAGCAATCTCGTTCTCCACAGCGATAGTGTCAATCGCTATCATACTTCCATCAGCAAATTTCAGTTCCACACAGGCAGTATCCATGTTAAACTCACAAGAAATCAATCTATCCATAAGAAACCTCCATTCTGCGGGATGTTAGATCATCCCAAAATAATTGAACGCTTCTCGGATTGCTTTCTCTTTTTCCGGCGGACACTGGGGCTGTCTGGAATCCTCGGATTTTGGCAGGTTATAGTTTTTTCCTACCTCAATCCCACATTTCCGCTTAATCTGTGAGATATAGAGGTTGGACACCTTTAATCCGGTATGCTCCAACACATACTCCTTGATCTGCGGATAGGTAGCTCCATCTTGGAACTCCGACATATCCATATCTTCCAAAGAGAACTCAACCCGAATCTTTTTCGAGTCGACCTTGCCCTTGGAAAGCAAGACAACCGTCTCGACGTGATAAGTATTCGGAAACATATCCACGCAGCATATCTTCTCCACTCTATACCCTCTGTCCATAAATATCTGCAAATCCCTTGCCAGACTTGTCGGTTTGCATGAAATATAAACCATATTCTCAACGCCATACTCTATGATTTTCCCGATAGCCTTCGGATGGATACCGTCTCGTGGTGGATCAAGAATTATATAATCCGGTTTTTCCTCTATCTCATCAAGCACCTTGAGGACATCACCTGCGATAAATTTACAGTTATCAAGACCATTAAGAGCTGCATTTTCCTTTGCTGCGCAAACTGCCTCCTCAACTATTTCGACACCTACTACTTCCTTACACACCGATGCCATAAGCTGCGCGATGGTGCCGGTTCCGCTGTAGAGGTCGTAGACTGTTTTACCGTTTAGCGAATCCTTGTCATCTCCCAGGATAAACTCTCTCGCTGTCTCATATAGTACCTCCGCTCCGAGTGAGTTGGTCTGGAAAAATGAGAATGGTGTGATTTTGAATTTCAGACCTAAGAGCTCCTCGTAGAAATATGAATCTCCGTAGAGCACATCTGTGCCCTCGTTTTTGACCACATCTGCCACGCTGTCATTTTTTGTGTGTAAAACGCCCTTAAATCTGCCGTCATAGTGCCTGGTCAAAAGTGCATATCTAAAGCCTGCGAGCAGTTCCTCCTCGTTGAAGCCCTCTGTCTGTGTGGTGGTGACAAGGTCGACTATGATTTCACCGGTTTTTGTTGCCTTTCTGACAAGTAGATGCCGCAGATAGCCTTTGTGTGTTGCTCTGTGGAAATATGGGATATTGTTTTTTGAAAAATAATCAAGTGTTGCCTTTAATATTGTCCTGAAATCCTCATCCACAATCTGACAGTCTGATACTGTCACAAGGTCATAAAAGCTTCCTCTTTTGTGCATGCCAAGCGCAAGAGGGCCATCCTTGTACTCATCACCGAAGGAAAATTCCATCTTGTTTCTGTATTCACTCTTTTTCGGACTTCCATGTATCCCTATAAACTCATATCCTGACTCTTCCTCAGTGCCGATGGCATCCGAAATGAGCTTTTTCACCTGGGTAAGCTTCATATCAAGCTGCTTTTCGTAAGGCACTGTCTGATATGTACAGCCCCCGCACATTCCAAAGTGAGGACATGGCTCTTCTGTCTCCAGAGGCGATTTCTCAATTACCTCCATGAGTCTGCCCTCTGCTCTTTGATGCTTTACTTTATTTACAACAAATTCCACCTTCTGTCCCGGAATTGTATTTTTCACAATTACTCTGTCGCCATCATCTGTAACGGCTATTCCCTTGTTTGGGAAGTCTACTCTTTCTACGGTTCCTGTTCCTCTAAATCCTTTTTTCATGTAATTCTTATCTCTCTTTATACTTTATTATTCCTTTGTATGCCTGACTGCAAATGCCTTGCTTCACACATAAAGAAAAATGAGGACTACATATGTAGCCCCCATTATCTAAAAACGATTATTTCTCTTCTTTAGTCTTTGGTGCCTCTTTTTCCTCTTCAGCATCATCATCGTCTTCATCCTCGAAGAAATCATCATCGAATTCATCATCATACTCATCATCGAAATCATCTAAATAATCCGGTGTGAAAAACCTGTAGATACCATATGCCGCTGCTGCAACAGCAACTAATACACCAATGATGGCAAATATGATAACAGCCTTGGAAGGCTTCTTGTCTTCCTCTTCTTTTTTGAGAAGGTCATTAAGCTTTGCCATGCTGAGCTTCTCTGCAAGCTTGTTGTCCTTTAATAATTCTTCAACTTTACTCATAATTCAATCCGCTCCTTTTCCAAAAGTAATTGTCAAATGCTATTTGTTAAATCCATTATAGCATATTATATCCAATTTTCCTATAAAAATTACAATAATTTTAGTCAATTTTTTTCAATTTGGCAAATGAAGCAAACATCTTTTTGGTACCGGCCTTGTCAAAGTCCACAGTGACCTCATAATCCCTGCCGCCTTCTACAATTGCCATGACCTCTCCCGCGCCAAACTTGATGTGTGATACTCTGTCTCCTACCTTATATGAAAGGCCGCCGGTGGTATTGGCACTGGCAAATGACTTCTGATTGCTCACAGGCGTGTAGACAGGTGTCCTTGTACGCTGTGTATTAAAGGTGGTCGCATACTCTGTGCCGTATGTAGGTGTCTTTTTGAAGGCCTCCTTAGCCTTTCTGTACGTGCTCTGCGAATTTCTTTCAATGTCATCATCACGGCGCTTTGGCTCATAGACCTCACCTGACATAAGCTCACGCGGAATCTCCTTCACAAATCGCGATACCTTGTTGAACTGTGTCTCTCCACGCACCATACGCATGCGTGCAGATGTGATGGTCAGATGCTCCTTGGCTCTCGTGATGCCAACATAAGCAAGACGCCTTTCCTCCTCTATCTCGCTTGTCGCATCATCACTCGTGATTGACATATAGCTTGGGAAAAGACCATCCTCCATGCCCGCCAGATACACATTCGGAAACTCAAGTCCCTTAGCACTGTGCAGAGTCATAAGAACCACATAGTCGCTGTTTTCGTCAAGACCGTCTATATCGGCTACAAGCGCTACCTCCTCCAAAAAGCCACTGAGAGTAGGATTCTCCTCCCCCTGCTCGTAATCAACAGCCTTGTTTATAAGCTCATCAATATTCTCAATACGCTGCTCTGCTTCATCCGTGCCCTCTGCCTTCAGCTCATCGACATAGCCGGTCTCATCGATTATTGCCTGTATGAGCTGCGAAACCGAATCCATCTCGGCTCTCGCACGAAGTGACTGTATAAACATCACAAAAGGCTTTATCTTGCCTGCTGACCTCGCCATGCCCGGCACCTCATCGACATAGCGCAGTGCCGTATAGAAATCTATTCCCTTCTCAATGGCATAGTCTGTCACCTTATTGATGCTTGTAGCTCCGATGCCGCGCTTTGGCACATTTATTATTCGCTTTACCGCAAGGTCATCATGGCCATTGTCAATAGTCTTTAAATATGCAAGGATATCCTTTATCTCTTTTCTGGCATAGAAATTCACGCCGCCGACAATCTTGTATGGTATGTTGGCTGCAATAAATTTCTCCTCGAAGAGACGCGACTGTGCGTTGGTTCGGTAAAGCACAGCACAGTCCTTATAGCGCGCCTCACCCTTTCTCACGAGTCTCGCTATCGAACGCGCCACATAATCCGCTTCCTCGAAGCCACTCTCAAGCTGTTCAAAGGTAATCCTGTCTCCGGCTCCGTTGTCAGTCCAAAGGCGCTTGTCCTTTCTACCCACGTTGTTGGAAATGACGCTGTTGGCGGCATCTAGGATATTCTGGGTAGACCTGTAATTCTGCTCAAGCTTTATGACCTTTGCATCATCAAAATGCTTCTCAAAGTTTAAGATATTGTAGATATTGGCACCTCTGAACTTGTAAATGGACTGATCATCATCACCAACCACACACAGATTCTTATACTTCATGGCAAGAAGCCTGATAAGCTCAAACTGCACGGTGTTTGTGTCCTGATACTCATCCACCATGATATATCTGAAGCGCTCCTGATAGTAATCCAGCACCTCTTTATCCAGCTTAAAAAGCTCTACTGTCTTCACAAGCAAATCATCAAAATCGAGTGCGTTATTCTGCTTTAGGGCATTCTGATACTCCTTGTATACAAGTGCCTGCTTGCGCTTCACGAAGTCACCTGTGAAGCGGTTTTCAAACTCTATCGGATCAATCATCTCATCCTTTGCAGATGAAATGACATTTAAAAACATCTTTTCCTTATACATCTTGGTATCTATCTCAAGACGCTTGCAGATGTCCTTCATCAGAGCCTTCTGGTCGTCAGCATCATATATGGTAAAATTCGTGTCATATCCCAGCCTGTCAATATACCTGCGCAGTATACGCACACATGTCGAATGGAATGTAGAAACCCATATGCTTTCCGAACCATAGCCCACCATATCATCAATTCTCTCACGCATCTCTCCCGCAGCCTTGTTTGTAAAGGTGATTGCCATGATATTGTAAGGATTGACGCCACACTCATCTATCAGGTAGGCAGTCCTGTATGTAAGAACCCTGGTCTTGCCACTGCCTGCCCCCGCTAAAATAAGAAGCGGTCCCTCTGTGGTCAAAACGGCCTCCCTTTGCTGTTCATTCAACATATCTAAGTTCATCTGTTTTCCTCTCAATTCTCCAGTCTTTTACAGGCACACATACCATAAATACAAAAATAATTTATCTACAGCATACCACAAACATATGTTTTGTACAACCCAATATGAGAAAAATCAAAAA
>OMGT01000865.1_pt1 | contig 15396 bp, 10 predicted proteins | sample 1646101 | NCBI WGS metagenome assembly OMGT01 (sample SAMN05578593, study PRJEB25193) | human gut metagenome | biome: Human Microbiome; feature: human-associated habitat; material: feces | host: Homo sapiens | place: USA:Birmingham | reverse complement strand
TACGGCGACCACCGAGATCTACACTCTTTCCCTACACGACGCTCTTCCGATCTCACACGTGGGAGAACGTGCCGCAGTGCAGCGGGGACAAGACGCAGAATTACAGCTACTTCGTGCGGGAAGAGGCGGTGAGCGGCTATGACACACGCTATTTCACCACAGGGGAGGAAACGACCGAACTGCTGCCTGCGAAGTGCACGGTAGACAGTGCGGGACTTCTGGCGGCACCGGTGGACTGGGAAAAGGCGAGCGTCACCATCGTGAATCGGGAATGTCCCAGACTGCCGTATACCGGCGGAACGGGTGTCACACGGTATCATGTGCTGGGACTGCTGCTGACACTCGGCGCAGGCACAGGCATCGCATTCCGGTACCGGAAGCGGAAACATTCGTAATCCAAAGGGCATCCTCATAAAATGGGGGTGCTCTTTTTGCTGCACCGGATATCCCCGTGGCTTGCCTCTGTGCGATTCTCTGAAAAAATCCCTTGCAATTTTCGGGGATACGTGGTATAATGGAAACATTCCTGTACAGGGAAACGCTGCACAATTGGATTTCGTTCCGGCACGACCGGAAACGGCAGAAATACGAAAGGAAAATCATCATGATGAAAACATATGGCATGCGCAGCCTTGCGCTGACACTGGGCGCTGCCCTGATGCTCGGCGCATTTGCCGGCTGCGGTTCTACAAAAGGCGAGGGAAGCGTAAAGGTGAAAAAGGATTCCTCTTCCGCACTGGAAGACGTGGCAGAGCAGGAGACCACACAGGAGCTGGGCTATTCCACAGAGCCGGGCGGCACGTTCACCATCACCTTGTATCCGGATGTCGCTCCGCTGACCTGCGAGAACTTCGAGAATCTGGTCAAGGACGGTTTCTATGACGGTCTGACATTCCACCGTGTGGTAGACGACTTCATGGCACAGGGCGGCGACCCCCACGGCGACGGCACCGGCGGAAGCGACAAGACCATCAAGGGCGAGTTCGGCTCCAACGGCGTGGAGAACAGCCTCTCCCACCAGCGTGGCGTAGTTTCCATGGCTCGTTCCTCTGATCCGGACAGCGCCTCCAGCCAGTTCTTTATCTGCTACACGGACTGCTCGTTCCTGGATCAGCAGTACGCTGCATTCGGCGAAGTCACCGAGGGTATGGACACGGTGGACTCCTTCTTGCAGGTGTCCCGTTCCATGGGTACCGACGGCGCAGTTTCCTCGCCGGATGTGCCCATTGTTATTCTGAAGGCAGAGATGGTGGACGATGACGCCGACGGCAATCCGAGAGTCCAGTTTACCATGAACGATTTCTTGAGCGAATAAGAGCCGGCGCCGAGATGCGGGGCTTTCACGGCAGGCACGGAATCAGACTCCGTGCCTGCTGTGCTGTCACGGGAGGAGAATTCTTATGAATCACAATATCACACGTTTTTTTGAACAGATGAAACAGAGCCGGGTCGCTTTTATCGGAACCGGTGTGACCAACGGCGACATCATCCGCCTGTTCCGGAAAAAGGGCATTGAGGTCACCCTGCTGGACCGCAAGACCGCAGACAAGCTGGGCACAGCCTATGACGAGTTCAAGGCGCTGGACGTACAGTTCTGTCTGGGGGATGCCTACTTAGACCGCCTGACGGATTATGACGTTGTCTTTCGTTCGCCGGGCATGTACTACCACAACGAGAAGCTCCAGCAGGCACGGGCACAGGGTGTTGTCATCACCTCGGAGATGGAGGTGTTCTTCCAGCTTTGCCCCTGCAAGATCTATGCAGTTACCGGTTCGGACGGAAAGACCACTACGACCACGCTGATCTCCGAGTTTCTCTCCCGTGCCGGCTATCGGGTGCACAAGGGCGGCAATATCGGCCGTGCCCTCCTGCCCATCATCGATGACATCCGGGAGGAAGATGTGGCTGTAGTGGAGCTGTCCAGCTTCCAGCTGCTCTCCATGCGCCAGTCGCCGGACGTTGCCGTCATCACCAACATCGCTCCCAACCATCTGGACGTGCACGGCACCATGGAGGAGTATATCTACGCCAAGACCAATCTCATCGCCCATCAGGACGCTTTCTCTCGCACCATCCTCAATCAGGACAACGAGGCAACCATGAATCTGGCATCCATGGTGCGTGGCACGCTGACCACCTTCTCCCGTAAGACCCAGCCGGCATTCGGCACGTTCCTGCGGGAGGACGGCATGCTCTGCTATGTCAAGAACGGCGAGGTAACACCGGTGGTGCACAAGGACGACATCCGCATTCCGGGCATGCACAACGTAGAGAACTATCTGGCAGCCATCAATGCCGTTTGGGGCACCGTGTCCATTGAGGACATTGTCTATGTGGCAAAGAACTTCGGCGGCGTGGAGCACCGCATTGAATTTGTGCGGGAGCTGGACGGCGTAAAGTGGTATAACGACAGCATCGCCACCAGTCCGACCCGTGTTCTCGCCGGACTGCGCTCGTTCTCCCAGAAGCTCATCGTCATCATGGGCGGCTATGACAAGAAGATCCCCTTTGAACCCATGGCGGATACCGTCTGCCAGCAGGTGAAGCTGGTACTGCTCATGGGCGTGACTGCCGACAAGATCGAAAAGGCGATCCGTGGCAGTCAGTATTATCAGGAGGGCGCACCGGAACTGGTGCACGTTTCCTCCATGGAGGAGGCAGTACAGGAGGCACGGAAGCGTGCCAAGGCAGGGGATATCGTCACCCTCTCGCCCGCCTGCGCAAGTTTCGATCTCTACCCGAATTTCGAGGCACGCGGCATCCACTATAAGAATCTGGTAAAGGAGCTGCACTGAGTATGGACTTGAATGCACTGCTACAAAAGCTGACGGCGCCGGCGTGTGTTTCCGGCAGCGAGTCCGCCATTGCAGAAACCGCAGCGGAGCTGCTGCGCCCGTTCTGCGATACAGTGGAGATCGTCAGCGGCAATGTCTGCGGCACACTGGGCAGCCGGCAGGCGGGAAAGCCCCACGTGCTGCTGGATGCGCATCTGGATCAGGTGGGCTTTGTGGTCACGGAGATCACGCCGGACGGCTTTGTCCGTGTGGGAAATGTGGGCGGTCTGGAATACCGCTTCATGCCGGCGCAGCGTGTGCTGCTCCACGGCAGGCAGAACATCGCCGGTGTGATCTGCTGCATTCCGCCCCATTTGCAGAGCGGCAAAAAGGAACACGTGGCAGAGGTGACAGAACTCGCCATCGACACCGGCTATTCCAGGGAGCATCTGGAACAGCTGCTTTCGGTGGGGGACAGCGTGACCTTTGATATGCCGTTTCGCACCATGGCGGGCGGCTATGTTACCAGTCCCTCGCTGGATGACCGCTGCGGCATGGCGGCAATTCTCTGCGCCATGGAGGAATTGCAGGGACAGGCGCAGCCGTGCAGCCTGAGCGTGCTCTTCTCCACACAGGAGGAACTGGGAGAGCGTGGCGCCAAGATCGGTGCCTATACCATTGCGCCGGACATTGCGCTGGCGGTGGATGTCACATTCGGCGATGTGGGAGAAAAGGTGGGCGTCTGCGGAAAAGGCCCCCTCATCGGCATTTCGCCCTCCCTGTCCCGTGATGTGAGCGATGCACTGATCGCTGCGGCAGATGCGGCGCAGATTCCGTGGCAGCCAGAAGTCATGGCGGGAACGACCGGCACCAATGCCGACCGCTTTGCCGTCACACGGGGCGGCGTGCGTGCCGGCACCGTTTCCATTCCGCTGTGCCACATGCACACACCGGTGGAGAAGATTCGAACAGAGGACGTGGCGCTGACAGGAAAGCTGCTGGCGGCATATGTAAGGGGGTGCGCATCATGCTGAACCATTTCGAGGAACTTTGCAATTTGTGCGCCGTTTCCGGCGACGAGGGCGCTGTGCGGGACTATGTGTGCCGTGCGCTGGAGGGAAACCCCACAGTTTCGTGGCAGATCGACCCGCTGGGGAATCTGCTGGTGGAGAAAAAGGGCGCACAGCGTGCCCCGCATCACCTGATGGTGAGCGCTCACATGGACGAGGTTGGCCTGATCGTCACTCACGTTCAGGACGGCGGTTTGCTGGAGATTGCAGCCGTGGGCGGTGTGGATGCCTCGGTGGTCATCGGCAGACAGTTCCTGGTGGGCAGACAGCACATTCCCGGTATTGTAGGAACGAAACCGGTGCATCTGCTCTCCAAGGAACAGCGCAGCCAGCTGCCCACCTTTGACGGACTGGTGCTGGATATCGGCGCATCCTCGGCAGAGGAGGCACGGAAGCTTGCGCCGGAGGGCACGTGCGCCTATTTCTGTCCGGACTTCCGGACGCTGGGGGACGGCAGAGTTTGCAGCAAGGCAATCGACGACCGTGCCGGCTGCGCACTGCTGCTGGGGCTGCTGGAACAGGAGCTGCCCTATGACATCACCGCTGCATTTCTGGTGCAGGAGGAGATCGGACTGCGTGGCGCAACGGCTGCTGCCTATACCGTTGCACCGGAATTTGCGCTGGTGCTGGAGGCGACCACGGCGGCGGATATCGTCGGCGCATCCGGCGGCGAACGGGTCTGCACGCTGGGCGGCGGGCCGGTGATCTCTTTCATGGACCGCAGCACCATGTACGACAAGGGCATGTATCAGGCGGCGTTTGCGCTGTGTCAGGCACAGGGGATTCCCTGCCAGACCAAGACACGCATCGCCGGCGGCAACGACAGCGGCGCCATCCATGTCAGCCGTGGCGGTGTGCGGACGCTGGCAGTTTCTCTGCCGTGCCGCTATCTGCACTCGCCGTCCTGCGTGGCAGATCTGGCAGATCTGGACGCCTTTGCTGCATTCCTGCCCCAGATGATTCAAAAACTCATGGAAGAAGACGTGTGACCGTATGATACAACAAATCGCAACATTTACGCCGGAGGAAACGGCGGTGCTGGAACAGACATGGCGTGGACGGCAGATGCTCTCTTACCAGCGGGCTTACGGCGGCGGCTACGATTTCTGCCGGTTTTTCCGGCTTCAGTATCCCGAGGGGACGGGCTGGATGTTTCTGTTTAATGCAACGCTGCTGATCTGTGCGGCGCAGCCGATTCCCAGCGAGGAGATCGTCACGTTCGTCCGGATGCATCTGCCGTTCCGCATCGAGTGCCCCCAGTTTCTGCTGCCGGCGCTGGCGGAGATTCCCAACTATCAGAAACTGCATCGGGCGACCTTTGAACTGGTGCCATCCCAGCCGTCAGCGCAGTTCTCGCCGGAGGAGGTGGCGCTTCAGCCGAAATTGCAGGATGTCTATGGCATCTTGCAGGAGGGCTTCCCCAATCTGCTGGACTATCCCATCTGGCTGACCGACGTGTCCCACCGCTGCCGGCACGGCATGAGCCACGTGCTCACCTACCGGAACAGCTCCACCCTGACGCTGGTTTTTGACTGGAAAGATCAGGTGCTGGTGGGACAGGTGGCGACCCGTGCAGCGCAGCGTGGAAGCGGCTACGCCCGTGATTTCCTGCGCTGGACGGCGCAGTGGCTGGCGCAGCAGGGCAAGCATGCCGTGCTGTTTGCGCTGGACATCCGCATCAGCTTCTATCGGGAAATCGGGTTTCGGGAAATCGCCTCGGAGTACGTGCTGGAGCGTACCGACGTCCAAAAAGAAGAACAGAAGAAGGGAGCACTGTAAATTATGACAGAGCTGCAAGACTTTTTTTCCATTGATCAGCGCCTGCTGGAGGCGGCGCAGCAGGCAGAGGATGCCTGCAAAGCAGATTTCGAGCGCATTGAAAAGAATGCCGCTTATAATAGCGCCAAGGTGCTGGCAGCATTTCAGAAGAGCCGTGTGAGCGAGCCGTGTTTCTACGGCACCACGGGCTACGGCTACGGCGATCAGGGCCGGGAAGTGCTGGATCAGGTATTCGCCGAGGCATTCGGCGCAGAGGATGCGCTGGTGCGCCATAACTTCGTGTCCGGCACCCATGCGCTGACCGTTGCCCTGTTCGGCGTGCTGCGCACAGGGGACAAGATGGTCGCTCTCACCGGCAGACCTTATGACACGCTGGAGGGCGTCATCGGTCTGACCGGTGATGCCAAGAGCGGTTCGCTGCAAAACTTCGGCGTACAGTACGGAGAGATCCCGCTGCTGGCGGACGGCACGCCAGACTATGACGCTGTGGCAGATGCCGTACAGGGGGCGAGGGTGGCGTACATCCAGCGCTCCCGTGGCTACTCGCTGCGTCCGGCGCTGACCATTGCGCAGATCCGCCGGCTGTCGGAGATCGTGCGCCGTGCCAATCCGGATGCCGTCATCATGGTGGACAACTGCTACGGAGAGTTCGTGGAGACACAGGAGCCGGTACAGGCGGACTGCGACCTGATGATCGGCTCTATGATCAAGAACGTGGGCGGCGGCATTGCCCGCACCGGCGGATACATCGCCGGCAGAAAAGATCTGGTGCAGCAGTGCGCCGAGCGTCTGACCTGCATTGGTATGGGCAAGGAAGTCGGCTGTACGCTGGACATGAACCGTGAAATGTATCTGGGCTTTTTCCATGCGCCGGAGACCACGGCACAGGCGCTGAAAACCGCCGACTTGCAGCAGCCCTGTTCGGCAGCTTTGGCTTCGCCTGCTACCCCCGTGTGGGCGAGACCCGTGGCGACATTGTGGAGGCGATCCGGCTGGGCGACGAGGCACGCCTCACGGCGTTCTGTCAGGGCATTCAGCAGGGATCGCCGGTGGATTCCTATGTGGTGCCGGAGGCGTGGGACATGCCGGGATATACCAGCAAGGTCATCATGGCAGCCGGTGCGTTCACCATGGGCGCATCCATCGAGCTGTCCGCCGATGCCCCCATTCGGGAACCGTTCGCCGTTTGGATGCAGGGCGGTATCACCTACAACAGCGGCAAGATTGGGATTCTGCTGGCGGCGCAGAAGCTGCTGGAGCAGGGACTGATCACGCTGTAAGACCGGAAAAATACAGCCGATTTTTCGGAAAAAGCTTGACGAAAAATTATCGAAATCGTAAAAACAGTATCAGAAGTGTTACAAATGGCTACAATTTCCGTCGATTCCACGGGAATTTGCAGAAAAACAGTTGACATCCGCCAGGGTTGCTGGTACAATAAAATGAGCGGAAAATGCCCTGCGGGCGAATCCGCAAACTGCAATGAGAATTAGGAGGTATCGCTTTGGGAGAACGGAAGTTATGCTATGGCTGTATGGAACGCACGGAATTTTCTCGTGGCGTTTGTCCGAACTGCGGATATTATGACCAGTCTCCGAGTGACCCGTCTTTTATCATCCCCGGCACCACGCTGAACAACAACCGCTATATCGTGGGTGTTGCGCTCTCAGCAAACGGCGAGGGAATCACCTATCTGGCATATGACCAGTCCATTAGCTGCAAGGTACTCCTGCGGGAGTACATGCCCCGCAACCTGTGCAACCGTGTGGTCGGCTCGCCGGTCATCAGTGTCATTCCGGCACGTCTGGCACAGTACAAGGCGCTGATGGCAGAGTTCACGGAACTGCACAAATCTCTGGCACATCTGCGGGGACAGGTGCGCATCAGCACCGTGGTGGATCTGTTCGCTGAGAACAACACCACCTATGTGGTCAATGAATACGTGGACAGCATCCGCTTTGTGGACTATCTGAAAGAAAACGCCGGCGAACTAACATGGGGACAGCTTTCCCACATGCTGCCGCCGCTGCTGACAACGCTGAGTCTGCTCCACAATACCGGTGTGATCCACCGTGCCATCTCTCCGGAGACCATCTATGTGACACGCAAGGGCGAGCTGCTGCTCACCGCCTTTTCCAGCGCTGCTGTTCGTACCGCTAACACAGAGCTGGAGTGCGAGATCTATAACGGCTATGCCGCACCGGAGCAGTACTCTGTCAACAGCCGGCAGGGCACATGGACAGATGTCTACGCCATTTGTGCGGTGATCTACCGTGTCCTCACCGGCAGCATGCCACCGTCTGCCATCAGCCGGATGGAGAACGACAATCTGGTAGCGCCGAATCTGCTGAATCCCAATGTGCCCCGCCACGTTTCCAACGTGATCATGCAGGGACTGAGCCTCAATGGGAACGAGCGGATTCAGACGGTGACGGAGCTTGTGACACGGCTTTTTGATGAGCACGCCGCAGAGGCAGGCGCTGCCTATGCCGGTTATGTGCCACAGGGCGGCTACGGGCAGCCTCAGCAGAATCCGCCTTACAGGCAGCCCCAGCCCCAGCAGTACCGTCCGCAGCAGCAGATGCCGCCGCAGGAACAGCCCTACGACAACGGCTATGCCGCACCGGAGGACTACGGCTATAATGAGGGCTACACCGATGACTATGCCTATGACGATTACGGCGGGGAAGAGCAGTATGAGGACGACGCTCCCCAGAAAGCCGGTGCAGTCGACCGGCTGAAAGTGCCCATTATTGTGGGAATCGTGCTGCTTCTGGCGTTTCTGATCTGTCTGTTTGTGTTCGGCGGCAATTTGTTCGGCGGTGAGGAGTCCTCCTCCGGAACCAAGGTGACGGCGACTACTGTCAGCGTTGTTTCCGGCGAGACCACCACCGAGGCAACGGCTGCTGCCACCGGCGACAGCGTGATGCCCGACCTGCTGGGCAAGAACTACGATGCCCAGAAGGAACGCTACGCCTCCTGGATCACGTTCGACGTGGAAGAGGTCTACAGCGATGTCTACGCCAAGGGGCAGATCTGCTGGCAGGAGTTTGAGAGCGGCGATACGTTCGATTCCTCCAAGCCGGTGAAGATTCAGGTGAGCAAGGGCTCGGCAACCGTACAGATCCCCAGCTACTCCGGCTATGGGCTTCAGTCCTATAGTGCGCAGCTGGACGAGCTGAACATCCCCTATACCACCGCCGCAGAGATCAACGAGGGCTACACCAATGGCAGCGTTACCCGAATCGTTGTGACCAAGGGCGGCAAGGAAGTGGACATTTCGGCAGGCGCATCCATCAATCTGAATGATAACTACCAGATCACCGTTTACTATGCGAATAATCCGGTAGTCACCACGGAAGAACCTACAGAAGAACCCACCGAGGCAACCACTGCAGCCGCAGCGGAAACCACCGTTCCGGCAGAACAGCCCACTGAGGCACCGGCTACGGAAGCACCGCAGCAGTAAAAATATCCGGATCATACAGCAGACTCAGGCGTCATTTGGCGCTTGGGTCTGTTTTTTTGCCGGAAATCGGGAAAAATCGGGTGATTTCTGACCACGCATCCGTGTGTTTTCAGCAGAACGTACCATGTTTTCTAAAACCGGAGTATCTCCTGAACGTGGTAAATAGATGTAACACCAAATGAATCAAAAGAATTGGTGACAGATACGAAAGATTATCACGCTTTCACGAAAGAAAAATAAGGAAAATGTGCCGATTTCTTTCTTTTGTGAGAAATGTGCAATTTTTCCGGAAAACATCGAAAAAACTGTTGACATTGTACCGGAAGTGTGGTATGATAATAACAACGAAAGGGAACAGCGAAGAGAAACCGGCGAGAGGGTTCAAAGCGAGTGGTTCCCGCACGATATGCTTTTCAAGGTCTGAGGGTTTCCTCTTGGAAAGCGAATCTACATCAAAAAGGAGGGCGAAATCCGATGGCAAATGAAGAGTCACAGCTGCATATGCTGTCAACGTCGGATCGAGCACCGGCTGCACAAAGATAAGAGCGTAGCGAGAGTTCAGCATAGACTGGGCGAGGGCACGAAAGTAATGATAAAGAACGATGTGAGCCGAGGAAGACCGATGGATTGACGTGAGCAACTGTTTACGTTGAAAATCTGTTATTTGCATTGGCAGCATAGAAGAACGTAATTCAGCATGATGACGATGCTGAATCTTCGACAGAAATGTCTTAGAATAGATATGCTGGAGTAATCAAGTAACGACCATTAGGTGATACCGATGCAGTAGTTTTGAGTTGATACCGCCAGAGCAGCGGTTTTTGGAAAAACGAGATCAAGTTGAAAAAGGTGAGTCCCATGGAAAGCAGCACTGATTTTTCGAAATAAAACCGAAAAGGTGAGTCCCATGGAATAAGGCGAGAGTTCATTTAAGTCCGCAAAATGGTTCGTCTGCGAAAGGGCGTGGTTCATGATGTGGCTTCGAACAAGAGTTTTTGTACCGGATAAAACGACGTGAGGAGTGAGTCCAATCGAAACTTATGCGAAGGAATGAAAGTTCTTTCTCCTTTTTATAGTGCATCAAAATCCCTGAACGGAGGTCTACCGTTCAGGGATTTTTTTGACGTTATGGGATGAAGTTTTTCCCCTGCCAGGTGTCCGTGTACTTTAGATGTCTGGCGATGGCGTTGCGGACGGCGGTCTTGTGCAGACTCCAGCGTGGGGCGAGAAGTTCCTCCGCTGCGCCGTCACCGGTGAGCCGTTCGATGACGGTTTCCGGCGGAAGCAGCGCCAGCTGTGCTGCGGTGATCTGGACGTATTCCCCCTGAGAGAGAACGGGAATCCTGCCGGCACGCCACTGCCCTGCCAGAGGTGTGCCACGGAGGATGTGCAGCAGGTGAATCTTGACGGCATCCGGCCGGAGCCGTCCCACGACACGAGCGGTTTCCAGCATGTCCGCATCCATTTCACTGGGCAGCCCGTTGATGAGGTGGACACAAATGCGGATGTGCCGCTCCCGCAGCGCCTGAAAGCTGCGCAGGAACTGGTCGAAGCCATAGCCACGGCGGAACTGTTCTGCCGTGGCGTCGTGGATGGTCTGGAGTCCCAGCTCCACGGTGAGGGCAGTCTGTTCGGCAATGTCCGACAGCATGTCCAGCACAGGCTCCGGCAGACAGTCCGGACGAGTCCCGATGGCGAGCGCCTCCACACCGTCCTGTGCCAGCGCCAGCGTGTAGCAGCGCCGCAGGTGTTCTGGCGTGCCGTAGGTGTTGGTGTGCGCCTGAAAATAGGCGATGATGCCGGCATCCGGATGGGTGTGTGCAATGCGTGTGCGCTCTGCGGCGATCTGTTCCGGAATCGTGCCGGACGGGGTGAAGTGTCCGCTGCCGCCGCTGCAAAAGGTGCAGCCGCCGTAGGAGAGCGTGCCGTCCAGATTGGGACAGGAGAAGCCGGCGTCGATGACCGCCTTCTGCATGGGCTTCCCGAAGCGCTGGAGATAGTAGGCGCCGGCGGAAAAATAGCGGGGATGATCCATAAAAAACACCTCCAGACAAATAGAACCGGTGGGGAAAGGAGAGGTAACCCACCGGTTCTTCATGTATCTTGCGGACATTTTTGGAATGTACGCTTGGAAACGCACGGAACACAGGATGCCTGCACGAGTCCGCAGCCGGCTGGAGCGGCGGTGATCTCAGAAGAAGCTGCAGGGGAATGCTGTGTTAACGCACGAAATTGTTGGTCCGCTTCTTGGAAAGAAACGGTAAGAAATTTATGCTCAGATGAAACGGTTGCTTCAAATGACGATGGTTGTATTATACCGGAGGAATGTGATTGCCTTGTGAAAATCCGTGGGAATTTTTCTGAAAAAGTGCGCCGCTGTCCGCCGCTGCGGCACAGGGGAATTTGCTTGGAAATCTCGAAAAAAAGCTTGCATTGCCGGACGAATTATGGTATAATAAAAAACGTAATGTCTTTTCCCGGACGACAGTTTTTCGTCCGGCGAAAAAGGAAGATACGGTAATTTTCAGGAAGAAATGAGGACAAAACGGGATGAAGATACAGGATACCGTGCTGGCAGAGGCGCTGCCGGAATCGTTGCTGGCGCAGCTTCGGTCGCACTTGTTCGCCGGACGGGAGGAGATTCGTGCGTATGTGCACAGCTTTGGATGTCAGCTCAACGTCTCTGACGGCGAGCGCATCCGTGGCATGCTGCGGGAGATCGGATTTACGCTCACGGAAAAACGGGAGGAGGCAGACCTGATCCTGCTGAATACCTGCGCTGTGCGGGAGAGTGCGGAGGATCATGTGTACGGCATCCTCGGCAACATCAAGCATGAAAAAGTACGCAATCCCGACCTGATCCTCGTGCTCTGCGGCTGCATGGCATCGGAGGAGCAGACCTCGGAGTATGTGCGGAAGCACTATCCCTTTGTGGATATTGTGTTCGGCACGGCATCGCTCAGCCGCTTCCCGCAGCTGCTGCTGGATCATCTGGAGGGCGTGAAGTTCGCCTGCGATACCGGTGAGTACGACGCCATGTACGAGGGCATTGTGCCGTCACGGGAACACCCGTTTAAGGCGGCAGTGCCCGTGATGTTCGGGTGCAATAACTTCTGTACATACTGCATCGTGCCCTATGTCCGTGGCAGAGAGCGCAGCCGCCGGCCGGAACAGATCCTGCAGGAGGTACGGGAACTGGTGCGGGACGGCTATCGGGAGATCATGCTGCTGGGACAGAACGTCAACTCCTACGGCAAAGACCTGCCGGAGCCCATCACATTCGCCCAGCTGCTGCGGCAGGTGGAGGCGATTCCGGGTGACTTCGTCATCCGGTTCCTGTCCTCTCATCCCAAGGATGCCACGCCGGAGCTGCTGGACACGATTCTGGACAGCCGGAAGATCGGCAGACACCTGCACCTGCCCGTGCAGTGCGGCAGCAACCGCATTCTGAAAGCCATGAACCGCCGGTACACCGTGGAGAAGTATCTGGAAACGGTAGACTATCTGCGGCAGCGGGATCCGGACTTTTCCCTGACCACCGATCTGATCGTGGGCTTCCCCAATGAATCGGAGGAGGATTTTCAGGGCACACTGGATCTGGTGCAGCAGGTGCAGTACGACAATCTCTATACTTTCATCTATTCCAAGCGCCGTGGCACCAAGGCGGCGGAGATTGAGGACAAGACTCCTGATGCCGAAAAACGCCAGCGCATGGAACGCCTGCTGAAGCTCCAGCGGGAGGTCGCCACAGCACACTATCAGCGCTTCCTCGGCAGAACACTTCGGGTGCTGGTTGAGGGAGAGAGCAAGCGGGAGGGCTTCCTCATGGGCAAAGATCTGGCGTTTATCATCGTAGAATTTCCCGGTGATCCAAGTCTGATCGGACAGTTCGTCTCTGTCCGTGTGACGCAGACACGGAACTGGGCAGTAGAGGGTGTCCTTGTGACACCAGAGGAGGAACAGCAATGAATGCAGTAGAATCAGCAGCCAGAGCACTGGGCAAGGCCGTTCAGGCAGATCCACGCTATCTGGCATATCACGCAGCAAAGAACGAGAACGACAGCGATGCCGCATTGCAGACGGCGATTCAGGACTTCAATCTGCTGCGGATGAACTATCAGCGGGAGACCGAGCGTGCCGCAGAGGAACAGAACACCGGGAAGATTCAGAAGCTGGAACAGAAGATTCAGGAGCGCTACCTCGAAATTCGGGAGAACCCCCACATGGCGGCGTTTGAAGCGGCAAAGCAGGAGATGGATGCCATGATGCGGGAAGTGGATCTGATTCTGACCATGTGTGCAAACGGGGAGGATCCGGATACCTGTCATCCGGATCTGAGCAGCTGCACCGGCAACTGTTCGTCCTGCGGCGGCTGTCACTGAGTATCACAGAGAGAGCGGAGGGAAACCCTATGAATCTGGCGGATGTGCCAAAGGAAAAATTGTCGCCCATGATGCAGCAGTATGCGGCAACCAAGGAAAAATACAGCGACTGCATCCTGTTTTTCCGGCTGGGAGATTTCTACGAGATGTTTTTTGAGGACGCCATTCTGGTGTCCAGAGAGCTGGAACTGACGCTGACAGGAAAGGAGTGCGGTCTGGACGAGCGTGCGCCCATGTGCGGCGTGCCCTACCACAGCGTGGACTTGTACCTGAAAAAGCTGGTGGACCGTGGCTATAAGATCGCCATCTGCGAGCAGATGACCGATCCGGCGCTGAGCAAGGGACTGGTGGAACGGGATGTCATCCGTATCGTCACCCCCGGCACGCTCATTGAAAGCAGCATGCTGGACGACAACGCCAACAACTACATTTGCAGCCTGTACTACGGGACAGACGGCAGCTGTGCCCTCTGCTTCGCTGACCTCTCCACCGGTGAGATGTCCCTCGCTGTCCCGCAGGGCACTACCGATCTGACCGTCCGCATCATGGACATGCTCTCCCGCTATACGCCGGCGGAGCTGGTGCTGAATGCGCAGGCGCTCTCCCTGAAATCTGTGATGGATTTCGTCAAGGTGCGTTTGCAATGCGCTGTGACGCTGCGGGATGATGCGTGCTTCTCGCTGGACACCGGCAGGGAGCTCATCTGCCAGCAGTTCGGTGTGGACTCGCTGGAGCTGCTGGGCATCGGGGAGGACGGCGCAGGGGCCTGCGCCGTGTGCGGGATGCTGGACTACATTCGGGAGACACAGAAGCGGAACATTGCCCGTTTTATTTCCATTGACGTGGTGGACAGCGCCGAGACTATGGGACTGGATCTGAACGCACGGCGGAATCTGGAACTGACTGAGACCATTCGCGGCAAGGAGCGCAAAGGCTCCATGCTCTGGCTGCTGGACGATGCCCGCACCGCCATGGGAAAGCGCCTGCTGAAAACGTGGATGGAACAGCCGCTGGTGCAGCCGCTGAAGATCATGGCACGTCTGGATGCCGTGGAGGCGTTCTATAAGAAAAGCGTGTCCCTCATGGAGGTGCGTGCGCTGCTGGACAATGTGTACGATTTGGAGCGTCTGATGACACGGGTGCTCTTCCAGAAAGCCACACCGCGTGACCTGAAATCCCTCTCCATGACAGCGCAGCAGCTGCCGGCGCTGAAAGCGGAGCTGAAAAAGCTCTCGTCTTCTCGTCTGCTCGCCGCACTGGAACAGCAGATCTCGCCGCTGGAACGGGTGGTAACGCTGGTGGAAAACGCCATTGTGGATGACCCGCCCATCACACTGAAGGACGGCGGTGTCATTCGGGACGGTTTCCACGAGGAACTGGATCGCCAGCGCCGCATTATGAACGGCGGAACGCAGATTGTGGACGAGATTCTCCAGCGGGAACGGGAGCGCACGGGCATCAAGGGACTGAAGATCGGTTACAATCGGGTGTTCGGCTACTATCTGGAAGTCACACGCTCGTACTACGACCTGATTCCGGCGGACTACATCCGCAAGCAGACTCTCGCCAACAGCGAACGGTTCATCACCGAGGAACTGAAACAGGTGGAGAATGAGATTCTCGGCGCAAAAGACCGGGTGCTCCGGCTGGAGGAGGGCATCTTCACCGAGGTGCGGGACTGTCTGGCTGCCATGCTGCAAAGCGTGCAGGAGACGGCGACTGCAGTGGCGCAGGTAGACGTGCTGGCATCCTTTGCCAACATCGCACTGGAAAACGACTACACTAAGCCGGAGATTGCCATGGACGGTGCGATTCAGATCACCAACGGCAGACATCCGGTGGTGGAGCGCATGCTGACAGACGAGGTGTTCGTGCCCAACGACACCTATCTGGACTTGAAGAGATCGGAAGAGCGTCGTGTA
>OMGT01000845.1_pt1 | contig 15738 bp, 10 predicted proteins | sample 1646101 | NCBI WGS metagenome assembly OMGT01 (sample SAMN05578593, study PRJEB25193) | human gut metagenome | biome: Human Microbiome; feature: human-associated habitat; material: feces | host: Homo sapiens | place: USA:Birmingham | reverse complement strand
CGCAATCGCAGCAGCTGCCACTACAACAATTATCACAATGACAATGATTGCCGGCTTGTGATAGCGCTTCGTGACCACCTTTCCGCTGCCAGCCGGTTTACTGGCTGGTACAGTGATCTGCGGTGCAGCCGGGCTGGTGCTGATGCGATCCTGCGCCGGTGCGGCATCGTCTGTGTCACTGACGGGCGTTCCGCAGTAGTCACAGAACTTCGCCGTGTCGTCTATCTGTCTTCCGCAATTTGTGCAAAACATTGCAACGCTCCTTTTCGATTCTCACGCTTTTGAAAGCGGACTCTTACTCCCATATCGCTGTGATCTCATTGCTCCACTCGCTGTAGATCACGCCGTCGTCGGTATTGGCATATGCTCTGACTGCCAGATGTTCCAGCTGTGTTGAACTGTACTCGTTCTCATTGTGTGCCGTCAAATTTCCAAAGACAAAGGTATTCGTTCCGACCCTCTGCATTTCGTTCGATACTGTCGCTGTTCCCAGTGACTCATATCCATAATGTTTGACATAGGACACCTCATAGCCATCGGCGTTGGGAATTGCATCCCAGCAGACCACGTCGCAGCTGTGCGTTCCGGAATACATTTCTTTTCCCATTCCGTTCAAGGCAACCGGAACTTCCTTGACTACCGTATAAATCGACGGTGTATCCAGCGAAGTCAGCTTCAGCTTTTCGCCGGAAGTCTCCCCGCATCTTGCACAGGTCTTCGGTGCGGACAGTGTGGCTTCCTTCCAGTCGTGCCCCAATGCCTTTCCATCAGTAGCACCGCAAACGGTGCAGGTTTTCGGTTCCGTACAGGTGGCATCTTTCCACTGGTGCCCTGCGGGTTTTCCCTCCGTTGCACCGCAGACGGAACAGGTCTTGGGTTCCGTGCAGGTGGCATCCTTCCACTGGTGCTCTGCCACTTCGCCCTCGGTTGCACCGCAAACGGAACAGGTCTTGGGCTTCTGGCACGTCGCCTCGACCCACTGGTGTCCAGCCGCCTTTTCCAGAACTTCGCCGCATCTCCGGCACACGGAATCTTCGGTGCAGGTCACCTCTGACGCATCGTGCCCCAGTGCTTCGCCCTCAATTTTTCCGCAGACCGTGCACGTCTTTGGTTCGGTACAGGTGGCATCCTGCCACTTGTGAAAACAGATCACATGGGTCATGTACAAGCCGGTGAATATTCCAGCTGCCACCAGCACAGCAGCGATCACCACGATCAGCAGAGCCTTTTTGTTTTTGGCTTTGGCACCGGTCGGCGCTGCAGCGGTTTCTTCTGCTGTTACCGCTGCTTCGGCAGGCGCTGTGCTCTCACTGTTCTCCGGCATTTGCTCCGGAGAATCAGCCTCTGTTACCTTTGTACCGCACTGATCGCAAAATTTCGCATCGTCTTTGAGTTCTTTTCCGCAGTTTTCACAAACCATATCTATTCTCCTTTACGCTCACGATTTCAGAGCTTATTCAGAACCAGTCTTCACAAGCGGATACACGTGTCTTTTCGGCAAATTTTGCTGCATACTGCGTGAAAAATACTTGCCGGGCGACAGCCCGCCTGCGTATTTTTGCCTTGTCTGCAACAAAATTGTGCTCGAAAATCCACATATATTTCTTGTGAAGACAGGTTCTTATTTTTCATCCGGCAGCAAAAAGGACTGCTCCCATGCAGGAACAGTCCTCTGATGATACGTCTTGCGGTTCTCAGAAAATATTCTGATCGAATACCAGAACGTGATAGGTTGCATTGTTGCTGTCCTGAATCTCCAGGGTGCGGGACGCGGTTGTCAGCAGTGCATTTGCGCTCTGCGTCATGGAGTCGAACTCGCCCTGCGTCAGCAGCAGGAAGTAGTTGTCCTGTCCCTCCTGCGCCTTGTACCAGCTGCGCTCCGTCTGATAGTAGTACGGTGTCACCTCGCCGGTATCGCTTACCGATACGCTGCGCACCAGCACATCTGAGTTGGAGATGACGGTCATAGCGTTGGCGTACCAGAATGTCGCATAGCCGTAGTTCAGCCCCTCGTCCTCCAGAAAATCCACCAGTTCATACTTGGTGTTTTTCTTGTAGCTGTCACGGGGCATCTGGAACACGGTCACGGTGTTCAGCGCACAAACCAGCGCCATGGGAATCAACAGAATGCCGGACAGGCGCATCATGGGTGTGCGGTCGTGGATTGCCCACTGGAGGAATGCCAGCGAGATCACCATAGATGTACCGACCACCGGACTCAGCCGCCAGTTGGCAGCGGAGAGCAGACCGCAGATATAGCCCACCATGACCAGTGCCGTCGAAGCCCAGTGCGACCAGATCAGAATCCGCATCTTGTGCCCGTGTGCGCCCTGATACTTGGGGTAGCAGACGGTTGCAGCAATGGGGAGCACGATCAAGAGAATGCCCACCATCATTCGCAGCAGATTCTTGATGCTGTCCGCCTCCATCATGTTTTTACCGGCGATGTCCTCCACGCCCAGCAGAGTCAGCCATGCCAGCGGGAACTTCTGCGCATTGGCAAGCCATTCGGACTGTGCCACATAGTTGGAGTAAGCACCCTCATAGCCGGCAACGATATCGCCAGCCCAGAACGCATTCAGCTTCATGCCAAGGAAGAGCATCACTGCCAGCGCTACCAGCAGTCCGCACGTCCAGCGATTCCGCTTGGCGAGCAGCTTGGTCTTGGAGTCCATCAGGCGCTCCAGGAAGATACCAGCCATAAACGGCAGCGCAAAAATGGAGATCGCCGAAATGCCGTCGGTGCAGGTGAGCAGAAAGAAGAGCAGCAGCACAGCAAGAGTCACCCACTGGTGAATTCGCACTTTCTTGATGTCACCGCCGGCCGTTTCCAGTTCTTTCCGTTTCGCCGTCAGATTGCTCAGACGAAACAGCAGGAACATTCCGATAAACAGGAACAGAATGCTCAAGCTATAGTAGATCGTGTGATCCCAGAAGATCTCCCGCAGCTTTTTGCTGGAGTTGAGCAGCAGCAGGAGAATGGTTGCGCCGTAGCAAGTCCAGCGGTAATTCCAGCCCAGTTCATGCACCATGAGGCAGAAAAATCCGGTAAACAGACCGAGAAACATCAGCATGCCCAGCGTCTGCGTGGTCATGGACAGTCCAAACAGCGGCATAAAGAGTTGCATCAGCAGACTCGTGCCGAACGGCAGCAGACAGGCATAGTCAAAGTCCTCGTTCAGCATGTGTCCGCTGTCGTGGGATGCCTTTGCCCAGTAGATGGTATCCGTGCAGTCCGAGTGAAACTCGCCCTTGCTGCCGAACACAATATAGTGCACGACCACCGTCACTGCCACCAGAAGCAGCAGGATCGGCAGCACTGCACTGATCATATGACCGATTTTTTTCCACGGAATGGATTTCAGTCCTGTTACAGCAGGCTTTTCCGCCGGCTGCCGGGCTGTCTCCGCAGCAGGAGATTTCTGCTCTGCCAGACGGTCAGATTCCGGCACAGTGTCCTCCGCCGGTTCCTGTTCCGGCTGGGACTGCTCCTGTTCCAATTCCTGATTCTGATCTTCCATCATGACTCTTTCTTTTCCTCGTGGTATTCCTTTTCGGTGTTTACATTCCAAACGTTCTTCTTATCGGTCTTGCCGGCACAGATGTTGTCCACAGCCTCGAACGCCGTTGCCATGGAGTGATCCATATTGTTGTAGCGGTGCTGACCGTTTCTGCCGATGCAGAACAGGTTCTCGAACCGGTTCAGATAGGCGATCAGATCGTCGATCTGCGCATAGGTGTCGAAATATGCCGGATATGCCTTCTTGATGCGCTCCCGATGAGAATCCTTGACATCCGACGGCGAGGAGATGACGCCCATGGAAACCAGTTCCTTGACGGCAAAGTTGATGCACTCCTGATCGGACATATTCCAGAACTCGTCGCCCTCGGCACAGAAATACTCCAGACCGATCCAGACGGTGTGCTCCGGATCCTGTACCATGTACGGCGACCAGTTGTTGAAGATCTGGATACGTCCCAGCTTAACACCCACATCCTGCACATAGATCCAGCAGTCCGGAACAATGTTGCCCAGTGTGGGGATATCAGTTTCGTTTTTCAGGTTCAGCTTGTCCAGCAGCAGACCAACGGTGACGAAATCACGGTACGGCAGACCAGCGGCAATCTTTGCCATCTCTGCCGGCACATCGTTCATTCCGGCAACCAGATCCTTTACCGGCATGGAGGACAGGAAAATATCGCCCTCGATGGTCTCCGGCTTGCCGTCCTTCTCGTAGGTCAGGCTCAGCACCTTGCCCTTGGCATCGGTGTGAATCTGTGTCACCTTGCTGTGCATCTGGATGGTACCGCCCATCTTTCTGACTTCCTCGGCAGCAGTTTCCCACAGCTGACCGGGGCCGTACTTCGGGTAGTAGAACTCCTCGATCAGCGAAGTCTCAACGTGCTTCTGATCCTTTTTCTTCGGGCCGATCTTGGAGAACATATCTTTCAGCACGGCACGAATGGACAGACCCTTGACACGCTGCGAGCCCCAGTCTGCGGAGATCTCCCGGGGATGTCTGCCCCAGAGCTTTTCGGTGTAGCCCTCAAAGAACATGGAGTACAGCTTTCTGCCGAACCGGTTGATATAGAAGTTTTCCAGCGAATCCTCCGGCAGCTTGTGCACGCTTGCTTTCAGGTAGCTGCATCCGGCAGCGATGGTAGTTGCAGCACCCATATTCTTGATGGTCTGGGGCTTCATGGTAACCGGATAATCGAAGAACTTCCGCTTATAGTAGATACGGGAAACACGGCGGCGCACCAGCATGACACGATCGGTCTCTGCCGGATCGGGGCCGTCTTTTGCCAGCTTCTTTTCCCGATGCAGTTTGATGTCATCAAAGGACGGCTTGCCCTGACGGGGCATGATGTCCTGCCACCACTGCATCACACGGTCGTCCTTGGAGAAGAACCGGTGTCCGCCGATGTCCATGCGGTTTCCGCCGTGGCGCACGGTCTGAGAGATACCGCCGATCACGCCGGTCTCCTCCAGAATCGTCACCTGATACTCCTTTGCATCTCTCTTCAGCAATTCAAAGGCAGCGGTCAGACCAGCCGGACCTGCGCCAATGATTACAATTTTTTTCATAACTGTTCCTCCTGTTGTGATGTTTTCTCAAATATCGTTTTCTCCGGAAAACGGCGATTACTCTGCATGGGGCTGAAGTACTTCTGCCGGATAGGGGAGCTGCGCTGCTGTCCAGTTTTGCATCACCGGCAGCATCTCCCGTGCGATCTGCTTTGCACCCTCCAGATCATGGGCAAGATAATTGCCGCACTCCCACCGCTTTCCGCCGGGGATCTCTCCGGTGAAGTCGATGACGAACTGCAGCGTTTCCTGTACCAGACGAATGGCATCTGCACCGGACAGGGAATCCCGTGTCAAAAAATAAAAGCCGGTGCGGCATCCCATGGGGCCAACGTAGATGATCTGATCCGAAGCGGGGGTATTCCGTACATAGGTTGCAAACAGATGTTCCAAGGTATGCAGTGCAAAATCCTCCAGATAATCCCCCTCCGCATTGTTTGGCAGCTTCATCCGGATGTCGTATGTGATGACATCCCCGTCCACACGGGAAATATACATGCCACGCTTCAGAAAATCATGATTGATGGTAAAACTGGTAATCTGTTTCATGCCGATGCTCCTTCATACAAATATCCCTTTTATTATATCAAAATTTCATGGATATGTCAACCCCTTTTTGCAACATGCCGCCCCCCCGAAAAAATCTCGAAAATCGACGGAATTTCCGCACAAAAGCGGATTTTCCGCAAAAAGAAGAAACCGGATTTTTTGTGAAATCCGATTTCTTTTTTGGTTATTCTGCCGATGCCGGAGCATCCGGTGTTTCGTTTTCCGATGGTGCGGATTCCTGTTGCTGCGGTGCGGGATCCTCCGCCACAGCGGACGATTCCTCCAGCATTGCCGGATCCATCTCGCCGCGCATCAGCTTCGCAAAATCGTCCCGATCGATCTTCTCGTGAATCATCAGGTACTTTGCCAGCAGATGCAGCTGGTCGGTGTGTTCCCGCAGAATGGATTCTGCCTTGCCGTATGCCGTTTCAATGATGGAGCGAACCTCATCGTCGATCTCTCCGGCCACACGGTCGGAGTAATCCCGGGAGGAGCCCAGATCCCGTCCCAAAAAGACCTCGCTCTGGTCGTTGCCGTAAACCACCGGCCCCAGCTTCTTGCTGAAGCCATAGCGTGTCACCATGCTGCGTGCTGTAGAAGTCGCACGCTCCAGGTCGTTGGAAGCACCAGTGGAGATATCGTCCAGAATCAGCTGCTCTGCCACACGTCCGCCCAGCAGCGTGATGATGTTTTCCTCCATTTCTCGCTTGCTGACGAAGCTCTTATCCTGTTCCGGCAGGGACATGGTATAGCCGCCTGCCATACCACGGGGGATGATGGAAACCTGATGCACCTGATCCTGATGGTCACAGTAGTAGGTACAAACGGCGTGGCCGGATTCGTGGTATGCCGTCAGGCGCTTCTCCTCCGGTGTCACCTTGTGGGACTTCTTTTCCGGTCCGGCGATCACCTTGATGGTCGCCTCCTGAATCTCCTCCATGGTGATTGCCCTTTTATTCTTCCGTGCTGCCAGCAGACACGCCTCGTTGACCAGATTTTCCAGATCTGCGCCGGTGAAGCCGACGGTAGACTTGGCGATGGTGGAAAGATCCACATCCGGTCCGATGTTCTTGCTCTTGGTGTGCACCTTCAGGATGGCTTCCCGTCCCTTGACATCCGGATAGCCCACCACGATCTGCCGGTCGAACCGTCCCGGACGCATCAGCGCAGGGTCGAGAATATCCCGGCGGTTGGTGGCTGCGATGACAATGACGTTATCCTTGCCGGTGAAGCCGTCCATCTCTACCAGCAGCTGGTTCAGGGTCTGTTCCCGTTCATCATGTCCGCCGCCGATGCCGGTGCCGCGGTGGCGGCCTACGGCGTCAATCTCATCGATGAAGATAATGGAGGGCGCATTTTTCTTTGCCTGTTCGAACAGGTCACGGACACGGGAGGCACCCACGCCCACGAACATCTCCACGAAATCCGAACCGGAGATGGAGAAGAACGGACAGCCTGCCTCGCCGGCAACGGCTCTCGCCAGCAGGGTCTTACCGGTTCCGGGAGGGCCCATGAGCAGAACGCCTTTCGGGATGCGTGCGCCGATCTCGCTGTACTTCCGCGGATTTTTCAGGAAGTCAACGATCTCCTCCAGCTCGTGCTTCTCCTCGTCGGCGCCTGCCACATCGGCAAACGTCGCCTTTCGGGTGTTCATCTGGTTCTTGATGTTCGCCTTTCCGAAGGAGGTGTACTTGCCGCCGCCGTTTGCCTGCCGCATCATAAAGATAAACAGCACGACCATCATCACGATCAGCAGCAGCGTGGGGATGAGAGTCAGCAGCCACGACGAATCCGTCACCTTATAATAGTCCTGCTTCAGCGGTGTCTGGTTCCTGGTGTTGTACTCCTGCCGATAGTCCTCGGTATCCTGTAAAAACAGGCTGACGTTGGGGACATCGTAGGTGATCTTCTCCCCGTCCTTCAGCACCATTTTCAGTTCTCCGGAGCCGAGATCCAAGGTGTATTCCTTGACGTTGTAGTCATCGAAATACTGGATGATCTCCGAATACTGCGGCCCTTTGGAATCGCCTTTCAGCTGCGGCAGGAAAAAGACCAGCGCCACGATCACCAGTACCGCAATAATCAGATACGTGCCAATTCCACGACCTTGCCCTTTTTTCGGTGTCAAATGCGTTCACTCCATTCTGTTCTGTGTCTCAAGCATCGCTGCCCGTCTCCGGTATCACCCGCACCACGAGCAGCCGCCTGGTAGTTTCATCCGGGCGCACCCGTTCGGCGATACCGATATACTCGGCATAAATCGTCCCCTCATCATCGGCGATGGTGTGCAGGGTGCTCCGGCGTTCTGACGGGACACACTCCTGAATCAGTTTTTTCAGAGAGGAGGTGAACGTCCTGCCGGCACGCTGCATGCGGTCGCCATATTTTCGGGGGCACAAACAGGTGCTACCCTTTATTTTATCATAATCGAAACAGTTGTTTGCAAATTTTCTATGAACATTTTCGATTCCTCCGAAATTTTTGACGGACAGCAGCATGGCATCCAGCGAATATCCGGCATAAAGCCGATTTCGTCCCAGGTGCAGCGGGACAGGCGCTTTGGATTCGCTGTGATGCGGCGGCAGATACACCAGCCGCAGACAGTCTTCATCCGCCTCCGCATAGAGATGATCGTTCAAAGAACACCTGCCGCTGCCATTTTTCGCCAGTGCCAGAAGGCGCTCCAGCAGTTCCCCGCAGCAAGGCACGCCGTGCTCTTGCAGCAGCATCGCCAGACAGCGCATCCAGTCCGATTCCGTCTGAATGCCGCCGGTTCGAAGCAGGACGTTCTTGGAAATGTGACAGCTGCGGTACAGCGCCTCTGCACGGGCAGTGAGCAGCGCATCGTCCCGCCGCAGCGCCCGAAGTTCCCGTGAAACGGTCTGCTCTATGCTGGGATTCAGCTGTTTCAGCACCGGAACGATCTGATGCCGGATGCGGTTTCTGGTATAGAGGTCAGAGGCGTTGGTGCTGTCCGTCACATAAGACTGCCCCAGCTGCGCCAGATACGCCTCCGCCTGTTCCCGTGTGACCTGCAAAAGCGGCCGGATCACCCTGCCGTTTCGTGGCGGAATGGCGGTCAGCCCATGCAGACTGCACCCACGCACCAGCCGGTGCAGCATAGTTTCCAGATTGTCGGAGGCAGTGTGTGCCGTTGCGATCCAAGACGCACGTTCCAGCTCCTGTTCAAACGCCTGATAGCGGCAGTCACGGGCGGCAAGCTCCATCGACTGCTTCCGTTCCTGCGCCAGCTTCGGCACATCAAAGGTGTACACCGCCAGCGGAACGCCCAGCGCACGGCAGAGTTCTCGGCAGAACTGCTCGTCCCCGTCGCTCTCCGCCCCGCGAATCTGATGGTTGACGTGGACGGCGCTTACCTGAATGCCAAGGGTCTGCCGCAGTTCCAGCAGGCAGCGCAGTAAACAAACACTGTCCGCACCGCCGGAGAGGGCGCAGCAGACCGTGTCCCCCGCCGAGATCCAGCCGTAGGACTCCAAATCCCACAGCACCTGCTGCGGCAGCGACTCATCCTTCATCGTTCATCTCCGCATTGGAGAAGCGTGTGAACTGACCGTCCCATATCAGCTTGATCGTGCCGATTCCGCCGTGGCGGTTCTTGGCGACAATGCACTCGGAGACATTGGGCGTCTGGCTCTCCTTATTATAATAGGCATCCCGATAGAGAAACATGACGATATCCGCATCCTGCTCGATGGAGCCGGATTCACGCAGGTCTGACATCATCGGACGCTTGTCGTTTCGTCCTTCCGGCCCTCGGGAAAGCTGGGAGAGCACGACCACCGGCACATCCAGTTCCTTTGCCATGATCTTCAGCTGCCGGGTGATTTCGGTGACAATGGTCACACGGTTGTCCGTCCGCAGGGTGGAGCTCATCAGCTGGAGGTAGTCGATGACCACCAGTCCCAGATTTTTCAGCCGGCGGAGCTTCGCCTTGATCTGCTGCACGGTGATGCTTGCGGTGTCGTCAATGTACATTTGCAGTCCGCTGAGGACACCGGCACCCGATGCCAGACGCACCCAGTCCTCACTGGTGAGCATGCCGTTTCGCAGCTTCTGGGAGTCCACCAGCGACTCGGTGGAGAGCATCCGGCTGGCAAGCTCCTCCTTGGACATTTCCAGCGAGAATACCGCTACCTCCTTGTCGCTGCGCCGTGCCACATTGGTGGCGATGTTCAGCGCAAAGGAGGTCTTTCCCATACCCGGACGGGCTGCGATCAGAATCAGCTCGGATTTGTTCAGACCGGAAATGGTGGTGTCCAGATACTTGAAGCCGGTCTTGGCGCCCAGATACTTTTCCCGATCCGGCCCCGCCATTTTGCCGATATGGTCGTATGCCTCACAGACGGCATCGCCGATCTTGGTCAGTCCCCGCACATCCTTGCCCTGCCGGATGTCGAAAATACGCTGTTCTGCCGCATCCATCAGTGCCTGCGCACTCTGTTCGCCGGACTGGATGTCCTGCAAAATGCCCCGTGCGGTGAGTGCCAGACAGCGGATGTAGTACTTCTCCGCCACAATGCGGCAGTAGCTGTCCACATTCTCCAGCGACGGCACGGAATTAACCAGCGCCGCCAGATACTTTCTGCCCTCCGCTGCCGTTTCGAAGATGCCACGTTCTACGGCAGCATTCAGAACGGTGATGATGTCCGCCTTTTCACCGGAGGTGAACATCTGCAAGATGATCTGGAACAGTGCCCGGTGCTGCTCGTTGAAAAAGCTCTCCGCTTTGACAAACTCCAGCACGGTAGAAAGCATCGTGGAATCCGTCAACACGGCACCCAGAATGGTCTGTTCCGCCTCCAGACTATACGGCATCTCTGCGGACTCATTGGAAACATAGGGTGTTTCAGCCATAAAAATCCCTCCTACTTATATAGAACAAAACATGCGGGACGCAAAAACACGTACCCGCACGTTCTCCTCTGCACGCAAAAGCGGCTCAGCCCTCTTCCACTTCAACGGTCACCTTGACAGAAATTCCAGCGTACAGCCGAATCTCTGCCTCATAGGTTCCGAAGTTCTTGATGTCTGTTTTCAGGCTGATCTTCTTCTTGTCGATCTTGCAGTCATACTGGGCTGCGATGCACTCGGCGATCTGTGCAGCCGTTACCGCACCAAACAGTCTTCCGCCATTGCCAGCCTTTGCCACGGCATGTACGGTCTTGCCCTTGAGCTTGTCGGCAATTTCCTGTGCGTGCTGCTTCTCCACGTCGATCTTGTGGGCAGCCGAGGACTGTCTGCCGGAGAGCTCCGACAGATTCTTTGCCGTTGCCTCAATTGCCAGCCCTTTTTTCAGCAGCATGTTGCGGGCATAGCCGTCTGCCACATTCTTTACCTCGCCCTTTTTTCCAGAGCCTTTGACATCCTGTACAAAAATAACCTTCATGTTCTCTCATCCTTTCTGCATTTCCTGTGCTTCCAGCGTCATCAGCAGGCGTTCCTTCGCCTCCTGAATGGTACAGTCCGGCAGCTGCGCCGCCGCCATGGTCTGGTGACCGCCGCCGCCCAGCTGTTCCATAATGACCTGCACATTGACGTTGCCCATGGAACGTGCCGAAATACTCACGCCCTTTTCCGCCAGGTAGATGACGAAGGAGGCCTCTACGCCCTGAATGCTGAGCAGTTCGTCTGCCGCCTGCGATGCCAGTACCCGCACATCCGGCTGGGAGATTTTCACCACCGAGATGGCGTTGTTCTTATACAGCTCCGCATGGGACACGATCTGGGAACGCATGGAATACATGGAAATGGTATTGGAAAACAGCGACTTTACCTCAATGGTATCGGCGCCGATCTTCCGCAGATATGCCGCCGCCTCAAAAGTGCGCACGCCGGTTCGCATGACGAAATTTTTGGTGTCCAGCATAATGCCGGACAGCAATGCGTCCGCATAGGCGGCAGAAATTTCTGTATCCAAACGAAAATACTGGACGATCTCCGTCACCATCTCCGAAGCCGAGGAGGCGTACGGTTCGTGGTGGAAAATCACCGCATTTTCGATAAAGTTGACGTTTTTCCGGTGGTGGTCGATGACAATGACATAGCGTGCCGCCTGATACAGCTCCGCACTCTCTAAGATATCCTTGTTGTGCGTGTCTACGATAATCAGCAGGCTGTTGTCCGTGATCTGCCCCAGCGCCTCCCGTGGTTCCATGAACCTCGGGCCGTCCTCGAACTGCTCCATCCGGTCGATGAGCTGCGTTGCCAGACAGCTCTGGCGGCTGACCACCACATATGCCGGCTTGCGCATCAGGCGCACTGCGCCGGCGAGTCCGCAGGCAGAGCCAATGGAATCCAGATCGCCGAACCGGTGTCCCATGAGAAAGACTTGATCGAAATTCTCGATGAGTTCCTGCATGGCGAGAGCAATGGAGCGGATCTTGGTTTTGGATTTCTTTTCCACGCCTTTGGAAGCGCCGCCAAAGAAGCAGAAGCCGTTTTCCGTCTTGACTGCCGCCTGATCACCGCCCCGCCCCAGCGCCATATCCAGGGACTGCCGTGCAAACTTTTCACTCTCCGCCAGCGAAGAAGCGCCGTCTCCCACGCCAATGGAAAACGTGATGTGCATGCGGTCGTTGACCCGAATCTGCCGTGCCTCGTCCAGCACGTGGAACCGGTTGTTCATGATCTGGTGGAGATGGCGGGATTCCATGACCGCATAGAACAGGTCGTTTTCCACCTTGCGGATCACGCCGTCCGTCCCCTGCATAAAGCGCTCCAGCACACGCTCCACCTCGGCGGAAACCTGTGCCTTTTCGCTCTCTCTGGCGTATTGCAGCAGGTCGTCGTAGCTGTCGATGACCAGAAGCATGACGCAGGGACGGGAATTGGTGTTCTCGTTTTGCAGCCGGAGAATGTCTGTGATCTCCGTGAACTGCACTGCCACCACTTCCCGCTGATTCTGAACGCTGGAGGTGGCGTGCACCCGATAGCTCAGCCCGTTGTGCTCCATCAGCAGATCACGGCTGTGATCCAGTGCTGCCAGATTCAAATGAATGACATCCTGCACATACTGTCCCAGCACATTGCGGCTGGGGGTAAAGCGCATGCGGAACGTCTCGTTATACCAGAGAATCTCGCCGCTGTGCGCAGCCAGAAGCACCGGTGCTGTCATATGCTGCAGCGCCGTCATTCCGGCTGCCTCGATCTCCCCGTGAAAGTTCTCCATGTGCTGCCGTTCCGACCGCCGCAGAAATACCCACTGGAACAAAACCGCCAGACTCAGCAGCATCGTCACCAGAAGCAGCAGCGTCATCCACCGTCTGGGGATGCTTTTCAGCGCTGAATAGAGCAGCGGAATCAGAATGCTCGCAAACCAGAGAATCCATGTGGCAATCAGCAGACCGTATTTTTGTTTCATGCTGCATCCTCCTTGAACCATGATGCAGGCAGACTGCATACGTGCGTGTCCGCCGTTATACTTCCATGATAATCGGGAGAATCATCGGGCTGCGCTTGGTCTTTTCGTAGATATAATCCGACAGCACATCCCGCAGCTTTGTTTTCAGCGTTCCCCATTCCTTAAAGTCATGCGACGAGCAGTTGTCCAGAACCCGAACCAGCACACGCCGTGACTCTTCGATCAGTTCCTCCGACTCCCGCACGTAAACGAATCCTCTTGAAATAATATCCGGTCCGGAAACCAGCGAATTGGTTGCCCGCTCAATACCGATGACAACGATGATCAAACCGTCCTGCGCCAGATGCTTCCGGTCACGGAGCACGATGGAGCCGACATCGCCAACACCCAGTCCGTCTACCATGACACGGCCAGCCGGCACCTGCGATACAATGCGCATGTTCTGTCCGTCAGTTTCGATGACATCGCCGATGCTGGCGATCAGAATCCGATCCTCCGGCATGCCCATGGACTTGGCAAGCTCCGCATGCTTCACCAGATGCTTATATTCGCCGTGCACCGGCAGGAAGAAGCGGGGCTTGGTCAGTGCCTGAATCAGCTTCAGCTCCTCCTGACAAGCGTGGCCGGAAACGTGCACCTCGTACATGGACTCGTAGATGACCTCTGCGCCGGAGCGCATCAGCTCATTGACCACACGGGTGACAAACTTTTCGTTGCCCGGAATCGGCTTTGCCGAGATGATGATAAAGTCGTTGGGGGTGATGGTCACCTTTTTGTGTCCGTTCATCGCCATTCTGGTCAGTGCGGACATGGGCTCGCCCTGACTGCCGGTGGTAATCAGAACGATCTTCTCGTCGGGATACCGGTTCATCTCCTCAATGTCGATGATCATGCCCTTGGGCACAGTGAGGTAGCCCAATTCTATCGCCGTATTGATGACGTGAATCATACTGCGGCCAAAGACGGCGACCTTTCTGCCGTAGTGCTCTGCCTGATCGATGATCTGCTGCACACGGTGGACGTTGGAGGAGAATGTGGCGATGATGATGCGCCGTCCCTCTGCCCGCTTGAACAGCTTGTCGAACGAACCGCCGACGGTACGTTCCGAACAGGTGAAACCGCTTCTCTCGGCGTTGGTGGAATCTGCCATCAGTGCCAGAACGCCGCGGCTGCCCAGTTCGCCGAACCGTGCGAGGTCGATGATCTCGCCGTCAATGGGAGTGTAATCCACCTTGAAGTCGCCGGTGTGCACGATGATGCCCGCCGGCGTGTGGATTGCCATGCCCACTGCACCGGGAATGGAGTGGTTCACCTTGATGAATTCCACCGCCATGCATCCCATTTTCACGGTCTTTCTCGGCTCAATCTCAATGAGTTTTGCCTGCTTGAGGATGCCGTGCTCCTCCAGCTTGCCGCGAATCAGACCCAGCGTCATCCGTGTGCCGTATACCGGCACATTGACCTTCTTCAGCAGATATGCCAGACCGCCGATGTGATCCTCGTGTCCGTGGGTGATGACGATACCGCGCACCTTGTCCTTGTTGCCCTCCACATAGGTGAAATCCGGCAGAACGATGTCAACGCCCGGCATGTCGGCATCCGGAAACGCCATACCGCAGTCCAGAATGAACATATCATTACTGCACTCGAACACGGTCATGTTCTTGCCGATCTCGTTCAGACCGCCCAGCGGAATGATCCGAACCGGTGTGCGGCGGTTGTTTTCCCGTTTGCCGCCGCTGCGCGGTGCGGACTGGGGCGCAGCTCCGCCATTGCTGTTATTGTGATGCGAGCCGTGCCGGCGGGAGGAGGGCTTATGCTCTCCGCCCTGAGAACGGGTCCGTCCGCTGTAATTTCTCTTTCTGGGCTGGGAATTATTGCGGGATTCCCGTCCCTGTTCCTTTTCTGTAGCCAATCAAGTATCCTCACTTTCTATTGGCTGGCTGGGCAGCATACAGCAGCATTCCGGCACTGCCAGAGGGCAGCGCTGATCTTCATCATTTTTCTGGTGCGATCGCAGCGGCTTTTCCAAGCGCATGGGTACGATCTTTGTCCTCCATTGCCCAAGCCGTCTTGTTCCACAACATATGCCCAGTTCCAGCGATTCTTCACATTCCCCACCGATTCCAAGCGCACCCTACCACAGGGTCACACCGTTCTAAACCGCATGGAGAAATTCGTCTTAGAGTTTGTTCCGTATCTTTTTATGTGCGGATTTTTGAGCATGATTTTGTCGATGACAAGGAAAAAATCCGCAGGCATACTGTCGTATGGCAAGGATTTTTGACGCAGTCAGCGGAAAAATCTGCCGAAAAGACGTATGGAAAAAAATACGGAACAGGCTCATAGAACAGTATTGCGGCAAACCTCTGCTGCAATGCTGTTTTTGTTGGAATCGGGGAAAGAATATGACTGTTTTCAAATCGATCTGGCGGTGGATTCGGCGGGAAGCGGTGCTCTCGGCGGCGATTCTGCTGGCAGCGGTGTCGGCGTTTCTTGTACCGCCGGACAGCGCCTATCTCGGCTATGTGGACTACCGTACCCTTGCTATTTTGTTCTGCCTGATGGCAGTAATGGCGGGGCTTCAGCGGCTGGGAATCTTTGACCGTCTGGCGCAGGAACTGCTCAGCCGGGTGAAACGGCGCAGTTCCATGGTGCTGATTCTGTGAGATCGGAAGAGCACACGTCTGAACTCCAGTCACGATCAGATCTCGTATGC
>OMGT01000780.1_pt1 | contig 16552 bp, 10 predicted proteins | sample 1646101 | NCBI WGS metagenome assembly OMGT01 (sample SAMN05578593, study PRJEB25193) | human gut metagenome | biome: Human Microbiome; feature: human-associated habitat; material: feces | host: Homo sapiens | place: USA:Birmingham | reverse complement strand
GTCAATACAAGCAAAACTAAACAAAACAAAATTCACATTTTAATAGTAAAATTCATGGCAAATATTGGAAAAGCAGTAAAACTTGGAGTATTTACTCTTGCGATTATGAATGTCACGGCAGTCGTCTCGCTCCGCGGGTTGCCTGCTGAGGCTGTGTATGGACTGAGTTCAGCCTTTTATTATCTGTTTGCGGCAATCGTGTTCTTAATTCCTACCTCGTTGGTGGCAGCTGAGTTGGCTGCCATGTTCCTGGATAAACAGGGCGGGGTATTCCGATGGGTAGGAGAGGCCTATGGAAAGAAATGGGGTTTCCTGGCTATCTGGGTACAATGGATCGAGAGTACGATCTGGTATCCGACCGTATTGACTTTCGGTGCTGTATCCATCGCCTTTATTGGGATGAACGATGCGCACGATATGACGCTGGCTTCAAACAAAATGTATACGCTGGTTGTCGTATTGATTATTTACTGGCTCGCTACGTTTATCTCTTTGAAAGGTCTGAGCTGGGTAGGTAAAGTGGCTAAAGTGGGTGGCATCGTCGGTACGATCATCCCTGCTGCCTTGTTGATTATCTTAGGTATCGTGTACCTGGCTTCCGGCGGTCATTCCAACATGGACTTCCACAGCAATTTCTTCCCCGACTTTACGAAGTTCGATAACCTGGTGCTTGCTTCCAGTATCTTCCTTTTTTATGCCGGTATGGAAATGGGCGGTATTCATGTGAAAGATGTCGAAAACCCTTCCGTCAATTATCCGAAGGCCGTGTTTATCGGTGCGCTGATCACGGTGTTGATCTTCGTGTTGGGAACATTTGCATTAGGTATCATTATCCCGCAGAAGGACATTAACTTGACTCAGAGTTTGTTGGTCGGTTTTGACAACTATTTTAAGTTTATTCATGCTTCTTGGCTGTCGCCGGTTATCGCAGTTGCATTGGCTTTCGGCGTGTTGGCAGGCGTATTGACATGGGTGGCCGGTCCGTCAAAAGGTATCTTTGCCGTTGGCAAAGCCGGTTATCTGCCTCCGTTCTTCCAGAAAACAAATAAGTTGGGTGTGCAGAAAAATATCCTGCTGGTTCAGGGCTTGGCTGTTACATTCCTGAGCTTGTTGTTCGTGGTTATGCCTTCCGTACAAAGTTTCTATCAGATTTTGTCACAGTTGACAGTTATCCTTTACCTGATTATGTATATGCTGATGTTCTCTGGTGCAATCGCATTGCGTTATCGGATGAAGAAAGCCGGTCGTCCGTTCCGTATCGGTAAGAGTGGCAACGGTCTGATGTGGTTTATCGGCGGCCTTGGTTTTTGCGGTTCATTGCTTGCCTTCGTACTGAGTTTTATTCCGCCCAGTCAAATTTCTACAGGTAACAATACCGTTTGGTTTGCCGTGCTGATTATCGGCGCTATCGTGGTGGTAGCCGCTCCGTTCATTATCTATGCTGCCAAAAAACCGTCTTGGGTGGACCCGAATACTGCCTTTGAACCGTTCCATTGGGAAGTCGACAAACAGGTAGAAGGAACTGCTGCGACTGCTACAAATATAGCTTCTGAAACAACGTCCTCCGCTTCTAAAACATCGGATCGCAACACTGTAACCGGCATATCTTCTTCCGGAACGTCAGGCAAGATCTAACCGTCAGGCTTGCTCCGGCCTAAGCTGGTGAGCGTTAAGGGCAGAGACCGGAGTGAGAGATAAATTATTATTTTCCTGAAAATATTATTGATTATAGAATGAAACAAGGGTAGTTCACAATGTATGGACTGCCCTTGTTTATTTAAGAGACTAGTATCAGGAGATGTGAGTGCTCAAACAGTTACATATTGGGGGTTCCGTAGCTTGACGAGTGCATGGGATATGATACATTCAGTTACAAGTTCATCATGCATAAATATTTTTGTAAATGAGAAGTGAGATGAAAAGCGGCCCCGTCCTGGTTAAATTTGAATAGAGGTGTGTTGTTGGCGATAAGTTGAGAAGGGATAAAATGGGCGGGGCGCTTTCATATGTCTTTTGAGTGGCGATATTCGGCTGTTACACCTGACATAACCGAACATAAAATAAAACTTACATTACAGAATAGTATTTTTCATATTCCCTTCAACAGGAAGCCATTCGCTGGTACTTACATTTTCGAGTGTGATGTCTTTACCGTTGAAAAGAAGGTTGTAGATATATCTTTTTCCTTTTTCCCACTTCGTATTGGCGGGAATTTTATATTTGAATGTCGTTTCGTTGATGGTGAAGAGCACTTCCACATCTCCGTCTGTTCTGATACGCGATGTGGGAATTACCATTAGTTGTTGCGGCTCGTCCGGTATCTTTTTCAACATGCGCGGAGTATTCAGTTTCAGTCGGGTAGAGGCATTTGTTCCGGCACATCCGCCGATATTTCCGGTTTTAATGTTCATCTTACCCTTGAAGCAAAGAGCTGTACCGCCGGCTTTGTTTCCGATCTGTATCGCATGGAGTAGGAAGCAGCCTTCTGCTTCCGGTGTTATTCGCAGTTGGAAGCTCAGGAGCGAAAGCGTATGATTCATGTTAAGCAACGCGACTGGGGAAATCTGGTTGACCGCTCGTTGCCCGCTGGCCTGTATCCCGTACATGTAATCTTTCGTCAGGGAAGCGTCTGGCGATATGCGGACCGGGATATTCTCCGGGTCGAAATTAACCTGCGACTGATACGGGTAATAGGCATAAACGGTGACTGGTTCCTCGTTCAGATAAATATCGGGTGACTGGCGCCAGTTCAGCTTGTAGTTTACCAGAAAGGCTTCAGCCCGCACGTTTTTGTAATCCGGATTACTATCGTAGATGTTGCCGGTACTTTCCGAGACGACATGCAACCCGATGACCGATCCTCTTGTAAATTCTTGCATAAAATTAGGAGACTTTGTTGTCAGCACCTTTGTTATTATTCTTAAAGGTTGCTCTTTCATGCCTAAATTTTCAATGAGTCCCGGATCGTAGTCGTTTGTGCAACTAAAAATACTAACCGCCGTTATCATAAATAGTAGTAATTTATTCATTCTTTGTATTATTTTTGTGAAGTGATTGCAGGTACAAAGATCAGTCAGTTTGGAGAGGTAGAGGGTGCATTCGGTATAAAACCACGATGAAATCGTATAAAACCACGAGGCGCAAATTATCTACAGGCATCAAATTGTCTACTAATGGTTCAGATCAACTATTTAATGCTTCAATTTGTTTACTTGATACGAGGGATATATTATGTTGGACAAAATTCAGTTTTTATTAAGCTTACAGATCATCGGATTCTGTATCTTCGGCGGAGCTACCCTATTGCTCCGGGCCGGTGATAACCGGGCGAAAAGGATATTAGGGTGGGGTATGTTTTTGTGGGCTTTTCTGGCTGCCATAAGGTTGTCTGTGAATCTTTACCTGCATAAACCGAAAGAGGCTTTCCATCCGGATATATTGATTATGGGTGCTTTGGTAACGGCAACGCTTGCTTGTTATGTGATTGAGGTCTTACGGCCCGGGTTTCTTACCTGCAAACGTTTTTTCTTATTTATCAGTCCGGTTGTTTTTGGTGGACTGGCTTACCTGACTTATCGTTTGTCGGGAGGTGAAATTCATACCTACTATTCAATAAGGGAGGTTTTCGAATACTTGAATATGGATGTTTTGCTTCGTATGACAGTCTTTCTGCTGACTTTGTTTTATATGATTCTGCCCGTTTATCTGATAGCAAGGTACAGTAAAGACTTCAATGTTTTTTTAGCAGAGAATGTTTCCGATCCGGAAGAATATGATTTGGAATGGTTAAGGAAAACCATGATAATTTTGATTGTTCTGTATGGTTTCTATCTTGTCTTATTGCTGACCAATACACCATTGATGTATGTGATCGACAAAACAGTCCTGTTGTTCGTTTGGTATTATTTCTTTTATAAGGCGCTATTTCTGAAGGTAGTTGTTTTGGAGCATTCTTTTAAAAGCGGATGGGATCTTCCGTATCAAGAGGACGACAATGACGATGATGAACACAGGGTTCTCAGTAAACGCTATGCAGAGGAAGTAAGTGCATGGTTTGAAAGAGAAAAACCGTATCTTCGCGAAGATTTACGTCTGACGGATTTGCAACGGATCTTCCCTATCAGCCGTTCTTATCTTTCCCAATTGTTTAACCGGGAGTTGGGACAATCGTTCTCCGATTATGTCAACCAGTTCCGGATCGAGGAAAGCAAGCGCTTGATGGATGCCGAGCCGAATGCCAGTATACAGGAGATTGCCGAACGTTCCGGATTCCATTCGATCAGTACGTTCCGGCGGGCTTTCCAGAAGTGTACGGGCATGATCCCGTCGGAGTATAAGAATAACAAATAAATACATAACGATCTTTATTCTATCATGGACACTGTTCAAACTACTACTGCCAGACCGCATATTGTTTGGCTGGATGTTCTTCGTCTTGTCGCCATCTTGATGGTGATTGCCATCCATTGCACTGATCCGTTTAACGCTTCGCCTGAATCGCGTGCCAATCCGGAGTTCAATTTCTGGGGTTCTGTTTATGGCTCCATGCTGCGTGCCAGTGTGCCGCTTTTTGTGATGATGACCGGATTTCTTTTGTTGCCGGTCAGGCAAGAGGCTTCTGCCTTTTATAAGAAACGCATTCCACGTGTGTTGTTTCCATTTCTGATCTGGTCTGTTTTGTTTGATCTGGCGCCCTGGTTCATCCAGTGGATAGGAGGCAGCCCGGAACTGGTGACGGACTTTTTCCCTTGGGAACCGAACCCTTCGGCCTCGTTTGTAGAGGCGTTGAAGACGATCGCTTTGATCCCTGTAACCTTTACGGTCTATGCGACGCCAATGTGGTATATCTATGTGCTGATAGGACTTTATCTGTATATGCCGGTCTTTTCCGCATGGGTGGAAAAGGCGTCGGATAAGGCGAAGCGTATGTTTCTGGCGTTTTGGTTTATTTCGTTGTTTATCCCTTATCTGACGGAGTTTGTTTCGCATTACCAGTTCGGAACCTGCTCATGGAATTCATTCGGTCTATTTTATTATTTTGCCGGTTTCAACGGCTATTTGCTGTTAGGACATTATTTAGGGAAAAGAACGGATTGGTCGCTTGGCAAGACTTTCTCGGTGACGGTTCCGCTGTTTTTAGTTGGCTATTTTATTACATTAGTCGGTTTTCGCTATATGACATCCGATCCGAACGTGAGCGAGGAGGGGATGGAGTTGTTCTTTACTTATTGTTCGCCTAACGCATTGTTGATGACGGCAGCCATTTTCTTGTTGGTACGGAAAGTACGGATTACTTCGCCGGTTATTTGCCGTGCCCTTGCCAATCTGACCAAATGTGGTTTTGGCTTGTATTGCGTGCATTATTTCTTTGTCGGTCCTTCCTATATGTTCGCGCAGTGGATTGGAACACCTATTCCGGCCTTGGTTCCTGTTTCGACCATTCTTACCTTTATTTGTTCATGGTCATTTACTTATCTGGTGAGTAAGTTGCCACATGCGAAATATATCATAGGCTAAGGTGCTTTTTTATTGTTCGGCTGTTTGTACAAATGATGTTAAATAGACATTTGAGGTGAATAACGTATCTGTTTTACCTCTATTTTTGTGTTGTAAAACATAATTATGCAATACTAATGCGGGTGTGTTTTGCATGAGTCGTTTTAAACAAAAAGAGAGAAGCTATGAAGAAGTTTTTTAGAAAGTGCCTCAGATGCCTTGAAATATTAGGTGAATATGGAATGCAGAAATATGGTATGAAATAAGAGGTAAATGTGTGTTTGGTAGGGAATGTCGGTACGGCATTCCTTTTTTTATTAGAAATAATGTTTTTCTATATAATGTAAAAGCTTGGCGGTGCGTTAAGCGTGGGGGTAGAATAGTTTTGACACCGCCAAGAATGCTTATTTGGATGAAGAAGAGGAGAGGCGGTAACTGACGAATGCGATGTGCTTACTATCCGGAGCCCAGGAATTGACATTGATTGTGCCCTGTCCTCCGAATAACTTGACTAATGTTTTTGGCTTTCCTCCTGTGGCTGGCATAATCCTAAGTTCAACGTTCTTATTGGGAAGATGCTGCCCCGGTTCCAGATCTCCTTTATAATAAGTGATAAAGATAACGGATTTACCGTCAGGTGAGACATGAGGAAACCAGGAATTGCGGGTTTCGTCAAACGTCATCTGGGTTTGTTCAGAGCCGTCTTTCTTCATTCTCCATACTTGCATCAAACCCGTGCGTACGGAATTGAACCAGATATATTCTCCGCAAGGGGAATATTCGGGACCATCGTCCAATCCTTCTGCTGTCGTCAGCTGTCTTTCTTCTCCTCCTTCAACTGGAATAACGTAAATGTCATAATTGCCTTTCCGGTCGGCACAATAGGCAAGTTGCCGTCCATCCGGGCTCCATCCGTGTAGGTAGCTGGGAGCAATCGGGGTGATCAAGCGAGGTGTCCCTCCTTGCATCGGGAGGGTATAGATGCGTGATTTGCCGTCTTCTTTCGTCCCGTGGCTGATAGCTATCTGCTTGCCGTCGGCAGCTATGACATGGTCGTTGTTGCATCGGGTGGCAAAGCCAGTGTTTATCATTTCAGGTTCGCCGGGCGAATCGGGGGAGAGTTTGTACAGTTTCCCCCCGCTATTATACACGAGCCACTGGCCGTCGGGTGTCCAGTTTGGGGCTTCGACACGGTAGGGGAATTCTTTGACTACGGTGCGCCTGCCGTTTGTTACGTCCAGTACTTCCAATATGCTGGTTACGTCGTTTTGTTGGGCGGATGCGAGCGACGTGAAAGCCGCTAAGAGAATCATACAACAGGTTTTCATAATGATTGAGAATTAATATGCGCTGAAAGATACTAAAATTAGCCGGGACGATAATGACCGTAAGAGATTAATTTTTTCTTTTCCTTGGTTTTCTTTAGGTAGCATTGATCCAGAAGCAGGGTGCGGTTTACTATTTTGTGCACTACCCTGAAATTGTGGTCTATCAAGATAATGCCTCTTGTCCGGGCGCTTTCGGTGATGTGCATACGTATTTCTTCTGCAGCAATAGGAGAGGCCGTTGAACGGTTCGTCCAGCAGGAGATGGCCAGCTTTGCTGTAGAGGATAAGTTTGGTCACTTTCTAATATTCCATAGAATGTGATAGGAGTATCTATAAAACAACAGGTGTGCTGTTGATTAAGTATAGACAGCGCACCTGAAAATGAAAATTATTTGTAAAGAGAAGATTTTACCACTTATTATACAGCACCACTTCGCGAGTACCGCGTACGCTCATAGTCGGAAACCAGAGATCTTCTACTGTCAGACCGCATTCGTCGACGGCTTGCAGGCAATATTCCAGTTTGCCGAAATCGGCATCGACATTGTTTGTCCCAAAGGTGAACTTGATTCCACGCTCTTTCGCTTTGCGGATGATGTCGAAGCTTGGAATTTTGTAGCGTGCGTTGATTTCGAGTGCAATGTTATGTTTTTTCAATACATCCAGGACGCGGTCGATACGCTCATCGGTCCAGTATTTGGCATACTCTGCATTCAACTCTTCCGGCAGGAAGGTAGGATTGGCATAGATGTCGGCCGGCTCATTGGTAAGGATCTTGACGGTCTGGTCCACCAAGTGATCCATATATTGTTCTTTGGTAACACCGTCGTAGTGTACCTCTTCGGGGCGGTATATCCTTGACAGACGTCCTTTATGGTCCACAATGGTCATTCCGTCGGTAAAGAGATAATCGAATACGCCTAAAGCCTTCTGAGAGAAGGTGGCTGTCCACTTACGGCCTTCACCTTGCACACCGCGCAGGAATGGCATGTCTTTTACTTCGTTGTAGTATTCGTACACTTCCTTGTCATCGGCAAGCATACGGCCTACGCCACCCTCACCGGCATTGGGAGCCACACCGTAGTTGATACCGTAGTTCATTGACATGGCGTGCGCCATCTCCTTCGTCAGGCCGCCTTTCAAATGCACGTGGTAATCTATCACGGGGAAGTTTTGCTGCTGGAAACGGATCACAGCATCGTTCTGTTCGTCTATCCGTGGCATTGTGTCTGCCTCATTGACCGCGTCTTTTTTCAAGCGGGTCATGTTGAGGTTACGAAAGGTTACATCACCGCTCATACCTTTTAGTGCAATAGAACCGTGGCTGAGCAAGCGCCCGGCATACTCTTTTGTACGATAGGGGTGTTCGGGTTCGGTATAGCATACTACTACCGTATCGTTTATGGCAATCATTATGTTATGCCCGCGTACAGCAATTTCAAAGTCGAACCACTTCCCGTCTTCAGCTAATGAACGGTAGAGGTTACGCACGGATGTGAGGCTGCCGCTTTTACGTGTGCCGTCGATGGCTCCGTTCCGGAATGCTACCTCATAGCCTGATTTCCCGTCGGTATGATGGAACAACAAGGCCGCTTCCGCATTTTCCCCGGTGAGAGCTTGCCCGGTAAGTATAAAGTTCTCATATTCTCCTTCTGCAAACCAGGTCGATCCGGCTGTCACGGTTATTTCATTACCGTCGGCAGTTCCCATTTCGGGACTGCTGAAACGGTCTAATGGTTCTGCAACGTTGTATCGTATGCAGCTGGTAAGCCCTAAGATACTTATCAAGGCCACTATTAATACTGTACTGGTTTTATCAATCATAATGTATTTTGTTTTAGGTAATTACACATTAAAGCGGAAATGCATGATATCGCCGTCCTGAACGATATATTCTTTTCCCTCGACACTCATCTTTCCGGCTTCTTTTACAGCAGATTCCGAACCGTAGGAAATATAATCCTCATATTTGATGACTTCGGCGCGGATAAAGCCTTTTTCGAAGTCGGTATGGATCACACCGGCACATTGCGGGGCTTTCCATCCTTTATGGAAAGTCCAGGCACGACATTCGTCGGGACCGGCGGTCAGGAATGTTTGCAGGTTCAGGAGTTTGTAAGCGGACTTGATCAGACGGGCAACGCCGGATTCTTCCAAACCGATCTCCTGTAAGAACATCTGGCGTTCTTCGTAGGTGTCGAATTCGGCAATCTCGCTTTCGATCTTGGCCGCTACGACCAATATTTCAGCTCCTTCGTCTTTTACGGCTTCGCGGACAGCATCCACATATTTATTACCGTTGACTGCGCTTGCTTCATCTACGTTACAGACATACATTACCGGTTTGTCGGTCAACAGGAATAGATCGTGTGCGATCTTCTGTTCGTCTTTCGTATCGAAAGAAACGGTGCGGGCACTTTTACCCTGTTCCAGTGCTTCCTTATATTTGCAAAGTACTTCGTAAGCGATTTTAGCCTGCTTGTCACCGCCTGTCTGAGCCTGTTTCTGCACTTTGGCAATACGGCTGTCAATGGTTTCCAGGTCTTTGATCTGCAATTCGGTGTCAATGATTTCCTTGTCGCGAACCGGATCGACACGGCCGTCCACATGAACAATATTGTCGTCATCGAAGCAACGCAGTACATGCAGGATTGCATCTGTTTCGCGAATATTGGCAAGGAATTTGTTTCCCAGCCCTTCTCCTTTGCTGGCGCCTTTTACAAGGCCGGCGATGTCTACGATTTCCACCGTAGTAGGGATAACACGCTGGGGATGTTCGATTTCTGCCAGTTTGTTCAAACGTTCGTCCGGTACGGTGATCACGCCGACATTCGGTTCGATCGTACAGAACGGGAAGTTAGCAGACTGTGCTTTTGCATTCGATAAGCAATTGAAAAGAGTAGACTTTCCTACGTTGGGAAGTCCTACGATGCCACATTGTAATGCCATTCTATTTTGTTGTTATGATTTATTCAAACTTTGTTTCCAGACTGCAAAGATATACAATCTTTTGTATTTATGTTGCCGGATACAGGCGAACCGGATATAGAAAATATTGTTTGGGCGAATAAGCGGGAGAGGAATTTGAGTCTTTTAATAATCCAGTATGGCCCGAACCTGCCGCTTTTCCTTTTTGGGGCATATAGCGAGGCGGCTATTTGCCATATTGAATGCTACTCCCAGATCGATCACGCTGTTGTCTTTGCACCAGTATTCCTCGTCGTATAAAAAAGTTCCTTGATACTTGGCGAGGAACATGTTGAATTCCCGTTGCCTGGTGTGCAGTAATACCAGATTGAGCATATCCGGCAAATGCCAATTGTCTAAGGTCCCTTCGGAAATGGACTCGCAATAGATCAAGGCATCGAAATAATCGAGTGTCTGTTCCCGTATCTCCATTACCGAACCTTTATAAGGGGCTATATCGGGTTCTATATGCTGACCGGGAGAATCTGCTCCAGCCTGTATGATCACGCCGTTTGCATAGAGATCTCCGACTGCCGGAACCCGGAAAGGGGGAAGATGGATACCTTGCGCGATCTTATATCCTTTTTCGGGGTAATAGTAAGTGAAATGGCTCAGTGATGTCGTGAGGCGGATGGAACGGATGTGGCTGGCTTCATCCGGGATAGCGATTGAAATACCCCGATTCAGTATCTCTGTATCCGGTGTTATGTAACGATACAAGGGGAACTGTCCGGATGTGAATTCGAACGCTGCTTTTTGTACGGATACCGGAAGATTGTCAGGGAATATGAAATACATAATTTTCCAATTGCTCCATCTGTCCCCCTAAGACGGAAAATATAATAAAAGCGTGGGAACTGCCATCTATCCAAGCAAGAGGTATCGCCAAACACCTATCCAGCAGATAGACAACAGCCCACGCTTGATGTTTATATATTATGTATATATATACAAAAAACGTGAGGCAATTGTTGTCTACTGTCCTTGCTGGATGAAAAATTGGCGATTTTCTTGCTTAAGGACAATATGATAACGCTTCTGTTTTACTATGTGATATTGCAACTCCTTGCAATAAATTTCACGACAAAGATAGTGTATAAATGCTGTGATTTATAAACTTTATGTGTTTTTGTTAATGCGCTTCCAGCCAGTTTACCCCTTCACCGCAGTCGGCGATCAAGGGAACTTGCAGTTTGATTGCATTTTCCATTTCATCCAACACGATTTGTTTCACTTTTTCCAATTCGTCCTTGTAGACGTTGAAGTTCAATTCATCGTGTACCTGCAGGATCATCTTGCTCTTCAGACCTTCGGTTTCGAAACGGTTGAAGATGCGAACCATGGCAACTTTGATGATGTCGGCTGCACTGCCCTGGATCGGAGCGTTGATCGCGTTTCGTTCGGCATATCCCCGTACGATCGCGTTATGGGAGTTGATATCCGGCAGGAAACGTTTGCGCTTGTAGATCGTCTCTACATATCCTTTTTCTTTCGCCACCTCGATGCTTTCGTCCATGTATGCACGGATGTCCGGATAGGTTTTGAAGTATCCTTCGATCAACTCTTTTGACTCTGCGCGTGGGATGCTCAGCCGTTCGGCCAACCCGAAAACAGAGATTCCGTAGATAATGCCGAAATTGGCCGTTTTCGCTTTCCGACGCATATCGGAAGTGACTTCTTCAACCGGAATACCGTATATCTTGGCGGCTGTGGCGGCATGAATGTCGGCTCCGCTGCGGAAGGCTTCTATCATGTGGGCATCCTGGCTCAGATGGGCCATGATGCGAAGTTCGATCTGCGAATAGTCGGCGGAGAAGAAAATACAGTCTTCGTTTTCGGCTGTAAAGGCTTTCCGGATTTCACGTCCCAACTCATCGCGTACCGGAATGTTTTGCAGGTTCGGATTGGTGGAACTGAGGCGGCCGGTCGAGGTGACTGCTTGGTTGTAGGACGTGTGGATCTTGCCGGTTTCCGGGTTGATCAGTTCGGGTAGGGCATCGATATAGGTGCTGAGCAGCTTCTTCAGCCCTCGATATTCGAGCAGCTTTCCCACGACGGGATGTTTGGAACGCATTTTTTCCAGTATTTCTTCACTCGTGCTATAGCTGCCTGTCTTTGTCTTCCTCGCTTTCTCTTCTATCTTGAGGTGATCGAAAAGGACTTCGCCGACCTGGCGGGCAGAATTGATGTTGAACTTCATTCCTGCCAGTTCGTAGATCTCTTTCTCCAACTTCTTGAGTGCGGTCGTCAGTTCCTCGGACGATTGTTTCAAGGCGACGGTGTCAAGCGTCACTCCCGTATATTCCATTTCAGCCAATACATATATTAAAGGCATCTCGATGTCATAAAAAAGCGATTCGAGTCCTTCTTTTTCCAGACAGGGGGTAAAATAGTTTTTCAGCTTGAGCGTGATGTCCGCGTCCTCGGCGGCATATTCGGCTACTTGGACAACCGGGACGTCACGCATGGTAAGTTGTTTCCTTTCTCTCGGGCCGATCAGTTCCTCGATCCGTACTGTTTTATATTTAAGGTATGTTTCGGCGAGGTAGTCCATACCGTGACGCAGTTCGGGATTCAGAAGGTAGTGGGCGATCATCGTGTCGAATAGAGGGCCGGCTATCCGGATTCCATATTTGCGGACGACAAGGATGTCGAATTTTATATTTTGTCCGATCTTGAGAGATTTCGGATTCTGCAGGGCGGGGGAGAAGTGGGCAAGAATTTTGTCGGCTTCTTCGCGGGCTGCCGGAACAGGGACGTACCAGGCCTCGTTTTCCTTCACGGCGAACGACATTCCGACCAATCCGGCCTTCAATGGATCTATACCATCTGTTTCCGTGTCAAAAGCAAAAAAATCCTGTTCGTTCAAAAACCGCCCTAATTCTATTCTTTTTTCCTCTGTATCAACAAGATAATAGGTGTGAGGAGTAGACTTTAAGTTCGCGAGAGTCGAATATTTGGGAACAGCCGTAGGTTCGGTCGCAAATTCTTCAAAGAGCGAGCCTTGAATCGGGCCTGCCGCCAATACGCTGGAAGAATGCTGGGATCTGGTCAACGTATCGGAAGCTACGGGAAGCCATCTGAACATCATGGAAAACGTTTGCTATCGTCGCGACTGCATGGCTGCGTTGAACATGGTCCGCAAAGGCCTGTTCGGTGAATTGCTGCATGCGACTTGCGGTTACGAACATGATTTGCGCGATGTCAAATTCAATGATGGTAAACATTATACTTACCAGAAAGGCGGTGAGTTGCGCATGGGTAAAGATGCGTTTGCAGAAGCCCAGTGGCGTACGAACCATTCTGTCCGCCGTAACGGCGATGTCTATCCGACGCATGGAATCGGACCGGTGGCAAACTGCCTAGACATCAACCGTGGTAACCGTTTTCTCTCCTTGTCTGCTATGGCAACCCAGTCTCGCGGTTTGCATAAGTTCATCGTGGACAATGGCGGTGAAAATCATCCGTTGGCAAAAGTCCGCTTCAACTTGGGTGACATCGTGACTTCCATGATCAAGTGTGCGAACGGACAGACGGTTATCGTTACGCATGATACGAATTCCCCCCGTCCTTACTCTTTGGGATTCCGCATTCAGGGAACCGAAGGTTTATGGATGAACGATGGCGATCACGTATACGTTGAAAACCAATCCAAACCTCACCGTTGGGATGATTCGGAAGAATGGTTCAAGAAGTTCGACCATACATTGTGGTCCAAACATGAAGCCGAAGCTGCTCAGGCCGGACACGGTGGTATGGACTACGTGATGATGTTCGACTTGATCAACGCTATCCATAACAAGAAACCGGCTCCTATGGACTGCTACGATGCTGCTGCATGGAGCGCTATTTCCGCTTTGTCCGAGATGTCTATCGCCCGTGGCGGCGCATTGGTAGACTTCCCCGACTTTACTCGTGGACAGTGGATTCACCGTCAGCCGGCATTTGCATTGTCTGAATAAGAAAATTGAAATATCCATTAAAAGGCTATCGGGTTCCGGTAGCCTTTTTTTGTGGGAACGGTTGGCTATATGTAAATATTTCAAAGAGCGTTTGTGAATCGATTATCCTGCAAATATATGGCATTATAAAAAAGCGGAGTCGATTAGAGTCGATTAGAGTCGAATAGAGTCGATTAATCTTTTCATGTTCATGGATCGATTCTTCCGGATTGTGATCTGCTTTTATATATAGCCTGCTGCTTTATGGTGCGAATCACCGGTGATTTGAATTCAAAACACCGGTGATTCGTTTTCAAAACACCGGTGTTTTGATTGGGGGGCTGAGATGCCGGTCCTTTAGGAGTTGGCGGGATTTTTTGAAGTTTCGCCTTTTGTCGTTTTCAAAAATTGAAAAAAGTCCCGTTTTATAATTAGTTATAAGAGAATACTTAGTTATTATATATAAGGAATCGTCATAGCAAAAGGTCAAGAGGTGGTGATTTGCTGTTGCAATGTATTGGTATTCACTGTTTTATTGATCGTTTGCAAATGGACATAGCTATCAATAAAACAATGAATACCAATAAAAATCGTTTTAGCAGTCATTTTAATCGACTCTAATCGACTCTAATCGACTCTAATCGACTCTAATCGACTTTGCTTTTTTATGGTTTCGTATCTTTGTCGGGTGAATCGGTCCGGTATCTATATGTTGATCCGTTCTATCTCTTCCAACCAGAGTCGCGACACCGCATCGCTCGGCATACGCCAGTCACCACGTGGCGAGAGGCTGACGGAGCCGACCTTGGGGCCGTCTGGCAGGCAACTGCGTTTGAATTGTTGTTGGAAGAAGCGGCGGCAGAAGGTGTAGAGCCATTTCTTGACCGTTGCATTGTCGTAGATGCCTGCGAAGGCTTTTTGCGCTAAGAAATAAATCTTGGACGGATGGGAACCGAAACGCAGGAAATGGTAGAGGAAGAAGTCGTGCAGTTCGTACGGGCCGACCAAGTCCTCTGTCTTTTGCTTGATGTTGCCGTTCTCGTCTGCCGGGATCAGTTCGGGGCTGATCGGCGTGTCGACGATATCCAGCAAGGTGAGGCGGGAGGCATCGTCCACCTTGTGATTGGCAACCCATTCGACCAGGTATTTGACCAATGTTTTCGGGATGCTGCCGTTCACGCCGTACATCGACATATGGTCGCCGTTGTAGGTCGCCCAGCCGAGTGCCAGTTCGGAGAGGTCGCCGGTTCCGATCACGAGGCCGTTCTTCTGGTTGGCGACATCCATCAGCAGTTGGGTCCGTTCGCGTGCCTGGCTGTTTTCGTAGGTCACGTCATGGACGGACGGATCATGGTCGATGTCGCGGAAATGTTGAAGGCAGGCTTCCTTGATCGGGATCTCTTTCAGTGTGACGCCGAGGGAGCGGATGAGGTCGCAAGCGTTAGTATAGGTGCGGTCGGTCGTACCGAAGCCGGGCATCGTGATGCCGATGATCTGCCCCCGTGGCATCTTCAGAGCGTCGAACGTCATGACGGTCACGAGCAGAGCCAGGGTGGAGTCCAGCCCGCCTGAAATACCGACGACAGCCGTTTGAGCATGTGCATGGACGAGTCGTTTGGCAAGGCCGGCTACCTGTATGTGGAATATTTCTTCACAGCGTTCCTTCAAAGCCTCTCCGGAGGGAGTGAACGGATGCGGATCGACCGGACGCGTCAGGCTGAATCCGTCCGAAATCCGGACTTGGAAGTCTACAACCTGTGCCTTTTCCTTCGGTAGACCGGATGTGCCATACATGAAGCTGGTGTTGACTTGCCGGTCGTTCTGCAAAGTCTCTATGTCGATCTCGCTGATGACAAGCTGTTCTTCCATCGTGAAACGGGGAGATTCGGCAAGCAGGTTGCCGTTCTCGGCAATGATCCCGTTACCGGCAAAGACGAGGTCGGTGCTCGATTCGCCGAAGCCGGAAGAGGCATAGACATAGCCTGCCATGCAACGGGCGGATTGCTGGCAGATCAGCGAACGCAGGTAGGCGTGCTTGCCGATCAGCTCGTTGCTGGCGGAGAGGTTGAAGATGATGTTGGCTCCTTCCATCGTCAGCAGGGAACTGGGGGGGACGGGAACCCATAGGTCTTCGCATATCTCGATGCCGGCAGTCAGCCGTCCCGAACGGAACAGCAGGTGGCTGCCCATCGGATATTCTTCTTTCCCGATGGAAATTGTCGATTCCCGAAGTTCCGTGGCAGATGTGAACCAGCGTTGTTCCTGAAACTCTTTATAGTTGGGCAAATATGTCTTGGGGACGACACCCCGTATGGCTCCTTTCTGGAAGACAACGGCGGCATTGATCAGCCGGTTTTCCGTCCGTAGCGGAACGCCGACGATGGTCAGGATATCCAGGTCGGCCGTGTTGCTGACCAACTGGAGCAGTGCCGCTTCTGCGCCATCGAGCAACGTCTGCTGAGCGAAGAGGTCGAGGCAGGTATAGCCGGTGACGGACAGTTCCGGGAAAGCGATGATCTGCACGCCTTTTTCCGATGCTTGCCGCATCAGTCCTTCTATTTTTTCTATATTATAAAAACAATCCGCTACCTGTACAAGCGGTACGGCGGCGGCAACTTTTACAAATCCGTAGTTCATATTTGTTTATATTTGTCTTATAGTTTTTTGAGCTTGTCGGGGTTCTGACGGCAATCCCATGATAAAACGACTTGTATCGTGTGATCGTTTTCTCATGGTATAGATAATTTTATAGTAGCCTTCTACCAGAGAGCGATACTGCTTTGTCCTGTTTGCAAAGGCAGGTTCTCCATTTCTTTGATA
>OMGT01000763.1_pt1 | contig 16858 bp, 7 predicted proteins | sample 1646101 | NCBI WGS metagenome assembly OMGT01 (sample SAMN05578593, study PRJEB25193) | human gut metagenome | biome: Human Microbiome; feature: human-associated habitat; material: feces | host: Homo sapiens | place: USA:Birmingham | reverse complement strand
CCGCGGTGAATACGTTCCCGGGTCTTGTACACACCGCCCGTCACACCATGGGAGTGGGGTTTGCCAGAAGGCGTTTGTCCAACCGCAAGGAGGACGGCGACCACGGTGGGTTCCATGACTGGGGTGAAGTCGTAACAAGGTAGCAGTACCGGAAGGTGCGGCTGGATCACCTCCTTTTAAGAGAACGAAGTTCTCAAGACAGGTGCTCATACTTATCGTTCGTTGTCTTCTGAGAAATGGAGACTATGTTCGGTTGTTCTTTAACAATTAGGAAGGAATGAAAGTTCTAAGTGCCTGAAATACTTGATGAGGGTATTTCAGGGCAGTTATGAACATGGGTTGTGATTGCATTCACAAATTTGCAAGTTTCTCCAAGAAACCGAAGCAACATTTAGAGAACAGCGACACGTTACAAGTCGATTGAAATCGTGCCGGGTAAAAGGCGGCAGGGTTATAGGATCAAGCGACTAAGTGCATGTGGTGGATGCCTTGGCGATCACAGGCGATGAAGGACGCGGCAGTCTGCGAAAAGCCCCGGGAAGCTGACAACGAGCTTTGATCCGGGGGTCTCCGAATGAGGGAACTCCAAGCTTTAGCTTGATCCATGCGTGAATACATAGCGTATGGAGGCGAACGCGGCGAACTGAAACATCTCAGTAGCTGCAGGAAAAGAAATCAACCGAGATTCCGGAAGTAGCGGCGAGCGAAACCGGAACAGCCTGAATTCGATATTGAGAAAAACACTGGAAGAGTCTGGAAAGGCTCGCCATAGTGGGTGATAGCCCCGTACGGGACGTTTATCTCAAGGTACTGAGGATTCGAAAAGTAGGTCGGGGCACGTGAAACCCTGGCTGAACATGGGGGGACCATCCTCCAAGGCTAAATACTCGTGATCGACCGATAGCGTACTAGTACTGTGAAGGAAAGGTTAAAAGAACCCCGGGAGGGGAGTGAAATAGATTCTGAAACCGCATGCATACAAACAGTAGGAGCCCTTCGGGGTGACTGCGTACCTTTTGCATAATGGGTCAGCGACTTATGTTATGTGGCAAGCCTAACCGACTAGGGGAGGCGCAGCGAAAGCGAGTCCGAACAGGGCGATTCAGTCGCATGGCATAGACCCGAAACCAGATGAGCTAACCATGGCCAGGCTGAAGGTGTGGTAACACACACTGGAGGGCCGAACCTACTGGTGTTGCAAAACCAGAGGATGAGCTGTGGTTAGGGGTGAAAGGCTTAACAAATCTGGAGATAGCTGGTTCTCCCCGAAAACTATTGAGGTAGTGCCTTGTATATGAGCTTCTGGGGGTAGAGCACTGTTATAGCTAGGGGGACATGGCGTCTTACCAAACTATGGCAAACTCCGAATACCAGAAAGCTTCGTACAGGAGACAGAGCACCGGGTGCTAACGTCCGGACTCAAAAGGGAATCAACCCAGACCGCCAGCTAAGGTCCCTAATATCAGCTAAGTGGAAAACGAAGTGGAAAGGCTAAAACAGTCAGGAAGTTGGCTTAGAAGCAGCCATCCTTCAAAGAAAGCGTAATAGCTCACTGATCGAGTCCTTCCGCGCGGAAGATGTAACGGGGCTAAGTTGATAACCGAAGCTGCGGATTCATACTTTTAGTGTGAGTGGTAGGGGAGCGTTCTGTAAGCCTGCGAAGGTGGATCGTAAGGTCTGCTGGAGGTATCAGAAGTGCGAATGCTGACATGAGTAACGATAAAGCGGGTGAAAAGCCCGCTCGCCGCAAACCCAAGGTTTCCTGCTCTACGTTAATCGGAGCAGGGTGAGTCGGTTCCTAAGGCCAGGCTGAGAAGCGTAGCTGATGGAAATCAGGTTAATATTCCTGAACCGGCGTTGAATGCGATGGGGTGACGGAGCAGCCAGAGTGGACCGGGTGTTGGATGTCCCGGCTTCCGAGCGATGGGTGCCTGCAGGCAAATCCGCAGGCGTATACCCAGGACGAAGGATCGGGTCTTCTTTTGAAGACGAAGCCACTGGAAGCGCTTCCAGGAAAAACCTCTAAGCTTCAGTTCAACGGCGACCGTACCGTAAACCGACACAGGTGGGTGAGCTGAATATGCTCAGGCGCTTGAGAGAACTCGGGAGAAGGAACTCGGCAAATTGACACCGTAACTTCGGAAGAAGGTGTGCCTTTGTAGCTTGATGGGAGAGAAACCCAAAGGGCGAAGAGGTCTCAGAGAATCGGTGGCTGTAACTGTTTACTAAAAACACAGCGCTCTGCAAAGATGAAAGTCGACGTATAGGGCGTGATGCCTGCCCGGTGCTGGAAGATTAATTGATGGGGTGCAAGCTCCTGATCGAAGTCCCAGTAAACGGCGGCCGTAACTATAACGGTCCTAAGGTAGCGAAATTCCTTGTCGGGCAAGTTCCGACCTGCACGAATGGCATAATAATGGCCACACTGTCTCCTCCCGAGACTCAGTGAAATTGAAATGTTTGTGATGATGCAATCTCCCCGCGGCTAGACGGGAAGACCCCATGAACCTTAACTGTAGCTTTGCATTGGACTTTGAACCGATCTGTGTAGGATAGGCGGGAGGCTTTGAAGAATGGACGCCAGTTCATTCGGAGCCGTCGTTGAAATACCGCCCTGATTTGTTTGAGGTTCTAACCTGGGCCAGTAATCCTGGCTGGGGACCGTGCATGGTGGGCAGTTTGACTGGGGCGGTCTCCTCCTAAAGGGTAACGGAGGAGTGCGAAGGTACGCTAATCACGGTCGGAAATCGTGAGGATACTGCAATGGGAAAAGCGTGCCTGACTGCGAGACAGACAAGTCGAGCAGATGCGAAAGCAGGTCATAGTGATCCGGTGGCTTCTGCATGGAAGGGCCATCGCTCAACGGATAAAAGGTACTCTGGGGATAACAGGCTGATACCGCCCAAGAGTTCATATCGACGGCGGTGTTTGGCACCTCGATGTCGGCTCATCTCATCCTGGGGCTGTAGCCGGTCCCAAGGGTATGGCTGTTCGCCATTTAAAGAGGTACGTGAGCTGGGTTTAAAACGTCGTGAGACAGTTTGGTCCCTATCTACCGCGGGCGCTGGAAGATTGACAGGGGCTGCTCCTAGTACGAGAGGACCGGAGTGGACGCACCTCTGGTGTATCGGTTGTGACGCCAGTCGCATTGCCGAGTAGCTATGTGCGGAAGAGATAACCGCTGAAAGCATCTAAGCGGGAAACTTGCCTGAAGATTAGTCTTCCCGGAGGCTTGACCTCCCTGAAGGGTCGTCCGAGACCAGGACGTTGATAGGCCAGGTGTGGAAGCGCTGTGAGGCGTGAAGCTAACTGGTACTAATTGCCCGTGCGGCTTGATCCTATAACCGTGCTGCTTAGTTAAATGACAGCAAATGGTTTTGAAAGGAAGCTTGCAAAAAGAAAGAAATGTGTGAATGTGGAAAAGCAAGCCATGTGATTTCATTCCTTCCCAAAGAATTCGCTTCAGAAGTCCTAAAAAACTTTGAAAGCAAAGCCTTTGCCTGACGGCCATAGCAGAGTGGCCCCACCCCTTCCCATTCCGAACAGGACGGTGAAACGCTCTCGCGCCAATGATAGTCGGTTGTATTTCCGGTGAAAGTAGGTCACTGTCAGGCTCCCCTTTCAAGACCCTCGAAAGTTTTTCTTTCGAGGGTTTTGTTTTATGCGCGTCTGGAAAACCAGGGGAAAAAAGAAAAGGAGGAGCTCGCACTCCTCCTTTCTCTGTCTCCGGACTTCAATGGCGATGAGCGCCGGGAGCCGGATAGCAAGAGCTGATCGCTTTTGTCGGGACCTCCCGATCTGGTGCGTTTAACCCCCTTACCAGAGGCCTTTGATGCCCTATTACCGGGGAAGACTATGTGCAGGCTCCCATCTCCCTCTGCAGACAAAGAAAAAGCCCGGAAGGTATTTGAACCTTTCGGGCTTTGCTCTTTCTGTACCGGCATCAGCCGGCATTCAGGGGAGCAGATCAGAAGATCTTTGTCACTTCACGCGAAAACTCTTCCTGTTCCTTGATCAGAGCAGCAAGCTGCTTGTTATCGAGGAAGTCGATGGAGAGGCCGGCGCGTTCATGAGCGGCGATGTTCGCCTTGTCAGTCAGAGTGCGGCGGAAAGCGTTCACGTAGAAGTTGATGATTTCAGGAGGCGTACCGGCCGGGGCGACGAGAGCGCGGGCAGAGCCGTACCACTTGCCGTAGTAGCCGAGTTCCTTCAGCGTCGGGACATTCTTGAGGGAAGGATCACGCTTCGTATCGAAGACACCGAGGACGCGGAAGACCGGATTGCGGCCGGTGGACAGCTTCAGCACGTCGCCGATCTTCGCGCAGGAGAACTGCACTTCGCCCTGGCGCAGAGCGAGCAGCTGGTCAGCGGTGCCGCCGTACGGAATGGCCTTGTAGTTGAAGCCAGCGCTGCGGGCAAGCAGCTGGGCTGCGATATGGTTGGAGGCCTTGACGCCGTTCGTGGAGGCGCGCAGGTTCGGGTTCTTCTTCGCTTCAGCGACGAGATCCTTCAGGGTCTTCCACTTGCTGTCAGCGCGGACCACAACGACACCGGTTTCCTTCAGATGATTGCAGATCGGAACGATCTTGGAGGTGGAAAGCGGGGAGTGCGGCAGAACCGCCAGAGTCGTGAAGGTCGGCAGATTGATGAAGCCAATCGTACGGCCATCCGGCTTCGCACGGGAAAGCTGGGTCCAGCCGATCTTGCCATCAGCGCCCGGGACGTTGTTCACAACGAGCGGACGGCCCACAAACTTCTCAGCCTCCGAGGCGAGCAGACGGGCACCCACGTCGGTGCCGGAACCAGCCTTATAAGCAACGATAACCGAAACTTCACCGGACGGTGCCCAGGCGGCGTGCGAGGACAGAGGGATAGAAACTGCACCCGCGACTAGCATCGAAAGAAAGGTTCTTTTCTGCATATAAGTTCATCCTGTGTGTGAAAAGGGCCGTAAAGCCCGCAAAGTAAAAAGGGGACAGGCCCGACGCCTATCCCCTTTTCGATAAGGTTCTAGTTCGAATCCTTCATCTTCTTCTCCATTCTACTGAAGAAGAGCGGAGACAGAATGCCGACCACGCAGAGCGCGATCAGCACCCAGCAGATGACTGACGAGAACAGAATGGAGGGATCTCCGTTGCTGATCATGAGGGAACGGCGGAGGCCGTTTTCTCCGATCGGGCCGAGAATCAGCCCGAGCACGATAGCGGCGTTATTGAGGTCGAAGTGGTGGGCGAGATACCCGATCACACCGAAGACCACCATGACACCGACGTCAAAGGTGCTGTTATTGATGGCGTAGGAGCCGACCACGCAGAGCAGGAAGATAGACGGGATCAGAATGGCATCAGAGAGACGCGAGATCTGGGCGAACGTCTTGCTGCCAAAGAGTCCGATCACGAGCATGAAGAACTGCACGAGCACGAAGCCAGCGAAGAACGTATAGGTCATGTCGGCGTACGTAGTGAAGAGCTCGGGTCCCGGCTGCAGACCGTGAATGATGAGTCCACCCATCAGCACCGCGGTAACGGATTCGCCCGGGATACCGAGGGTGAGAGTCGGGATGAGGGAGCCGCCCGTCACAGCGTTATTGGCGGCTTCAGAGCCCGCAACGCCTTCAATGGAGCCGTGACCGAAATCTTCCTTATGCTTCGAGAACTGACGCGCTTCGTTGTAACCAATGAAGCTCGCGATCGTAGCGCCCGCGCCCGGCAGAATGCCGACGATATTGCCGATGATCCAGGAACGGATCGTGGTCGGAGCGATCTGCTTCATTTCAGCTTTGGAGAGACCAAAGCGGCCGATCTTCTGCGGAAGACGTCCGCGCTCCTTGATCTTGCCTTCCGCAAGCACCAGCACCTGTGACATCGAGAAGAGGCCGATCAGGGCACAGGTCACATTGATGCCGTTATAGAGTTCGCTCTGATCAAACATGAAGCGCTCGACACCTTCCATCGGGTCCATGCCAATCGTGGAGATCAGCAGACCGAGGACGCCGGAGATCAGACCCTTCAGGAGCGACTTGTTCGAGACACCGGCAATGATCGTGAGGCCGAAGAGCGAAAGCCAGAAGTATTCAGGGCTCTTGAACTGCAGCGCGAGCTGCGCGAGAAGCGGTGAGAAGAAGTAGAGCGAGATGCAGGAGAGAAGGCCGCCGATGAAGGAAGCCACACAGGCGACGGTCAGAGCCTTCGCGGCCTGTCCCTTCTTCGTCAGCTCGTAGCCTTCAATAGCCGTTGCGGCAGAGGCCGGCGTGCCAGGCGTGTGAATCAGAATGGCGCTGATTGAGCCGCCGAAAATAGCGCCGCAGTAGATGCCGCCGAGCGTGATAAGGCCGGAGGCCGGATCCATACCGAACGTGATCGGAAGGAGCAGCGCGACGCCCATGGCGGCGGAGAGTCCCGGCAGACAGCCAATGGTGATACCCATGGCGGTCGACAGGAACATGATGAGAAGATTGATCGGGGTGACCGCGTTGGCGAAGCCAAGCCCCATGAGACTCAGAGTTTCTTGCATTGGTTATTCTCCGCGGGGCCTAGCCAAAAATAAGTCCCACGGGGTGCGGGACTTTGAGGAAGACGGTAAAGACACCATAGATGATGCTCATCAGAATCGCGGTGGAGAGGACCACGAAAAGAGGCTTCACGCGGAGGAACAGCATGCAGCCCAGCATAAAGAGCACGCTGGAGAGGTAGTAGCCGAGCTTCTGAATCAGGATGAGGTAGATAACACAGAACGCGCAGACACCGAAAAACTGCACAGCCTGAAAGTCCTGGAATTTCTGCTTCAGGTCATCAACGATTTTGCGGGTCTTGATGTAGTGAAGGACCTGCTGAATCAGATAAATCGAAACCAGAGCCAGAAAGACGACCGTGAGGAAAAGCGGGTAGCGCATGGCACCTTTGGGAAGTTCAAGTGTCATGACCAGGAACGCAATTCCTATTAGGTAGAGGACGGCGATAACACCGAAGTCAGATTTTTTCATTTTCCGAAAGTAGATAAACAGGAAAGGCATCCACCGTGGAAGGTTGCTCTTATTGCTTTTATGGGCTTCTGGATTTGAGGGGTAAGATCCACTCGGTGAATTGCCCTATTTTAGTAGAACTTAGTAAGAATCTGTTGCAAGAAATTTTGAAGGGGAAAGCCCTTTCCGCAAAGATTCCTCCTTCATGCCGTAAAATGTAAGTTTGTCTTTTCATGGCCGCTTTTCTCCCCATCTGCAGGGGAGCTTTGGGATCCATTTTTATGATTTTCAGGCGCTCGCTCATCTCAGAATTCATGAATACAGCTGGCGGTGTGTTCACCGTGCTGTTTTCTATCGTTCTTACGGTGGGCATCGTGCGGGTGATGAGCCAGGTGGCGGTCGGTAAGTCTGACGCCGGGGCCATCCTCCAGATGGTGCTTTACACGTCACTCACAACCTTGGCGCCGCTGCTCGCTCTGTCGCTTTTCCTTGCGATTCTGATGGCGCTGATCCGCAGCTGGCAGCAGAACGAGATGATTGTCTGGTTCTCGTCAGGCGGTCTGTCGCTCCTCTCCTGGATCCGTCCGGTGCTCCGTTTTTCGCTTCCCGTGGTGCTGCTTACCGCCGTGGTGGCACTGGCGATCACGCCCTGGGCCCGCGGTCAGATGGATGTGAGCAAGGCGCAGTTTTCCCAGCGTGATGACACGAGCCGTATTGCCTCCGGGAAGTTCATCGAATCGAGTTCCGGCCGCCGTGTGTTCTTCATTCAGCAGGTGAGCGAGGACACGCAGAACGTCAAAGGCATCTTTGTTTCTGAACTGAATCGGAACGGGAAAGCGACCGTTGTGTCGTCGACCGAAGGCCGTCTCCGCATCAATAAGGAAGGCGACCGTTACGTTGAGCTGACGGATGGGAAGCGGTACGAAATCGCCCCGGACGCCAAGTCCTATCGGGTAACGGGGTTCGGGACTTATGGAATCCGACTGGATATCAAGCCGGACCAGATTCTGTCGCCTGACAAAGTGCACTCGCTTCCGACCAGCTATCTCCTGAATGATCCGAATCCGAAGAATCTGGGTCAGTTCTTCTGGCGGCTCTCGTGGCCGCTGATGGCGCTCAACCTGGTGCTTTTTGCCATTCCTCTGTCATTCACGAACCCGAGAGCCGGCAAGTCTCTCAACGTGGTGGTGGCGGTTCTCGTTTTTATTCTCTACCTGAACTTCATCAACATCATGGAGAGCTGGATTTCGGAGGGCCGGTGGCACTGGTGGTCAGGCCTGATAGCGCTTCACGGTTCCATGCTGCTTCTCACCGCCCTGCTGTTCGTGCGGAGAATCTGGCTTCAGCGCTGGCTTCCGCGGGAACTGACTATCGGCTACTGGCGCGATCGGATGGAGTGAGGAAAAAATTATGCGGGTTATTACACGACATCTGACCTCTCAGATCATCCTGGCGACGAGTCTTGTGCTGATGGCGCTGATCGGTCTTTTCCTCTTCTTCGACCTTGTGAACCAGGTGGATAAGATCGGGTCGAGATACGGCATGTTGCAGGCTCTGGCGATTACCGGGTTCTCCATTCCGTCGCACCTCTACGAGGTGATGCCGATCGGCGTGCTGCTCGGCGCGGTTTACACGATGAGCCGCTGGGCCGCAAACTCCGAATTCACGATTCTCCGTGTGGCCGGCCTGAGCCCGCTTTCGCTTACGCGTTCGCTCATGGTGCCTGGTCTGATTCTGGTTGGCTTCACGTATCTGCTTGGCGAATTTGTGGCGCCGGAGAGCGACGCTCTCCGCCAGGAAGTCCAGATGAAAATCTACAGCCGGCCGCTTACCGCGTCGGGGTATGACTCCGGCGTCTGGGCCCGTGACCAGGTCTACGACGGATCAAAGAAACTCGTGCTGTCCCGTTACGTGAATGTGCAGAGCCTTAAGTCGGGAGCCGCGCAGGAAGCAAACGGCTGGCGGGTGTACGAATTCACGACTGGAAACGAGCTTCATCGGATGATTGAGGCTCCCTCGGGCACTTATCAGGAAGGAAAGGGCTGGGTGCTGAAGAACGCTGTGGTGACTGATTTTCCGTCGCTTCTTGGCGCAGATCCCCGGGCGATCCCGAAGCCGGTCGTCCGGCATACGGAGCCGAGCATGGTGCTCAGCACGACGCTCGCTCCGAGGATTCTTTCCGTGATCGTGGCGGATCCGGACCATATGCCGATTCTCGATCTCGGTTCCTATCTGCATCACCTGAAGCAGAACCACGAGGACACAAGCCGCTATGAGGTCGCCTTCTGGAAGAAGGTCTTCTATCCGCTCTCGATTCTCGTGATGCTCGCGCTCTCGATGCCGTTCGCGTACCTGAGCACCCGGTCCGGCGGCGTGTCGCTCAAGATTTTTGTGGGCGTCATGATCGGTATCGCGTTCTACGCGCTGAACAATCTGTTCTCTTATATTGGTATCCTGAGTACGTTCCCGCCGATTATGGCGGCCATAACACCAATATTGGTGACACTCATACTCGCAGCCGTGGCGATCGCGAAGGTCGAACGGCGGTGATGCCCCGGCAATTGATTTTTTAAACCTATAACGACAAGGATTGACTGAATGACGGTAGCTTCCTCGATCTCGAAGATCGGCGAAACAGAGGCGATATTTCACCAGATTGTGCAGGTTCTCCAGGGAGGGTGGACCGCAGACTATATCTGGCAGATTGCGGCGTTTGCCGTTGCGGTACTGCTGTCGCTCTTTATTTCCCGACGCTTCAACGCGAGGCTGCAGAAGCTGCTGCCGCCTCCCGGTTCTGACCGGTTGCGGGACCGCGTGAAGACCTACGCGATCGATATTGCGTCTCACCTGTCCTTCTCGCTCATCGGCGCCTCTTTCCTCTGGATGCTTGACTGGACGCTCCGCGAGGTGGATATCCTCCCGGACCACAAAGTGCTCGTGTTTGCCGAACTCGGCTACATGGTGCTTTATGCCTTCGCGTTCCTCCGGATCATGCTCTACATCCTGCGAGGTATGCTGGGCGACAAGGTGGTGACGCATGGTCTTGCCACCGTCGTTTCCTGGGTGTTCTGGATTCTGGTTGTCCTCGAATTTGCGGGTATTCTGCCGACCATCGTGAAGTTCATGCGTGAGCAGTCGATTCCGGTCGGAACTCAGAATCTCACGCTCTGGACACTCTTCTCGGGGCTCGTCTCTGCGCTTCTTACGCTCGGTGTCGCGAACTGGATCGCGAATGTTCTTGAAGGCGTGCTGAAACGTACGAAAGGACTCGCTCCGAATCTGCAGGTGGTGTTCTCGCGAATTGCCCGCTGGATTCTGATGGTCTGCGCGATCCTGATCGCGATGAGTTCTGTCGGTATCGATCTCACGGTGCTCTCGGTCTTCGGCGGCGCTCTCGGCGTTGGTATCGGCTTTGGTCTGCAGAAAATCGCGAGCAACTACATTTCAGGCTTCATCATTCTTCTTGATCACTCGATTAAGATCGGTGACTTCGTTGAAATCGGCGGATTCCAGGGTATCGTCACCGAAATCAACACCCGCTACACCGTGGTGAGTGACTGGAATGGCATTGAGAACATCGTCCCGAATGAAACGTTTGTGACGAGCTCAGTGAAGAATTACTACCACACGGATAACGTCTGTATCGCCATGATCCGGGTGTCGGTGGCCTACGGCACTGACCTCAACAAGGCGCTGCAGATCCTGAATGAGGAAGCGAATAAGCCGGATCGCGTGATCAAGAACCGCAAGGGCTGGACCGGTATCACGAAGCTGGACGACAGCGCGATTGACCTCGAAGCCGGTGTCTGGGTGCCGAATGTCGGCGACGGCACGATGGGCCTCCGCACGCAGGTGCTGATTAACGTGCTGAAGCGTTTCGATGAGGAAGGGATCGAGGTGCCTTTCCCGCAGCTCGATGTGCGTCTCCGCAGCAATCAGACGCAGAAGATCTCGATCGAGGATATGGCCCGGCTTCTCACGTTCCTCGAGGATCAGAAAGAAGCGGATCGCCTGAAAGCCGAGAAGGAAAAAGAAAAAGCCGCGGGAGGTTCCGCGGCGAAGCCTGCCTCCGCCTGACCGGCAGGCGGAAGCGGATCAGGGGGTGGCTGCTTTACGCGGCCGCCTCTTTTTTATGTGTCCCAAAGAACTCCTTCAGGGCGTCACCCGTTGCGGTGCCCTTTTCCGCGACATCAAGCGGTGCTCCCGCGGCGACCACCTTGCCGCCTGCCGTTCCGCCTTCAGGACCGATATCGATGATCCAGTCCGCCTCTGACATCACGTCGAGGTTATGCTCGATCACGACCACGGTGTTCCCGGAGTCCGTGAGCTTATGGAGCACATTGATGAGCTTCTGGATATCCGCCATATGAAGACCGACCGTCGGTTCATCAAGAACGTAGAGCGTACCGGTGGTGCTTTCATCCTCAGACACGTACTCCGTGTCCTTCACCTTGGAGAGTTCCGTGACGAGCTTCAGGCGCTGCGCCTCACCGCCCGAAAGCGTGGGGGAGGGCTGTCCGAGCGTGAGGTAGCCGAGCCCCACCTCTTCAAGCAGCTTCAGCGGCCGCTGGATAGAGGGCGTTGACGCGAAGAACTCCACCGCCTCGCGGACCTGCATCTGAAGGATGTCGCCCGCGCTCTTTCCTTTCCATTTCACTTCAAGCGTCTGCGGGTTGAAACGTTTGCCGCCGCAGCTTTCGCAGAGCACCTTCACTTCCGGAAGGAAATTCATTTCAATCGTCCGCAGTCCCTGACCGAGACAGGTTTCGCAGCGGCCGCCCTTGGTATTGAAGGAGAAGCGGCTAGCGGTGTAGCCGCGCTCTTTCGCGAGACTCGCCTCAGCCATGATCTTCCGGATCCCGTCCCAGATGCCGACATAGGTCGCCGGGCAGGAGCGGGGTGTCTTTCCGATCGGGGTCTGATCCACTTCCAGCACCCGGCTCACGGCTTCCCAGCCTGTGATTTCACGGCACCCGGTCCAGACTGGAGCGGTGTCTTTTGCCCGCAGTGCGTCCTGGAGGTTCCGAAGCAGCAGATCACGGCAGAGACTGGATTTGCCGGAACCGGATACACCGGTGACGACCGTCAGCCGGTTCAGCGGGAACTCCACCTTCGGGATCCGGAGGTTGTGGAGCGAGGCGCCGAGCACAGAAATCGTGGGCGTCTTCCCGGAGCGTACCGGGCGGTGCGGAATGCCGTTATGGATTTCGGGAGAGGCAAGGAACCGGCCTGTAACGGAGTCCTTGCACTTCATAATGTCCTCGACCGAGCCCTCCGCGACGAGGCGCCCGCCTTCGCTTCCGGCGCCGGGGCCGATATCAATCACGTGGTCCGCGCGGCGGATCGTGTCTTCGTCATGCTCCACGACGAGAAGCGTGTTGCCTTTCTTCGACAGATGATCCATGGCGTTCAGCAGAATGCCGTTATCTTTCGGGTGCAGGCCGATTGTCGGTTCGTCCAGCACGTAGCAGACACCGAGGAGGTTGGAGCCGAGCTGCGAGGCAAGCCGGATACGCTGTGTCTCACCGCCAGAAAGAGTCGGTGCCGCGCGGTCGAGCGTCAGGTAGCCAAGCCCCACCTGATCGAGGAACTCAAGCCGGGAAACGATTTCCCGGATCGCGTCGTGCGCGATCGCCTCATCCCGGGGGTCGAGCTTGAGGGCACGGAAGAAAGCGAGTTCTTCCTTCACACTCATCTGGCAGAGTTCACTGATGTTCTTCCCGCAGAACATGACAGCGAGCGCGACCGGGTTGAGCCTCAGACCGTGGCAGTCGGGACAGACTTTCTCTTCCTCGCCCTCAGTCTTTGACCAGGCGGATTCCTCTCCTGTCTGCTCGGCGTCGAACCCGGAGAGCTGCAGCCCGGTGCCGAAGCAGGTCGGGCACCACCCCATTTTGCTGTTATAGGAGAAGAGCCGGGGATCCGGATCCGGGAAGCTCGTGCCGCAGATCGGGCAGGCGCGCCGCGTGGACCAGATCTTGAAAGTATTGTTTACGGGTTCACCGTCCTCCAGAATCATGGAGGCCACCTGTCCTTTGCCGAGCGTGATCGCGGTTGCCACGTGAGCCTTGAGCTCCGGAAGCGTCCGCTCGGAGATATCAAGCTCCGCCACCGGGAGCTCAATGCTGTGTTCGTTATAGCGGGCGAGCTTCGGGAAGTGATGCGCGTCAACGATCTTTCCATCCACCCGCAGCGTGTCGTAGTGGTGCTTCACAGCCCACTGTGCGAGTTCGGTATAGATACCCTTGCGGTGCGTGACAAGCGGGGAGAGGAGCATCACTTTCTTTCCATTTCCGGCCTTCCGGATCGCCTCCACAATGGCGGCCGGCGTCTGGGGCCGCACTTCCACGTGGCAGTTCGGACAGGTCTGAACACCGAGCTTCACATAGATGAGACGAAGGAAGTGATAGAGCTCCGTCATCGTTGACACGGTGGACTTCCGGCCGCCGCGCGAAGTGCGCTGCTCGATAGCGACAGTCGGCGGAATGCCGAGCACCGCGTCTACATCCGCGCGGCCCGAAGGCTGCACGATCGAACGGGCATAGGCGTTAAGCGACTCGAGATAGCGTCTCTGACCTTCGTTAAAAACGATGTCGAACGCGAGAGTCGACTTTCCGGAGCCGGAGAGGCCGGTAACCACCGTGAGTTCATTCCGGGGAATGTCGACCGAGAGATCCTTGAGGTTATGCTCCCGCGCGTTGAGGACTGAGATTTCTCCCTTCTTCGCGATATGAGCCTGGGCGGGGAGGGCAGCTTCTGCATCGATCTCAGTTGTCGTGAAGTCCTCCTGATAAGGCGTGCCGCTTTCGACCGCCTTCTCGTAGGAGATCAGCGCCTGGCCGGTGTAAGAGCGGGACTCCGTCATGATGTCATCCGGGGTGCCGGCCGCGACCACGCAGCCGCCCGCCTCGCCGCCCTCCGGACCGAGGTCAATGATCCAGTCGGCGTTCGCGATGACGTCGAGGTTATGTTCGATCACCAGCACCGAGTGCCCTGCGGCAATCAGTTTCCGCATGGCGAGAAGGAGTTTCTCGACGTCCGAGAAGTGAAGCCCGGAGGTCGGCTCATCAAAAACGAGGAGCCGGCCCTTCGCGTCCTTCGGCTTCCGGCGCCCGTTTTCAGCAAGCGCTGCAGCGAGGAACCCGGCGAGCTTCAGTCTCTGGGCTTCACCGCCCGAGAGTGTCGGCACGGGCTGCCCGAGCTGCACATACTCCAGACCGACATCGATCAGCGGCTGAAGGAGCGAAATCACCTCGAGATCATCCCGGAAGAAATCGCAGGCCTCTGACACGGTCATTTCGAGCACATCAGCGACCGAAGCGCTGCGGCCGTTCCGCTCGAGCTTTGCCTGAAGGATTTCCGGGCGGTAGCGGCGCCCGTTGCAGTCCGGGCAGCGGAGGTAAACGTCCGAGAGGAACTGCATCTCGACATGCTCGAAACCGGACCCCATACAGGTGGGACAGCGGCCGTCACCCGAATTGAAGCTGAAGGTCCCAGGACCCCAGCCCTGCATTTTGGCGGTGTCAGTCGCGGCGAAAAGTTTCCGGATCGGGTCAAAGGCACCGACGTAACTCACGGGGTTCGAACGGGAGGTCTTCCCGATCGGGGACTGATCAACGAAGTCCACCCCCTCGATCAGGTCGAAGCCCTTGATGTCCTTATATGGCCCCGGTGCTTCAGTCGGAACGCCGAGCCGCTTCTGGAGCGCCGGGACGAGCACTTCCTGCGCGAGCGTCGATTTGCCGGAACCGGACACACCGGTGAGGCAGGTGAGGCAGTGAAGCGGGAACGAGACATCGATATCGCGGAGATTATTCGCGGTGACCCCGGTGAGGCGGATGGAAGGCGCCTTCTTTGACACCGGCTTCTGCCCTTTGAGGGCAATCCGGCGCCGTCCCGAGAGATAGTCGCCGGTGAGCGTCTTCGCACTGAAGATTTCTTTCGGAGAACCCGAGAAAATGATGTTGCCGCCTTTTTCGCCGGCTCCCGGTCCCATATCAATAATGCGGTCCGCTTTCAGCATGACCTGAGGGTCGTGCTCCACCACGACAAGCGTATTGCCTGCCTTCGTGAGGCGGCGCATGATCGCGTTGATCCGGTCCATATCCCGAGGATGGAGACCGATGGACGGCTCATCAAGAACAAAGAGGGTGTTGACGAGTGAGGTGCCAAGAGCCGTGGTGAGGTTGAGGCGCTGAATTTCGCCGCCTGAAAGCGTACGGCTCTGACGGTCAAGTGACAGGTAAGAGACGCCGACCGCGCAGAGGAAGATGACGCGCGAACGGATCTCTTTCAGAATCGGCGCGGCTTCAGGCGGGAGATCCGGATCAGTGGCAAGGCTGTCAAAGAAACGGCGGAGACGCGAAAGCGGCAGCATCATCAGGTCATGAACCGTGAGTCCGGGGAGCTGATTCAGCACCGCGTCCGGTACGGTCATGCCTTTCGGCCGGAACCGCTCCAGCTTCCGCTCTTCTCCCTGCGGGAGGAGCGCGGCATCAGCGTCTGAGAGGCGGCCCGCTCTCCAGTAGAGCGACTCAGGCTTCAGGCGGGCGCCGTGGCAGTCCGGACAGAGCGTGTAGCTGCGGTAGCGGGAGAGAAGCACACGGATATGCATCTTGTAGGACTTCGTTTCCAGCCACTCGAAAAAGTGTCGGACGCCGTACCACTGATGATCCCAGTCCCCCGTCCAGTCCGGATCGCCCTCAAGGATCCACCACCGGTCTTCGGACGGCAGCTCCTCAAACGGCACGTCGAGCGCGATGCCGGCTTTCTTCGCGTAGCATTCAAGATCCTTCTGGCACTCAGCGAAAGACGGAGTGCTCCAGGGCTTCACGCAGTGCTCCGCGATGCTGAGGCGCGGGTTCGGGATAACGAGCCCGAAGTCGACTCCGATTACGCGGCCGAACCCGTGGCAGGTGTCGCAGGCGCCAAGAGGCGAATTAAAACTGAAGGAGGAGGGGTGAGGGTGGGAGAAACTGATGCCGCAGTCCGCGCAGGCAAGCCCCCGGGTGTATTTCCAGGTGTCCGCTTCTTCGCCTTCATCATTCAGCGGGTGTACGGCGATTGTGCCGTGACCCCGTTCAAGCGCCTGTTCAAGCGCCTCGATCGCGCGGCTTTCCTCAACGCGGCTCGCGCGGAACCGGTCCACCATGACTTTGAGCGTCCAGCCGGAGGCTGTGGCGGTCTGCTTATGAATCCGGGTGAAGCCCTGGGCTGAGAGGGAGTCGATCGCTTTCTTCAGACCGAACTTCCTCGGCACAACAGATGTAAAGGTGAGAATGAGCCTGGGGTCCGACGCGGCTTCGGCTGCGGCCCGGATCTTCTTCCAGAGAGAGTTCGGCGCCTCTTCCTCAATCTTCTTCCCGCATTTCGGACAGTAGAGCGACGCGCACTTCGCGAAAAGCAGCTTGATGTGATCGTTCAGTTCCGTCATAGTGCCCACCGTGGAGCGGGACGTCCGCACGGGGTTTGTCTGATCAATCGCGATCGCGGGCGGCACGCCGTCGATCCGGTCCACATGAGGGCGGTCCATGCGGTCAAGGAACTGACGCGCGTAGGGGCTCAGCGTTTCGACGTAGCGGCTCTGGCCCTCGGCGTAAAGGGTATCGAAGACCAGCGAACTCTTGCCGGATCCCGAGACACCGGTGACCACCGTGAGTTTCCCGAGATCAAAGTCCACAGAGACATTTTTCAGATTGTTCTGTCTTGCTCCGCGGATAGAAATTTTTGCTGCAGAAGAGGCCGGCAGACTGCCTGCCTTCAGGTTTTTACGAGCGCGTGTCATTGATATTGGTTTTTCAGCCGCTGTGTCAGAGGATCTTTTATCAGGGGATGAGCCCCGCAGATAAAAGAAAAGCATAGCGAAAGATTAACCTCTCTAAGAGACGGGAGGAAAAG
>OMGT01000733.1_pt1 | contig 17386 bp, 14 predicted proteins | sample 1646101 | NCBI WGS metagenome assembly OMGT01 (sample SAMN05578593, study PRJEB25193) | human gut metagenome | biome: Human Microbiome; feature: human-associated habitat; material: feces | host: Homo sapiens | place: USA:Birmingham | reverse complement strand
TTCTCGGATTCAGGGAACCGTATGGATCCTGGAAAACCATCTGGATATCTGAACGTAACGGGCGCATTTCTTTCTCTGAAAGTTTGGAGATTTCTTTTCCCTCAAACCAGATTTCACCGGAGTCAGGTGTGATCAGATGATCGATCAGTTTACCTGTCGTGGATTTACCACAGCCGGACTCGCCTACCAGCGAAAAAGTTTCACCCGGATAAATATCAAAAGATACGTCATTTACCGCATGGACAAATTTCTTCTTGCTGAACATTCCTCCGTTTGCCTGGAATGTTTTCTTCATATTCTTTACTGATAATAACGGCTCGCTCACAGGTTACGCCTCCTTTCCGATTTTGTTGAGCAGATGGCATCTGCATTTTCTGGTTCCTGCTTCGTTGATATCTGCAAGCTCCGGTTCCTGCTGATGGCAGATATCCATTGCATATTTACATCTCGGTGCAAACTTACATCCTTTCGGCATTACGGACAGATCCGGTACGCTTCCCGGAATGGACGGAAGAGATTCCACACCACTTCCAAGTTTCGGTACAGAACCGATCAGCCCCTGTGTATATGGATGTTTCGGATCTGCAAAAAGTTCCTGCACAGGCGCTTCTTCTACGATTCGGCCGGCATACATAACAACAACTCTGGAACACATTTCAGCGACAACACCAAGGTCATGTGTGATCATCAGAATGCCTGTATTCTTCTTTGCCCTGATCTCCTCCATCAGCTCCAGGATCTGTGCCTGAATGGTAACGTCAAGGGCTGTAGTCGGCTCGTCCGCGATGAGAAGCTCCGGCTCACAGGACATTGCCATAGCAATCATAACACGCTGGCACATACCGCCTGAAAGCTGGTGCGGATAACTCTTTAATGTCATATCCGGTTCAGGGATACCTACTGATTTCAGTACTTCGAATGCTCTGTTGTGCGCCTCTTCTTTTGAAAAATTGTTATGGAGCAGGATTGCTTCTGTCAACTGTTTCTCAATTCTCATACATGGGTTCAGAGAGTTCATCGGCTCCTGAAAGATCATGGCAACTTCACGTCCTCTGATCTTTCTCATGCCTTTTTTATCTTCTTTGAGAAGATCCTTGCCGTTAAGCAGGATCTCACCGTTGGAAATCTTACTGTTGCGTGCCAGAAGTTTCATAATGGAGAGGGAAGTTACGGATTTACCGCATCCGGACTCTCCTACCAGACCAAGAATCTCACCCGGCTGAATGGAGAAACTTACATTATTAACTGCTGTCACCCATGTTTTATCTCTTTTAAACTCCGTACGGAGGTTCTTTACTTCTAATAATTTTTCTGCCATGGTTTCTTCCTCCTAGTTCATCTTTGGATCCAGGGTATCTCTGAGACCGTCGCCCAGCAGGTTGAATGCCAGAACTGTAAGGAAGATCAGAATACCAGGGAACAGTACCATGTGAGGAGCTGTGTTCAGATAGTTACGTCCTGTGGAAAGCATGGAACCCCAGTCAGGCTCTGTAACGTTTGCACCGAATCCCAGGAAGCTTAAGGATGATGCAGCAAGGATCGCAGTACCTACACGCATGGTAAAGTTAACGATCATGGACTGAATCGTACCAGGGAAAATATGTACAAACAGGATTCTTGTGTTTGAGCATCCCAGGGAACGGGCAACCTCTACATAAGGAGCCTGCTTTACGGAAATCGTCGCGCTTCGTATGATTCGTGCGAAGGACGGCACTGTAAATACCGCAACCGCGATCATAACATTTACCATTCCCTGTCCGATGATGGCAACGACTGCGATAGCCAGCAGGATATCAGGAAAAGCGAAAAGTACGTCACAGCATCTCATAATCAGGGAATCGATAATTCCGCCGTAGAAACCTGCGATCAGTCCGAGAACAACACCGATAGCCGTACCGATGATCGTCGCTGTCAGCGCGCATGTAAGAGAAAGTCTGGTACCAACCATCAGACGGGAGAAAACATCCTGTCCGTATTCATTGGTTCCCCAGATGTGGGCTGCGCTTGGCCCCTGCATCATAGCTGTGTAATCCGGTGCCTGCGGATCATACGGAACTACATACGGTCCGATGATTGCCATTAAGATAATAAAAACTATAAATGCCAGAGAAATCACTGCTGTTTTTCTCTTCATGAATTTCTTGACAAATTCTTTGAACTTGCTCTGTGCCTTAGGGAGTTCTTCGGCAGCAGCAAGGTTAATGTTTGATGTTGTGTTCTTATCTGCCATCTTCTCTCCTCCTCTACTCATAACGTACTCTTGGGTTAATCACGCCATAAAGAACATCTACGATCAGGTTGATCAGGATATATTCTGTAGCAAAGAACAGCAGTAATGCCTGAACAACTTTGTAATCTCTCATCTGGATGGAGTCTACCAGAAGACGTCCAAGTCCGGGAATGGAGAATACTGTCTCTGCCATAACAGATCCGGAAAGGAGACCACCAATCTGAAGTCCGGCTACTGTTACGATCTCGATCAGAGAGTTCTTAAATGCATGGCGCATAACAACCAGTGATTCAGAAAGACCTTTGGCACGTGCGGTACGCACATAGTCCTCACGCATGGTCTCAAGCATGGAAGATCTGGAGAATCTGGCAAGTACAGCCATGATTCCTGCTCCCATTGTAAGTGATGGAAGAATATAGCTCTTCCAGGTTTCCAGTCCACTGGTTGGAAGCCATCCCAGGCTTACTGAGAAAAGCTGGATTAATTCCAGACCTAACCAGAAACTTGGAACAGATATACCTGCGATTGCTATGATCATACCTACATAATCAAGAATTCTGCCATGAAATACGGCAGCGATGATACCGATTGCAATACCGATGATCGCAGCCCATATCATGGATGAGAATGTCAGCATGATAGTTGGTTTCAGTCTTGGTGCGATTGTCTCTGCTACGGTTTTACCGTTTTTGATAGAGCTTCCCAGATCTCCTGTAAAAAGACCTTTCATATATTTGCCATACTGTACAAGTAGTGGCTCATCCAGTCCCAGCTGTTCACGTACAACTGCCACATCTTCCTTTGTTGCATCCTGACCGGCTACCAGTCTTGCCGGATCACCGGGAATCATATGGATAAACATAAATACTACGAATGAGATAACCAGAAGCAGCGGGATCGTGCTTATCAAACGTTTACCTAAATAACGTCCCATATTTTTCCTCCTTATCATTTTCTTACCTGTTGTTTATATTTGATGCTTTATAGTCGGAGAACTGCCATAGTGAATCTTATGGCAGTTCTCCGGTTTGAACATCCTTGTCCTGTATTCACACTGCTGTATCGGCAGTATTTTTATGGAATTGCTGCAATTTCAGATCAGGCAGCCATATTTATGTTCTTCGCAGCCTGGTCTCAAACAAATTACTACTGTGCTAAAGTTGCATTTGCGAAGTTAAATGCTCCGTCCGGAGATACATATACGCCAGACAGATAAGATTTTGTAGAATAGATGATCTGGTCATTGCCAAGGAATAACCATGGGCATGCTTCCCATGCGATCTTCTGAGCATCGCCGTAGTATTTAGCCTGCTCTTCTTCGTTAGCTGTTGCAAGACCTTCATCCATATCTTTATCAAAATCAGCATCGTTGAAATATGCTGTGTTTGCACTTGTAGGAGGGCACATTGTGCTGTAAAGCAGGGAACGTAAAGAACCATCCATTGTGAAGTCAGATGCAGACCAGTTTACATACCACATATTGATCTCAGCATCTTCTTTGTCAACATAAATCTTGTCACTTACAGTTGCAGGCTCCATTGGCTGAACGTCAACTTCGATACCGATCTGAGCAAGCTGCTGGGAAATAAATGTCATACCTTTGATTTCCTGTGTTGTGTTATCGCCCCACAGAGTAAGTTTGAATCCGTCTTCGTATCCGGCTTCTTTCATAAGTTCTTTTGCTTTGTCTACATCATATGTGTAAGCTTCCTGCTCTTCATATCCGCCGATGATAGATGGAACTACAGATGTAGCCGGTTTTCCGTATCCGGAATACATTAACTGGATGTATGCATCTTTGTCGATCGCATAGTTCATAGCCTGACGTACTTTTACATCAGAAAGCTGTTCCAGATCCATGTTCAGAGTTACATATCTCATGATGTTGGAGTCTGTTGTAAGGATGTTTACATCGTCTGTTCCTTTGATTGCTTCAATCTGGTCAGACGGTGTAGGATAGATGAAATCTGCTTCACCTGTCTGAAGCATAGCTGTACGTGCACCTGCTTCCGGAACCTCTTTGATTGTTACAGTGTCAACGCCCGGTTTGTCTCCCCAGTAATCATCATTGCGCTTAAAGCTTGTGTGGTCTCCCTCTTCCCATTCTGTACATACATATGGGCCGGTTCCGCATGGATGGTTCATGATATCATTGCCATACTCTTCAAGAGCTGCAGGGCTGATGATACAGAACTGTGTCAGACGGTTGATAAATGGTGCCCATGCCTGTGTCAGTTTGATAACCAGTGTGTAATCATCCGGTGTTTCAATGCTGTCTACACGAGGTGTTTCAGATCCGTCTTCGTTAGTTACGATAAATGTTCTTCTCTGACGAAGATTGTTGTCTTTGTTAACTACACGATCGTAGTTTGCTTTAACTGCTGCTGCATTGAAGTCTGTTCCGTCCTGGAATTTAACGCCCTGACGAAGTTTGAAAGTATAAGTAAGAGAGTCATCGGAAACTTCCCATGATTCAGCAAGTTTGCCTGTTAATTCCTGGTTCTCATCAAAAGAAACCAGTGTCTCGTATACACCACGTGTAGCAGAGATTGCGTTTGTATCCGGAATGTTTGCCGGATCCATGGAGCTTACGCTTCCTTCGATTGCGATCACCAGATCATTGTCGGATGATTTGGAATCTTCATTTGTGGCTTTGAGAATATAGCCGTCATCATCTGCTGCAAATGCTGTAGCGGACATGGAAACTGTCATTACTCCTGCAAGAGCTGCTGCCATAACTTTTTTGTACATTTTCATAGTTTTCTCTCCTTTTCTTTCTGTACATTGTTACTTAGTTACAATCACGAAGTTAATTTTGGGTACAAAAAAAGTGTTTTTATATTTTTGCGTCTTTGCAATGTATAAAAATCGTGCAGCAATCCATTTACTTACATGCGCCTTTGCATCTTCATAAAAACACTTTGTTGTTTAACTTGACTCCAGTATAGCAATCTGTTGTCGCATTGTCAATTATTTTATCGTATTTTATATTATTTTGGTGGTATTATACCAATATTCGACAATGAAATTGGTATAAATCACTATGAATTAAAGATTATTTATTCTTGTTTGGTATTATTTGGCTATAATCTGTACAAACAATAAATCCTCTAAACCTTATAGTTGGTTCAGAGGACTTATGTTGTTATCATATCTGTTTCTTCACATGAACCTGTAACTGATTGTACGGGATTTCAATTCCGTTTGCATCAAACGCTTCTTTGATCAGTTCATTAAGCCGCCACCTGGCAGGCCAGTATTTCTCCGTAGCCACCCACACACGCAGGCCCATGACCACTGCGCTCTCTCCAAGCTCATCTACAAACACCACCATTCCCTGGTCGTCTTTTGTATCTTCATCATTATGAAGGATTTCTTCCAGGATTGCTTTTGCTTTCTTAATGTCTGAATCATAAGAAATTCCTACTTTGATCTCCAGCTTACGAAGATCTCTGGCAGTTACATTTGTAATAATGCTGCCGGACAGCGTTCCATTTGGGATTACAATGTGTTTGTTATCTATGGAAATCAGAGTTGTATAACAGATTTCTATTTTGTATACAGTTCCTTCGCACCCATTCTGCTGTGCGATAATGATATAATCCCCCACCTGAAATGGTTTGAAGATCAGAAGCATGATCCCGCCTGCGATATTTGCAAGGCCGCCCTGCAATGCAAGACCTACCGTTACACCGGCAGTACCAAGCAGTGCTGCAATAGAGGATTCCTTTACACCAAAATGAGTGGCAATGCTAAATACCAGCAAAATGTAAAGTACAATTCTCAACAGCGACCCTGTAAACTGGATCACACCTTTGTCTACAGACGCACGCTCCATGGACTTTTTTATGAAAGAAACAAACCACTGGATCACTTTGCGCCCGCCCACAAATACCAACAATGCCATTACTACTTTCAGCCCCAGTTTCGTCAAAGCCGGAAGATAGTCTGAAAAATACTGCTTATAGCTGTAATATAAACTTTTTGCCTCCTGAATTTCCTGTTCCAATATTTTTCACCTGCTCTCTTATATTTTGTCATGTATTATTTTTCTGCCCTTCTTTCACTTAACAGGCAGCTTTTCATATAATATCAGGGTTAAAAGATGTCTTTCCCCTGACTTGATATCTACGAATTACTCCGCTGCTTTGCAGATCCCGCAATTCTCATATAAGAGTAGCATAACATACCTCATTCTCTGTAACAATCAATTTTATTCGGGCAAAAAAAGAAAGCGGACAATATATCCGCTTTACTGACACAAGATTTCACGCTCTGATGAGCTAAAATCAATATGCCTTATTTATAAGGATTGCTATAAGCGCAGAATAATCCCCTCATTTCCCAAAAACAGAAAATAAATAATTAGTTGAATAATCAGTATCGCCGGAACTCCTGTCTTAAATTTCGGCTTTCTTGTTTTATGATGAAATACCTTCATACCGGCCAGAGCTCCCACCGACCCTCCGATCACCGCCAGAAATATCAGCTGCGCTTCCGGTATGCGCCACTGTCCGGCTTTTGCCCTGCTTTTATCCAAGCCATAGATAAAAAATGTGACTATATTAATGATAATCACATAAATATATAGAAGATTTGTAGATGTCATCTGCACCTGTGAATTCCTTTCTTTAATCTTAACATGCCAGACCTGCGATCACTGATTCAAAATCTTCATCATAGCCATCATATTTAAGTTCCAGAGGTTCTTCCACATCAAGGCTTAATACTCCGAGAATAGATTTGGCATCAATAAAAATTTTTCCTTTAGATACAATGTCAATATCAAATGGACATCTGACTGCCGCACAGACCAGTTTCTTTGCTGCCTCCACGTCATTGATCTTAATTGTCTTATTCGCTGTTGTCATATTCGGTAATCTCCCTTTCCTTTTGGTCTCCGTCCTATTGTCAGGACTTTTATATTGATTTTTTGACCCAGTCGTATTATACTGATTCACACATTGATATACAAACGTTATTTTTCTATATCAGATATTCTATTTTTATATAGCATAAGGAGCCGACTGTATCATGATTCTTGATTATTATCGTATTTTTTACTATGTTGCCCAGTATAAGAGTTTTTCCAAAGCAGCCGACGTTATGGGAAACAATCAGCCTAACATTACCCGGTGTATGAATATTCTGGAGAATGAGCTGGGATGTAAACTTTTTATCCGTTCCAATCGCGGAGTACAGCTGACCATTGAAGGAGAAAGACTTTTTGAACATGTATCAATTGCAATAGAACAGCTTGTATCAGGAGAAAATGAACTTCTCAAAGATAAAGGTCTGGAAAGCGGACTTGTAAATATTGGTGCCAGTGAGATCGCACTGCGTTTATTCCTGCTGAACGAACTGGAAGTCTTTCATCACCGTTATCCACATGTAAAGCTGAGAATCTCTAATCATTCCACACCACAGGCAGTTCAGGCACTGGAAAACGGTCTGGTAGACTTTGCAGTAGTTACCACACCTGTCGCTCTGAAAAAACCACTTCAGAGAATTCCCCTCTATTCTTTCCGCGAGATCCTTATAGGTGGAGAGGAATATGCGGAAACAGCTTCCAACAAACACTGTCTTCAGGATCTGCAGGATATCCCTCTGATCGGGATTGCTCCCGGAAGCAGTACAAGAGAATTATATACACAGTATTTTATGCGCCATAACCTTCCCTTCTCACCTGATATGGAAGTGGCAACTACTGACCAGATCTTCCCTATGGTGCAGCACAACCTGGGAATCGGATTCTTCCCTGAAGAGCTTGCTGCTGAACATATTGCTCAGGGGAAAATCGTCCAGATTCCCATTGAAGAGCCTCTTCCTGAACGAAAGATCTGTCTGATCCGCAATGTAAAAAGGCCACAGAGCATTGCAGCACGCAGCCTTGAAGAACACCTCACATCACACCGGGAAACAGAATAACTGTTACTGCAGACAGCAGTACCCCCAAAAACAGGGATCACTCCTGCAGATATCCGGTCTGCAGTGGCAATCCCTGTTTTATTGATGTTATTTATTTAATCCTTTCATGGATAAGCTGATACGTTTTTTCTTCATATCAACTCCGATTACTCTTACATCTACGATATCCCCTACACTCACCGCTTCCAGAGGATGTTTGATAAATCTCTCTGTCATCTCGGAAATGTGCACCAGACCGTCCTGATGTACACCGATATCTACAAATGCACCGAAATCAATAACATTACGGACAGTTCCCTTCAGCACCATTCCTTCTTTCAGATCTTTCATTTCAAGAACGTCTGAACGAAGGATCGGTTTCGGCATGTCATCACGAGGATCTCTTGCCGGTTTCTCCAGTTCCTTTACAATATCACGAAGTGTGATCTCACCGATTCCCAGTTCTGCTGCCATCTTCTTATAGTCTTTTACCTGCAGGGAAAGTCCAAGGAGATTTCCTGCCACAACATCATTTGGCTTATATCCAAGTTTTGAAAGAAGTGCAGATGCTGCTTCATAGCTCTCAGGATGTACACTTGTTGCATCCAGAGGATTCTTTCCACCTGAAATACGCATGAAACCTGCACACTGTTCAAATGCCTTCGGTCCTAATTTCGCTACTTTGAGAAGTTCTTTTCTGTCTGTGAACTGACCGTTCTCTTCTCTGTAAGCTACGATATTTTTGGCAATTGCTTTGCTGATACCGGAAATATACTCAAGCAGAGATGCAGATGCTGTATTTAAATCTACACCAACTTTATTTACGCTGTCTTCTACAACGCCGCTTAATGCTTCATCCAGTTTCTTCTGGTTCATATCATGCTGATACTGACCCACACCGATAGATTTCGGATCGATCTTAACCAGTTCTGCAAGCGGATCCTGTACACGTCTTGCAATGGAAGCCGCACTTCTCTGTCCTACATCAAAGTTCGGGAATTCCTCTGTAGCCAGTTTGCTTGCAGAATACACAGATGCTCCTGCCTCATTTGTGATAACATACTGCACCTTTTTTTCCGGGATTTCTTTGAGCATATCTACGATCACCTGCTCGGATTCACGACATGCTGTACCGTTTCCTACTGAAATAAGGGATACACCGTATTTTTCGATCATACCTTCCACTGTATCCTTGGCAGCACGGATCTTTTTCTCAGTAGTCGGAGCTGTGGGATAAACAACTGTTGTATCCAGAACTTTACCTGTTGCATCTACAACTGCCAGCTTACAGCCTGTACGGAACGCAGGGTCCCATCCAAGTACGACTTTGCCTGCGATTGGAGGCTGCATCAGAAGCTGTTCCAGATTCTTGCCGAATACATGGATCGCGCCGTCTTCTGCCTTATCAGTAAGGTCACTGCGGATTTCTCGCTCGATAGCCGGTCCGATCAGACGTTTGTAACTGTCTTCTACAACTGCTTTCAGAATCGGAGTTGTATTCGGGTTGTCTTTTTTGATCACTCTCTTATTCAAATAACGAAGGATGTCTTCCTCCGGTGCATTTACTTTAACAGTGATAAATTTCTCTTTCTCACCACGGTTTAACGCAAGAATACGGTGTCCTGCCAGTTTCCTGACCGGCTCCTCGAATTCATAATACATCTCATATACAGACTGAGTTTCCGCATTCTTTGCTGTGGAAGAAATACTTCCGTTCTTTGTTGTCAGGTTACGGATGTAGATACGATAGTCTGCTTCATCGGAAATACGCTCTGCAATAATATCTTTAGCTCCGTTCAATGCTTCTGCAACATTCTTAACACCCTTTTCTTCGGAGACGTATGCCTTGGCTTCCTCTTCTACCGGCTTGTCTGTCATCTGCAGAAGAATGATATCTGCCAGTGGTTCCAGCCCTTTCTCTTTGGCAATTGTCGCACGGGTACGACGTTTCGGGCGATATGGTCTGTATAAGTCCTCTACTACAACCAGTGTCTGGGCATCCAGAATCTGTTTCTTCAGTTCCTCAGTCAGCTTGCCCTGGTCTTCGATGCTCTTTAATACCTGATTCTTCTTATCTTCCAGATTTCTCAGATACGTCAGTCTCTCAAAGAGTGCACGAAGTTGCTCATCATTAAGGGAACCTGTTGCTTCTTTTCTGTATCGGGAAATGAATGGGATGGTGTTGCCTTCGTCAATTAATTTGACTGCGGCTTCTACCTGCCATTTCTCCACCTTCAATTCCTGTGTGATTACCTGAATAATATCCATTATTTGTTTCTCTCCTCTTGTTGCTTGTGTGCCAACAAGTTGATTTCTCGAACAATCTTGCGTCTAAATTTCTTATTTCCGCGTTGTCGTCGGTCGCCGTAGCCACCGCTACGCCTCCTTCCTCCGCCTTGAAATAAAAAAATTTATCCTGCAAGATTGTTTCAAGAATCAACTTGTCGGCACACTTGTCAGAATTCAGATTGATTTTTTATCATCAAAAACGCTCTTGTGATAGGGTATCAATCTGGCAGTGATTTGTCAAGTGCGGGATTTTGGCATACATATGTCAAAGTCCCGCCGGATAACAGCGTATAAAAAGTAAATTACCCAAAATATTCATTAAGCTGTGCAATAAATTCCTCCGGCACTTTCCGTTCAAACGGAAAGCTTTCAATATTTCCCAGTCTGTCTGCAATATAGCCGAGCAGAACTGCACTTCTCTCCAGTGACCAGTCTGACAGCAGTGCAATGGTGTCGTGACGGGTATGCATGCCAAACCCATCTCTGTTCAGCGTCATTGCAGGGATTCCTTTCCATGCAAAAGTATTGGAATCACTTCCCCATATCTGGTTCTTCGTTGACATTCCGATACCGATTTCATGAGCCATGTATGTAATCATGTTGCAGACAGACGCATCACCTGTGACACCTGCCACAGTTCCGCCAACAAGCTGTCCGGCAAGATCTACATTCATGTTAAAACGATGTGCCGAAAGTTCATTTTCATGAATTTTGATATAATTCTGACTTCCCAGCAGACCTTTCTCTTCTGCTCCAAACCATATGAATTCCATTGTTCTGCGTGGTCTGTGTGCATGGAAATATCTGCACAGTTCCATAATGATCGCTGCTCCGGACATATTATCATACGCCCCCGGTCCCTCCGGAACAGAATCATAATGTGCAGTCAGAGTCAGGATTTCCTCTGCCTTATCTGTCCCCTCGATACGTGCCACTACATTACGGGATGTACGTGTTACTATCTCCTGCTCTACAGATAAACATACCTGAGATGCACCCTTCGTCACCAGTTCGATGGCATCTTTGTAATGAATGCTTACGCCAGGAATCCTGTTATCATAATTGACAGCTTCTCTTCCTGCTTCTTTTTTCTCTTCTCCCGGCAGATTCTTTGGCAGAGCGTATGCACGTGGAACCAGATCCACGCCTTCATCTAACGGAGAACCTGCAATACTGATGAATCCCACAGCACCGGCTTTCACCAGCTTCCGGTACATATCTTTTCTCACCGGATCATTTACCATGACAATCTTTCCGCTGACATGTGCAAGGCTGATATCATCACCGTTCTCTGCATACGCAAATGGTGCTTCCAGCCCGTCCTCTGCTGTGTTTCCGCATCTTCCATATCCGGTTACTGTGTATTCTTTTGTGTATGGCTCTGTTACTTTCAGCTTTGCTTTTTTTATCTGAAAGGTATCAAAAGAAAATTCTTCCAGATGACTCTCCACGCCAAAACTGTCCAGAGTTTTCTGAATCCTTTCTGCTGCTTTTTCTTCTCCTGCAGTTCCTGCCTCTCTGATATAATCAAAATCTGCCAAAAATTCCAATTGACGCTTTCCACTGATCTCATTTGTATTCATAATCGTAAAAACCCTTTCCCTTTTCTTGAATTGCTATAGAAAAGGCCTTTTTCTTCTGACAATATGATGTCAGGGCCAAAAGGTATTTTAACCCTGATATCATAATACTTATCATAGCAAAAAGGTCTTCAATTTAATAAACTGTATTTTTATTTCAGACTGTCAAAATATTCATCCCATGGTTTCGGTTCGTTGTCTTCTTCCTCTTCTTTTGGTGATGAATCATTCTGCTCTTTTTTATCATCCATATCTGCCTGAACATTCTGCATTTCTGTGTTGTCTGTAATGTTCTGTTCATCTTCGTTTTCATAAGAAACCGGTTCTTCCGGCATACGCCAGAACTGCTGCGGATGTGTCTGTTCTTCCTGTGGCTGTTCACTCTGTGAATAGCTGTCAAACATAGGATTCACATAGTCTCGTGCCACACGTTCTTCTTCCTCTTTCTGCACTTTAAGCTCCCCTGTCAGATCACGATAGAACATTACTTCTGTCATGGCCATATATGGAAATATCCACAAGAGTGCAATATAGAATGTAAAAACAGAAAGAAACATCAATGGGATAAAGCTTATCTTCAGCATCAGATATCTTCCGAAGTTTCCATGCATCATCTCCAGACTCTCTTTCATAGCCTCTGTACTTTTCAATTCCGGCTTATCTGCCAGAATATAATAAGTCATCTCCAGAGGAATGACCAGAATCTGATAAACAATCATTCCAACGATCATCAGAACAACACCTGTATACAGCCAGGTAATCAGCACCTCCACAGAAGCATCTTCACCCGGAAGATTCGCATTACTGTAAATCGTATAGGGCAGCATGGTAAGCAGATTCAGTACTGCCATAAAAAATCCGGCAACGATCACTCTGTCCGGGTGATGTCTGTAAAAATAAAACAGATCATTTAATGAATATGCTTTCCCTCTGGCAATATTCAGATACATATAATTCATACCTGCCGCTACCACATTGATCAGCAGAGTCAGAATAAATGTAAATGCATACGACAACACAATATCAATTGTTTCCTCTCCCGGAAATAAAGCCGAAGATATCATGCTGCTGATCAGGGCCAGCGCCTGAACTGCAACAAATGCCAAGATCAGTATCCCATATTTTCCTGACATGGCCTGCTTCGCATAGTTTTTTAATTCACGTCTCGATGTCATGTAATTCTCCTAAATCAGTCTGCCAGACCAAAGGCATCATGTACCGCATTCATTGCGCGCACGCCGTCCTTTTCATTGATCAGAACTGTCACACGAATCTCGGATGTAGAGATCATATTGATGTTTACGCCCTCATTATAGAGGCTCTCAAACATCTTTGCAGCTACTCCGGGATTACTCATCATTCCTGCACCTACGATGGAAAGCTTCGCAATATTTCTCTCAGAATGAAGCTCTGCAAATCCAAGTCTTGCCTGATTTGCATCCAGAACTGCAACTGCATCATCCAGATCATTTCCATCGACTGTGAAAGAAATATCCTTTCTGCCCGCACGTCCGATAGACTGCAGGATCACATCTACATTAATATTCTTCTTCGCAAGGGTATCAAATAATTTAAAAGCTACACCCGGCTCATCCTTTAATCCGATTACCGCAATTCTCACTGCATCTGTATCCAGCGCAACACCGCTGATCAACATTCTCTCCACTGTAACTTCCTCCTTTACCACAGTTCCTTCACTGTTGTTTAAACTTGAACGTACCACAAGCGGCACGCCATATTTCTTCGCCATCTCCACAGAACGGTTGTGAAGCACACCTGCCCCGAGAGTCGCAAGGTCAAGCATTTCATCGTAAGTGATCTCTTTGAGCTTTCTTGCTTTCGGAACCTTACGCGGATCTGCTGTGTAAACACCATCTACATCTGTATAGATTTCACAGGCATCTGCATGAAGAGCAGCCGCAAGAGCAACCGCTGTTGTGTCAGAACCGCCTCTTCCAAGAGTCGTATAATCATCATACTTGTCAACTCCCTGGAAGCCGGTAACTATTACAATCTTTTTGCTGTCCAGCTCTCTTCTGATACGCTCTGTATCAATTCTTTTTAAACGTGCATTTCCATGACTGCTTGTCGTATGCATGGAAACCTGAAAAGCATTCAGGGAAACCGCAGGAACTCCCAGTTTATCCATCGCCATTGCCATCAGTGCAACAGACATCTGTTCTCCGATGGTAAAGAGCATATCCATCTCTCTTTTCGGCGGTTTCTCATTGACATCCCTTGCCATAGTGATCAGTTCATCCGTATATTTCCCCATTGCGGACAGAACGACAACCACGTCATTTCCTTTTCTGTACTCTTCTATACAGCGGTTGGCAACATTAAAGATACGTTCTTTATTTGCAACCGATGTACCGCCAAATTTCTTGACAATCAACATTGTTTTACTTCCTCCATAATAAGTTTACAGGAAAGAGAAGATTCTCATATCTTCCCTTTCCTGTTCTGTTTACAGTAATCACTGTACAAATATTTATCTGAAGTATTGTATCAGTGTCCACCTTATCAGGCACACTATATGATACACGAAATCTGTCAGTTTATCAATCTTTAACTCGAATCTTTGCAAGTACCTGATCTCCGATCTGAGCCAGTTTCTCTTCAAATGCTCCCTGTGTCATTTCATCAGTGATAAATGCACATTCCTGCGGAAGCTGTCCCAGGCTGATGATCTCAACATCACCAAATACCTTCTTCGCTTCTTCTGCTGCTTCTTTTTTAATTCTCACAAAAAATCTTCCTGTCACTTCATCCAGTGGTTTCAGTACTGCCGGAGTGCTGTTCCAGTTTGTCACAATGTTAACATGGAGATGTTTTGCGGCATCCACAATATCACCAACTACAGCACTTGCTGTAGGCAGTTTACCTGCACCGCTTCCATAGAACATGGCATCTCCAAGCATATTTCCATGTACAAAAATACTGTTGAACACTCCCTTTACGCCATAAAGAGGATTCTCCTGTCCCACAAGGAAAGGTGCTACAAGTGCGTAGAAAGAATCATCTCCCAATTTCTTGCTTGTGCCAAGAAGCTTGATGCTTCTGCCCATTTCTCTTGCGTATTCCATATCCTCTGGTGTGATCTTTGTAATTCCTTCTGTATAAACATTTTCAAAATTCAGGAATTTTCCATATGCCAGAGAGGAAAGAATGGCAATCTTACGGCATGCGTCCTGTCCTTCCACGTCAGCGGTAGGATCAGCCTCTGCGTAGCCTTTTTCCTGAGCCTCTTTCAGAACAGTATTGAAATCAGCACCTTCTGTGATCATCTTATCCAGCATATAGTTGGTAGTTCCGTTCAGAATTCCGCTGACCTCATCGATCTCATCTGCGGTAAGAGAACCGTTGATGGCACGAATGATCGGGATTCCACCGCCGCAGCTTGCCTCGAAAAGGAAGTTGATCTTTTTCTCTTTTGCAATTTCCATAAGCTCAGGACCGTATTTGGCAACCAGAGCTTTATTTGAGGTGCACACACTCTTGCCGGCTTCAAGTGCTCTTTTTGTAAAAGTATAGGCAGCACCGGTTCCTCCCATTACTTCTACTACAATTTTAACTTCCGGATCATTTACGATCTGCTCAAAATCATGAACAAGAATCTCTTCTACCGGATCTCCAGGGAACTCACGAAGATCCAGTACATATTTGATCTTAATCTCTTCCCCGGCTCTTTTGTTAATCAATTCATGATTGGTGCGGATGACTTCTACTACACCACTTCCAACTGTGCCATATCCTAACACTGCAATATTTATCATCTGTCCGTTACTCCCTGCCTAAAATTTTTAAATAATGGATTCCTTCCATCTGTTCAATGTCATCCACCATTGCCTCTGCATCCCCTTCTCCCTGAAGGATCTGCACACTTAAGGTAAGAGTGGCAATACCACTGATGGGAATACTCTGATGTATAGTCAGAATATTGCCATGATTTTCCGCAATAGCCCGAAGAACATTGGATAAAATTCCCGGCTCATCATCCATCTGTATAATAAAAGTGATGGTCTTTCCCTTGGCTTCCTCGTGGAAGGGAAAAATATCATCTTTATATTTATAGAAAGAGCTTCGGCTGATTCCCACAGCGTCTGCAGCTTCCTGAACTGTAACTGCCCGCTTTGATTCCAGAAGCTTCTTCGCTGCAACTACATTCAGAAGCACTTCCGGCACAGCCCGCTCTTTTACTACAAAATATTTATTCTTATCTGTTGTCTTTGGCATCCTGCATTTCCTTCCACTTTCACTGCGCCCTGCAAATCTCTGCCATTACAGCCGCTGTATCCAGACATAATCCGGAAACTGGCCTTACCCTGTTACCGTTCACTCCGTGAACAGCAGCATGCTTTTACTGCTGTTCTGCAGGTCTCTTCGCAAGTGCGATCCATTTCAGATATGCATTAATAAAGATATCAATGGCACCATCCATAACTGCATCTACATTTCCGGTTTCTTCATTGGTACGGTGATCTTTGACCATGGTATATGGCTGCATAACGTAGGAACGGATCTGGTTGCCCCAACCGATATCCGTTACTTCACCTCGGATTCCGGAAAGCTTGGCTTCTGCTTCCTGCTGTTTCAGAAGATATAACTTCGCCTTCAGCATCTGCATAGCCTTATCTTTATTCATATGCTGGGAACGCTCATTCTGACACTGTACCACGATTCCTGTTGGAAAATGAGTGATACGGATAGCGGATGAGGTCTTGTTGATATGCTGTCCGCCGGCACCACTGCTTCGGTAGGTATCAATACGGATGTCCTCATCATTGACCTCTACATCCAGATCTTTCTCAATATCCGGCATTACATCGCAGGATACGAAAGAGGTCTGGCGCTTTCCAGCCGCATTGAACGGGGAAATACGTACCAGACGATGAACGCCTTTCTCAGACTTCAGAAGTCCGTATGCGTTCTCTCCATTTACCTGGAACGTAACAGATTTGATACCAGCTTCATCGCCATCCAGATAGTCCAGAACTTCAATTGAAAAGCCCTTGCGCTCAGCCCAGCGTGTGTACATACGATACAGCATACTGCACCAGTCGCAGGCTTCTGTTCCACCAGCTCCTGCATTCAGTTTTATAATGGCATTCTCGCCGTCATACTCTCCTGAAAGAAGTGTCTTCACACGGATACTGTCAAACTGTGCCTGGAACTCATCCAGCATTTCCTGGATTTCTTCGATCATGGACGGATCATTTTCCTCATAGCTCATCTCGATCAGGGTCTCCATATCTTCTTTCTGGGTTACCAGATTCTGATAGGTTTCCATGTCGTCCTTCATGCTTTTTAATTCTTTCATTTTTTTCTGAGATGTTTCTGCATCATCCCAGAAATCAGGCGCTTCCATCTCGCGCTCTAA
>OMGT01000625.1_pt1 | contig 19624 bp, 19 predicted proteins | sample 1646101 | NCBI WGS metagenome assembly OMGT01 (sample SAMN05578593, study PRJEB25193) | human gut metagenome | biome: Human Microbiome; feature: human-associated habitat; material: feces | host: Homo sapiens | place: USA:Birmingham | reverse complement strand
GTTAGCGGGCAACGGCATCGCCAAAATCCGCAAGCACATCAACAAACAGCATATCCTACGCCCTGCCGCTTATGCGGTGGAGCAAGGGGCAACAGGCTATGAGCGGTACTTTGAGGATAACGAGGAAAACCGTTATATTTGGAGCGAGAACAGCGTGAGGGGCATTTTAAGAAGCCCGATATATGCGGGCAACCTTGCAGGCTACAAGCGGATTGCAGCCAACATGAAAAGCAAGAAACGCCCCTCTAAGCTGCCCGAAGAATGGGAAGTGATACCAGACACCCATGAGGGGATAGTCACGCAGGAGGAATTTGACACCGTACAGCAGCTTATGACGAGCCGCAGGCGGGAGCAGAACGCAGGGGGATTTGAGAATATCTTTTCGGGCGTTATCAAGTGTGCGGACTGCGGCTATGCGATGCGGGCGGCGAGTGCCAACAGGAGGAAACGCCCCGACATCATCGACTGCGTACAATACACCTGCAATAATTATGGCAGATATGGCAATGTTATGTGTACCGCACACAGCATTGAAGCGAGGGACTTATTCAATGCCGTCCTTGCCGACATCAACCGCTTTGCGGATATGGCGGTCAATGATGAAAAGGCGGTCAGAGCCATAGAAAGGCGGCTCACGGAAACAGACCAGAGCAGGGCGAAATCATTAGAGAAAGAAAAGAAGAAGCTGAACAAACGCCTTGCGGAGCTTGACAGGCTGTTTTCCTCTCTCTATGAGGACAAGGTAATGGAGCGTATCACGGAGCGGAATTTTGAGATGATGTCGGGGAAATACCAGAAAGAGCAGCTTGAAATTGAAGCACGGCTGAAAGAGGTAACGGAAACGCTCAATGACAGCTATGAGAAATCGCAGGGCGTGAGGGACTTTCTATCCCTAATCCGCAACTATCAGGGGCTGAAAGAGTTGGACGCAACCATCATAAACGCACTCATAGACAAGATACTTGTTTCGGAACGTGAGAAACTTGCGGACGGGACAGTAAGGCAGGAAATCAAGATTTACTATAAATTCATCGGCTTTGTCGGTGAATTACATATCACACCCACAAAGCGGTGGACGGCGTTAAAGCCTAAAAATTGTACGGTGTGCGGTGTTGAATACGTCCCCAGCTCTGGAATATGGAATACTGACAGACGATTTTACCTCTCCCGGTCTTTCCCATTCCTTATGAAGTTCGTTTAATAAAAATTCCATATCCTTAATAACTGCTGTCTGCTCATTTTTCATCGTGTCTTTCCTCCATTTTCCTTTAATGAAGAAGGGAGCTGTTCTTCGCTGTATGGCGAAAAATCAACTCCCTTCATATCCTCCGCATCAAGGACTATCTGCTCTGAATAATACATATCCATTGCCTTGTTTATGGCATCGTCAAGTGACTCTGCCTTTACTGTCTCTACCCTTGAGAGAACTTCTTTTATCTCAATATCAAATTCTCTTTCCATTCGATATCAGCCTCCAATTCCATTTTTCCTCATCGGCTCTTTTTTTCTTTTACCTGTCTTTCCTTAAAACCTTCATCATACTTTCCATCTTCAAGCCTGTCATAAAAATATTCCTCCTCTATCGTTCCAAATTCCTTATACATCTGGTGCAGGAAATCATTCTGCATATTTTTGGGAATATCATCATCCTTTGACAAATCCTGATAAAAATAAAACTTCTGCTTGAGTTTCGCCCTGTAATCATAAACATCTTTTATCTTTTCAGGTGTTCCGTATTCTCTTTTGCCATTGCCGACATATACTGCCACATGGCTGATATTCTTATATCTTCCGTTGTTTGTGAAACTGTAAAAGATAAGATCACCAGGCTGCATTTCATCATAAGATACGGTCTTTCCTGCTTCATCAAGTCCCTGTGCTTCTGCCGCTGCTGTAGTTGCTCCTCCATGACTGATATTCACACCTGCATCCTTCCATGAATAATACGCAAGTGAACTGCAATCATAATAATTGCCACTATCTCTTAATTCCTGACTGTAAGGATAACCCACTCTGTGAAGGGCATAAGAGCAGACTGCTTTCTGCCTGCTATCTGTAATACCACTGAGGATTGCATTTATTTCATCCTCTGTCATGGAACTTACTCCGGGGCTTCCACCGCCTCCACCGCTTCCACTTCCGGCATATCCAAGCTGTCCCATAAACTCAGGACTCATGATCTGCTCAAGCATTTCTATCTGATCAGAATTAAATCCATAAACGGAAATCATATCTCTGTATGATTTGAGCGTAACATTTACATACAGTACCGACTTCGTAACAGTTGTTACATTGCCATCTGCGTCTGTTTCCTCCACATCTTTTGTTCCACTACTTGCTGATCTGATTATCAAACGGAATTACCACGGAACCACACTTGATAAGTCCCATTCCCGATGCAGTATTGGTTACGAAACGAAGCTGTGCCTCTGATACACCGATAACCTCTGCCATCTTGGAACTGTCTGTATTCGCCTGCTTTAAGAGTGCAACAAACTCAGAGTTTGCAAGCATTGTAGTGGCGGTGTAGTTCTGTAAAAGGTCCACGACGTTCTGGGTGATACCCGTGCACAGTCCACCTTGTTTCCTCACCTTCTTCCAGAGCTGCTGTAAATATTTTGCAGAATACTCCGAATTAAGCAGGACATGGAACTCATCAATATAGAGCCAGGTTGCCTTGCCCTTCTGCCCGTTTTCTACAATTCTGTTTTGAATAGACTCCATCATAACAAGCATTGTGATAGGACTAAGCTCCGTGCCTAAGTCCCTGATACCATATACTGTGAATCGGTTATCTACATCAACATTTGTCTGGTGGTTAAAGATATTGAGGGAACCATTTACAAAAAGTTCCAAAGACAATGCGATATCCTTTGCTTCGTCCTCCGGCTGTTCCATAAGGATATCGTAGAAGTCACTCATTACCGGAATATACTTTTCCCTGCCCCTTGCGATGTCGATATACATCTTTCTCACGCAGCGGTCAATGATTGATTTCTGTCTGGAATTTAAGCTGTCCCCGATACACTGCTCACAAAGACCAAGCATAAATTCCCCTTTTTCCCTTATCATTCCCTTTGAATCATTCGGATCAAGACTCCACACATCCATTTCTCATACATATCGTTGATATAAATAGTAGGAGAAATAGTAGTATCTTCCCCTCTAATATTGATAGCATCATATGTCATATTTACCTTTTCCGCAGGTCTAACTATAAGCTCCATACCTTTAAAACTGTCGGGCATATAGTCCATAAACTTTTCTTTTACTACTTCCTTAAAAATCTCATAATTCATCATATCTGCTTATCCTCCAAATAAAAAAAGCGGGGGAACATAAGTCATTGGCTTACATTCCCCCGCAAGGTTGATCGTTTTTATTTTCTCTTTGATATACCCGTCAGCTCATTCCGGACAATCCCGTATTCTGTGCATTTTAACCTCCTTGATTATAACAATTTCTTAAATTTAAAGAAATACTTCACAAGTCTTCTGTTTTTCCTGTAAGCAGGAAAGAAGCCTTTTACCTCCATAGTCTCACCTCCCCTCAAAATGTTCCCATTCTTACGAATGAAAGAAATACTCTTGCTATCAGACAGAATAGAAGAAGAACTAACCTGACAAGTCCCAAGAACAGCTTTAATGCTCCAAGAACAATTTTCAGCATCCACTTGAGTATCTGTAAAACAGCGGTTCCTACGGCTCCTGCAATTCTTCTCATAATAATCAATCTCCTTTCAACATCCATCCCATTGCCAATCCTGCAACATCTGAATCATTCATAACATCTTCTTCCGGCTGTTCTTCCATATCTTCCTGTGGGTTTGCAATCACTACCGGCTGGCTGTTCTTCACTCCCGCCAAAGCTCCCCCAAGTAAAGAAATGACCTCTTTTCTTGCCTCACTCATTGCAGAATACTCAATTTCCTTTTTTATCTTTTCTATCTCGTCCCTCGTTACAAACTGTTCATATCTCTTTTCCTCTTTGGAGGGAATATCATCCTCTCCATAGTGGTCAATATAAAACTCACAGGCTTCAATCAGGAACTGATTCTTTGACTTATATATCTTTGGATTAAGCCCCTTTATGACCTCATTGATTTTAGCGTGTTGAGGATTGAGCAGATTCAGTCGGAATGTGCTCTCCATAATATGCCTTCGTGCCATATGACTACCCCCTATGCAAGTCTCTTAGCAGTTTTCAATCCCATAATGGCAAGCTGTTCATATCCTCTGGCATTTGCCTTTACATCAAGGATATAAGAGATATTCTTTGCTTCGTGATTGCTGAAATTCTTCATTACCACTGCCCCGCCACCTACAAATACAATCGGTGTAGTTTTAAGGTTATAACCAAACTCACGGATTGAGTTATATACCTTTTCAACAAAGTCCTCTATCTCAGCCTTGATAATCGCAAGGTATTCATCATCTATATCAGACCTGCCATATCGCATAATATTCTGGATTTCTGTTTCATCAACTTCCCCATTGAGCTGTCTTACACACTGCTCATTGATAGAACGCATACAGGTAATAAGTCCTCTTGGCACAGTAACACACTTTGATTCGTCCGGTGACTTGTTAATCACGGGCATAATATCTATTGTCCAGCTACCGATATCAACAACCAGCGTTTTCTTTGCCATAGTCGGTATCTTGTCAACCACAGCCGCATAGCACTGTGGGAATACCGCCACATCGTCAATCTCAATATGGTATGCTTCATTTTCATATCTGAAATCAACACGCTTATTCTTGGTCAGGTATTTAATAAAGTTATTTCTCTCTGCTCCAAATCGGGTAAGTGGAAGTCCTACTGCAAGAAATACCTTTGCATCTGACAATCCTCTTTTCTTCAATTCCTTTGCGACTGCTGCCAGTGTCAAAAGATAAAAGCTGTCATCTTCAACCTTTGTATCTTTCACTTCCTGCCTTACTGTTCCAATCTTGTAATACTTACCGTCGTACTCAAGAACATCTCCAAAAAGTGCCGGAGTAGTTGTAATCTCCTTTACCCCTGTGACAAATACCTGAGTTACGGTTTTCATCATTGACCAGCCGTGATCAATTCCTATTACTTCTAACTTGTTATTCATTTTTCTGTTCCTCCAAATCTTACTAATTTTGTTCATACAGCTACCCGTACCTTTCGGTTTGTGTTTCTATCCTATTTTCCTTGTCTCTGAAATATCTGCCAGCGATTTATATTCGATCACACTCTGCTCTTGCTTTCATAAGACAATACTTCTATATACAGCCACCTCTCTTTTTGCGAGATGCCTTACATTCAGACCAAATCAGCTTCTTTTCTGCCATCTCCTGCTCATTTCCAATAAAAAAGGCAGGACAAACAGCCGGATACACATTTCAGTGCAAAGCTAATTTAGTCCTACCTAAAATTATTACTATTCAATTTTCACCTCTCTTGGGTACACAAAGCACACTCAGCCCATGAATCTGAACTGCTCTATGTAATGGTCATATTTCGGATTGATATGTCAGCGCTGCCCTATCCTGTACCGATTTAAAGGTATAAAAATAAGGACTAAATTAGTTCCAACCCCTTGATTTTACTGGGTTTCTTCTAACTTGTCCCAATTATAACTCAAGCACCGCCTGAAAAAATGCCTGCTGTTGCATCTGATACATGGCTGCAAGTGCCGGAAGATTTGAAAGAAGCTTCTGCTCCACAGTCTGCACCAGTCTGTCTGCAAAGGCATCTTCCTTTTCCCGACTCTCCAGATATGGATCGTTTTTCTTGGCAAGATGCCTTTCATAATAATCATTAATCGCAGCCACCACAAAAGCATTCTGCGACTTAAAGTCCTGTTCCACTTCAGCGGAATGCAGGCGTTCCCACGCCTGCACGCCTCCCTCATCCGTCATATTGAAACGGATGTTGTGATTCCTGTAGTGCTTTGTCATATTGCCTCACCTACCTTCTGCCTGCTCTTTCCTGATGTCTTAAAAGCATATAGCAGTAATACTCATAGCCCTTTGCATTAGCACGGATATCATTGTTAAAGACTGTATTTTCAGGATTGTACTCGCCGAAATTTTCAACCAGCCTTGCTCCGCCACCCATGAAGTAAACCTTCATCAGCTTCTCATTATATTCATGGTCACGAAGCTTCTGAAAAATCTCCTCCACATAGTCACAAATTGCCTTTTCCACGAGTGATGCATGTGGCTCCGGCAGTTCAATCTTCCCGCTACGAAGAATATTATCAATTACATCATCCATAAGATTGTCTCCCGTTTTGTCCTGCACCATATTGTGAATCTTCTGAAAACACTGGAACACACCAAGCTTCTCGGTCCATGCCTTGCTTTCCATTGGTCTACCGTTATTCAGATACATCAAATTCATGGTGCCATTTCCAATATCTGCAAGAAGTGTCACCCCTGCAAAATCCTTCAGATTCTCTGTCACTGCCGAGTAACACTGCGGCATAACTGTACAGCCAGCGAATTCAATATAATAAAGTCTGTCTTTATAGCCGACCTCTACGCTGCTGTTTCTAAGCATATATCTCTTAAAGTCCTCCCTCTGTGCCTGCACCCATTTCAGAGGAAGCCCAACTGCAAGATGAATCCTTGCCCTGTTTACAGAGTCTGTCATTCCTCTTGCTTCCAGTTCCTTTACAATAGCCGCAAGTGTCAGCATATAATTGTCGTCATCAGTCTGCTTATCTGCCACAAAACCCTTTCTTCCCTCTCCAATGACATAATATCCACCATCGTACTCGATATAATCTCTGCTTAACACAGGTGCGCTGTCATACTTTGCAATTGCTGTCTTAAAGCATCTTCTGGCTGTTTTCATATTTCCGTAGCCATTATCCACACCGATAATCAGTGCTCCGTTCATACTGTATTCTCTAATCTTCTCTGTCATATAATCCTCTCTTTCTCCGGCATCTGTGCCGGTAACCAAAATAAAAAAGTCCATGCATCTGTATCTCTACAAACACATGGACGAATCAACTGCCACTCTTGATATTTAGCGTATCCTTCCTACGAATTACTACACACTTTACTACACACTTTTTTCATCAAATTACACCATTTTATGATAAGTTACGATAGTTTCCTCTCAAATTAAAAATGCCCTCAAAGCCTGTAAAATCAAGCATTTGAGGGCATTCACAAGGGTTAAGATAAAGGAGCAGGTAGGAAATCTATAAATTCACTCTTGTAGCTTTCCATTGTATGTTAATCCTCCTGTGTGTTTTTCTTTAAATTATCTTTGTCAATTTTACCACATTGGGGCGTGCTTTTCAACGTGGAAATATTAGTTGTTTTTGCGGCTCTGTCATACATAGACAATCATAATAATAAAAAGAAATAGCATCCCACACCGTCCAAAGTTTAGGATGCTATTCTTATAACATTTTAACACTGAGGGCAAATCGGAGTCATATCCGATTCACTTTCTAAGTAGATTAGACATGAGGGTACTTGAGAAATCAAGTACCCTTTTTTAATTAGATATACTCACTTGTGTTTACGATCACGCCGTCATATACTGACTGCTTTTTGATAAACTCCGCAGCCTTGTCCACATCTCTGCCGTTTTTGTTCCAGTCCTTTGTGAACTCAACTTTGTCGGCTGCAAGCTCCTTCTCCTGCTTTTGGCTGATGAGCAGAAGTACGAGTATTCCGGCATGGCTTAGGTGCTTGACTACATTTACGAAGTCCTCACCCTCCTTTGGTGCGTAGAGATAAGTATGGCGTCCGTCTATATTTAAGGCTTTCTCGACATCCTCCACAAAGCCACGGTTTACCCCATCCACTCCGTCTACGAATACGGCGGTGATTACCTTCTGACCCTTGATTGCAGCTCTTACGTTTCTGTCTACTCTGCCCTCGTAGAGACCGCTTTCCTCTGTGTGTACCTCTTCAACCACACCACAGGCAGATGTCATATCCGTCACACGGTCGATTAAGATGAACTCACCAAGTGTCTTGTGATTTTTGAACTTATCGCAGACTATCTTGTCCGAGAATGCAATCTTTACAACTGCTATCTCGTTCTTTTTAAGCTTGTCGGCAGGCTTTTCCTCACCTGTGTTTACGTCGATGGTATGCTCTATCTCTGTTACGATGCCCGGTATTGACTTGGTACCAAGCTTGAAGAAGAAATTCTTTCCCTTAAAGAGCTCATCGTCATCCATCCAGAGTATTGTAGCTGTGATGGATGAAGCCACCTTTGCTCCTGAACCGATTGTGAGCACGCAGCCTCTTGATACGTCCACCTCTCTGTCAAGCTGGATTGTAACCGGCTGGCCTGTAAATGCGCTATCGCTTAGCTTATCACCCACATGGATGCTCTTTACATGGGCGGTCTCATTGCTTGGCAGTGTGGTGATTTCATCGCCCACCTTTACCTCTCCGGCCTCTATCTGGCCCTGGAATCCACGGAAGGTGTGGTCAGGACGGCAGACTCTCTGTACAGGCATGTAAAAGCCCTCTTCCTCGTTCTCATCCTTTATGTCAACATCCTCAAGGTATGATAAAAGAGCAGGTCCCTTGTACCATGGGATATTCTCAGACTTTGTTGTGACATTGTCACCCTCTGTTGCAGAAACAGGAATGATTACTACATTTTTGAGTTCAAGCTCCTTTGTAAGCTCAATAATCTGCTTTGTGATTTCATCGAAACGCTTCTCGTCGTAGCCTACAAGATCCATCTTGTTTACAGCAAATACAAAGTAGTTGATTCCCATGAGCGCGCAGATTCTTGCATGTCTTCTTGTCTGAACCAATACGCCCTGCTTTGCATCTATTAAAATTACCGCAAGGTCTGCAAAGGATGCACCTACAGCCATGTTTCTTGTGTACTCCTCATGGCCCGGTGTATCTGCCACGATAAAGCTTCTCTTATCTGTTGTGAAGTAACGATAAGCCACATCGATTGTGATTCCCTGCTCTCTCTCTGCCATCAGTCCGTCGAGGAGGAGTGAATAGTCGATGGCGCCGCCACGGCTTCCGACCTTACTGTCAAGCTCCAATGCTTTTTCCTGATCTGCATAAAGCAGCTTTGAATCGTATAATATATGTCCGATCAGAGTTGATTTTCCGTCGTCCACGCTTCCGCATGTAATAAATTTAAGTAATCCGCTCATTTTAGAAATATCCCTCCCTCTTTCTTCTTTCCATGCTGCCTGCCGCCTCGTTGTCTATGACACGGGTGGTTCTCTCTGAGGAAACAGCACTGAGTGTCTCATCAATAATCTCATCAAGTGTATTCGCTGTCGACTCCACACCACCTGTCAGTGGATAGCAGCCGAGAGTTCTGAAACGTACACTCTTCATCTGGATTTTCTCACCCGGACGAAGCTTCATTCTGTCGTCATCTACCATGATGATGTTGCCGTCTCTGTATACAACAGGTCTTTCCTTTGCAAAGTAAAGTGAAGGAATCTCGATATTCTCTCTCTTTATATACTGCCAGATATCCTTCTCTGTCCAGTTTGACAGTGGGAAAACTCGCACCTCCTGGCCCTTTTTGATTCTTGAGTTGTAGAGCTTCCACATCTCCGGGCGCTGATTCTTTGGATCCCATGCGTGGTTTTCATTTCTGAAGGAGAAGATTCGCTCCTTGGCTCTTGATTTCTCCTCGTCTCTTCGGCCGCCGCCAAATGCTGCCGTAAAGCCGTATTTGTCGAGCGCCTGCTTAAGCGCCTGTGTCTTCATGATATCTGTGTATGCTGAGCCGTGATCAAATGGATTGATGCCCTGCTTTACGCCATCCTGATTTATATATTCAAGCATCTCGATGCCCTTTTCCTTAGCGATACGATCTCTGAATTCTATCATCTCATGGAATTTCCAGGTTGTATTTACATGTAAAAACGGAAATGGCGGCTTCTCCGGATAAAATGCCTTCATTGCAAGATGAAGCATTACCGAGCTGTCCTTTCCAATTGAGTACAACATAACCGGCTTCTCGCACTCTGCGGCTACTTCACGTATTATGTATATTGCCTCTGCTTCGAGTTCGTCAAGATGTGATAATTCACCCATGTCTGTTACCATCCTTTTCTTTAATATTTATTGGATTCCTTCTTGTTGATAAGAATCTCTTCCTTGCTTCCGTCGCGCTTTTTGATATCCCAGGTCAGCGTGTCCGGCGTGCTTTTTACTGTCATGAGACTTCCCATGCCTCCTATGTCTGCTCCAAGATAAAGAGCAATAGCGCCAAAATGACATTCCTTTATGCATGAGGCACAGCCCCAGCAGTCCTTAGGATATTTGATAAAGGCTTTTTTCTCTGAATCCTGATATATCAGGCTTCCGGGGCATACGCTTGTACACATGCCACAGCCCTTACACTTTGCTTTATCAATCATTATGCTCATAACGCGCCTCCCTTCCGACAAGCTCTCTGTAAATCATGTGAAGCTGCCCGTTTTCGTATCTGGAATTGACGTATTTCATCCAATCATCACTCTTGTCGGGATAATCCAGATTCTCAGCAAAGCTATGCCATCTGGTCTCCTTTCTCGCACCAAGATGTGCTATGACCGAAAGACATACCGTAAGCCTCTCCTTAAGCTCATATATGAACATAAGCTCGTGCATATCCGATGCATATAAATCACCGGTCAGCTCTATCAGATGATTTATCTTTTCCTTTGCCAGCGCAAGCTGCTTGCCGTTGAACTGATAATGTGTGGAAATACCGCCTGCGTAGTTGTCCATGACCTTCTGCATGGCTTCCTCTATAGCCTCTGTTGTAAACATCTGGGACCTTTCAGTGAGGAAATGGTCGTACTCTGAAGCTTTTGCGTCAAGCGCCTTTTTCTCATCAAATGCTGATGTGTCAGGACTTCCGTCGGAGGTATCTGCATCAAGCTTTGAAACCATATCTATCGCAGCGATTTCACCCTCTACCATAGCTCCTGTAACGTATTTCTGTGGACATCCTCCTGCCACATCTCCAGCAGCATAAAGTCCGTGGATTGTAGTCTCACGCTCGGTATTTACCCAGTAGCCGCTCGCTGTGTGGCCACCTACGATATACGGCTCGGTGCCCTCTATCTCCACATTCTGCTCACTTGGATTCTTACCTGCCTCCACCCACTTGAGTGTCTGGCTTGGTGCCATGTTGAGATATGCCTTTCTTAATGACTCATCCTGCTGTGGCGAAATGCCCTCTGTCCTTAAGTAGCAAGGCCCTCTTCCCTCGAGATTTTCCATGACCGTTCCGTATACACGCTCTGATGTGGTGAGACCGTATTTTGTCTCGTAAACCTCTCCAAGAGAATTGACCTGTTTTGCCCCGACTCCCTGTGCAATTGTTCCGGTCGGTGCAATTGTGTCCTTGCATCTGAGTGCGATAAATCTCATCTCAAAGGTGGTCATCTCAGCTCCGCTTCTTATGCCCATCGCATATCCTGCGCCTGTATTAAACGGAGGATACCACATCTTGTGCCTTGAAAATCCCGGATTGTTTGGCCTGTATAAACCGGCCGCTCCGCCTGTTGCACAGAGCACCTTTTTAGCTCTGATTTCATAGGCTGTTGCATCCTCGATTGAAAATCCGTATGCACCCTTTATGGTGTTGTTCTCAACTATATAGTCCGTGATATTGATTCTGTTTATCACTGTACAGTCCGTAAGCTTTGAAACAGCTTCTGCCAAAATCGGCTTCATGTTCTCGCCGTTTATCTTGATATTTCGGTTTCCTCTGGCTACATACTCACCGTTTTCATCCTTTAATATGACAAGTCCAAGCTTTTCCATCTTGTCCGTCACACGGTTTAAGCCCTCTGACATAGTCATGAGTAAATCTTCCCTTACTATGCCGTCAGCATCCTTTTTTGCGTAGTCTACATAGTCCTCAGGCTTTCTGCCCTTTACTATGTATGCATTTATCGCATTGACACCTGCTGCAAGGCATCCGCTTCGCTTTATGTTCGCTTTCTCTGCAATTATAATCGAATAATCCGATTTCTCACGGATGGTGAGTGCTGCATAACAGCCCGCCGTGCCACCTCCTATTATGAGGATGTCTGTGTGTAGGATTTTTTTGTTTTCTATCTTCATTTATCTCCCTCTGCTTCCTCTTTCAATCACAAGCTTTAGACTATTCCTATATCTAAATGTAGAATACATCCTGCTCCTGCATCTCGCTGTTTTCCATCAGGTATGTTTTCTCTTCATCAAATATATACAGCCTGTAAATCAGCACATGCACTTTCTCGCCGACTGCTATCAGGTCCTTTTCAAGTGAGCGCTCACCGACCACCCCGATGCCGTTTATGCTGACTGTGATATCCATCCTGTTTCCTCTGAATACCACATCTGTTACGACGCCCTCCTCTGCCGCTGACTGATAGCGGTCTAAGTTGCCGCTCTTTGATATCTTGATAAACTCAGGTCTGATTACCGCCTTGTCGGCATTTTCTATCCTGTCAAAGCCCTTTAGCCTGTCATAGTTTTCAACGACTGTGGTGTGTCCTATAAACTGCGCCACAAAAGGTGTATCAGGTGACTTGTATATCTCAAGAGGTGTACCCATCTGCTCTATAGTGCCGTGGTTTGTGATAATGATTTCATCTGCCACCTCAACAGCCTCATCCTGGTCATGTGTGACGAAAATGCTTGTGATTCCAAGCTTTTCGACCAGCTCCTTCAGCCATGTACGAAGCTCACCTCGCACCTTTGCATCTATCGCGGCAAATGGCTCATCCAGTAAGAGCACCTGTGGATTCGGCGCCAGCGCCCTTGCAAATGCCACTCTCTGACGCTGTCCTCCGGAAAGCTGATTCGGATATCTCTTTTCAAGCCCCGACAAGCCTGTCATCTCAAGAAGCTTTGTAACACGCTCCTTTATGAGCTTTTTCGGCATCTTCTGAAGCTCCAGCCCAAATGCCACATTGTCGTATATTGTCATGTATCTAAACAGCGCATAGTTCTGAAATACAAAGCCTATGCCTCTCTTCGAGGCCGGAATATCATTCACTCGCTTTCCATCTATATATATGTCACCTGAATTTGGCGTCTCAAGCCCTGCTATCATACGAAGAAGTGTTGTCTTGCCACTGCCGGACGGACCAAGCAGCGCCACAAGCTTTCCCTTTTCCACTCCAAAGCTCACATTATCGGATGCCAGGAAGTCTCCGTATTTTTTGTATATATTTTTCATCTCAACGTACATATACGTTATCTCCTTCCTGCTTTCTTAGTACAGCAACTCTATAGCTGTCTGCCACACCGGTGTGTAAGCAGTAACAAATTTCATTAGTGTAAATCATATTTCCCATAAATCTCAGTGTAATTTCTTAAATTTATGCTCAACTATATTTCTTGCAAAAAGAATGATTAATGCAATAATTAACAGTATCGACGATACAGCAAATGCCGATGTTATCGAGCTGTCTGTGCCCGACATATACAAGGCATCAATCTCAAGCGGCAGTGTAAATGTCTCGCCTCTTGTCTTCGAGAGCGCATTTACCGCGCCGAACTCGCCGAGGGCTCTCGCCGTACAAAGTATAATTCCATAAATCAGGCTCCACTTCATCTGCGGAAGTGTTATTTTCCGAAATATCGTAAAGCCGGATGCTCCCATCAGCGCTGCGGCTTCTTCCTCATCCTTTCCCTCTGCATTGAGCACCGGTATAATTTCCCTTGACACATACGGAAACGTGACAAATATCGTAGCAAGCACAACTCCCGGTATTGCAAAGGTGATTCTCACATTCGTGCCGAATATCTCATTGAACCATCTGATAACCGGATAAAACCACCCAAGCCGTCCGAAGGTCATAAGATACGCAAGTCCTACGATGACCGGAGAAATAGAAAACGGTATATCAATAAGTGTTGCAAGCACCTGCTTTCCTTTAAACGAAAACCTGGTCAACAGCCACGCTGTCCATATTCCAAAGAAGGTATTGATAACTACCGCAAAAACTGTTGCTATCAAAGTCACCTTGAGTGCTGAAAGCACGTAGCTTGTTGAGATAGCTTTCAGATAGAATCCAAGCCCCTCCTTTAAGGCACTTGCCATCACAGAAAAAAGCGGAACTACAAGCATGACAAATATGAAGAGCACCGTGACAGTGACGAGTATTATCTTTGTGATCTTTTTTCTTCTTTCAAGCTTTACCTGTTCGGTCATCGCATTGTGCTCCTTTCCTGTTTGTATGCATCGCATTTGATTTATATGCAGCCTTCTACAACAAATTAGTGCGCTGTGACTGTTTAACCTGCACTATGTTTACAAATAGCAGCAGTAAAAATGATATGACAAGCATCACAAGTGCTATGGCAGTCGCGCTGGCATAATCTATATAGCTAAGCTTCTGCATGATGACGTATGATACCACCTGCGTCCTGTGCCTTGCACTGTTGCCTGATATGTAGATGACGCTTCCGTACTCTCCTATGCCTCTGGCAAAGGCAAGACCAAAGCCTGTTAAGAGTGCCGGGCGAAGCTCCGGAAGTATTACCTTAAAAAATGTCTTAGAGGGTGTGGCGCCAAGCATATAAGCGGCCTCCTCATATGTATTATCCATCTTTTCAAGCACCGGCTGTACAGCTCTTATTACGAAGGGAATGCCTACAAAAACAAGTGCCACAACTATTCCTGCCTGTGTGTAAGCTACATCTATTCCAAGCTTGCCAAGGCCTTTACCCAAAAAGCCTGTGCCTGAGTACAGCTTTGAGAGCGTGATGCCCGCAACCGCTGTCGGCAGTGCAAACGGAAGCTCTATAAGTCCGTCAAGCAGCCATTTCCCGGGAAAATCGTACTTCACAAGCGTCCATGCCACGATGAGTCCAAATACCACATTTACGATTGCTGCGATAAATGATGAGGTGATGCTTGTGATAAAGGCATTCCTCACATTCTCCTTCATGATAAGTGCCACGAAATCGCCCGGCGATATCTTTAGCGAATACACAAGCACTGATGCTAACGGAATGAGAACGATGACTGAAAGCATCGTAACCACTATTCCAAGCGAAAGATGGTAGCCCGGTATGACTCTGGTCTTTATGTTCTTTGATTTAGTTTTCTCTTTTGCTGTTTTATCAGTTGCCGTATATTTCATCGAACATTGCTCCATCATCGAAATATGTCTTGTAGGCTTCATTCCATCCGCCGTAATCCTCTATACTCCAAAGCCTGATATTTAAATCAAACTTGTCGGAAAACCGGTTTAATATATCCTGATTGGCTGGTCTGTAGCCGTTTTCGCCAATCATCTGCTGTGCCTCATCACTGTAGAGATACTGTAGGTATTCTTTGCTTACCTCTTGTGTTCCGTTGCTCTTTGCATTGTCATCCACAATGGCAACAGACGGCTGCGCCAGGATGCTGACTGACGGATTCACTATCTCATACTTGCCCGGATATGAATCCATGGTCGTAAGTGCCTCGTTTTCCCACGCTATAAGCACATCTCCCTGACCGTTTTCCACAAATGTAGTTGTTGAGCCTCTCGCACCTGAGTCCATAATTGTGACATTTTCATACAGCTTCTTCATAAACGATTTCTGTTCCTTCAGGCTGTCATAATTTGTCTTCGCATAGCTTAGCGCTGCAAGAAAATTCCAGCAGGCTCCGCCACTACTCTTTGGATCAGGCGTAATCACATCCACATTCTTTTTCACCAGGTCATCCCAGTCACTTATATGCTTTGGATTGCCCTTTCTTACAAGTAAAACGATTGTTGATGTGTATGGTGCCGAGCTGTCAGAAAACTCATCAATCCAGCCCTTATCAATTAAGCCGGTATTTTGTATCAGGTCTATGTCATGCTCAAGTGCCAGTGTGACAACATCTGCATTACAGCCCTCCACAACCGAGCGTGCCTGTGCTCCCGAGCCGCCATGTGATTGAATCACATTTATCTTTTTGCCGTGCTCGCTCTCATAGTAAGACTCGAATATTTTGTTGTATTTCTCGTAAAACTCTCGTGTCGGATCATAAGACACATTGGTTATGGTGACTGTGCCGTCATCCTTCCTGCCTGAGCAGCCTGTCAGAAGAAGTGACAGAATCATCACTGTCGACAACAGGGCTGCCGTATATTTATGTATGTTTCTCATGTATGTTTCTCATTTTTCATGTTACAGTTTCCGGCAAAGCAAGCTTATGCCGTCAGTTTATATGCCATTAGTTTACTGTAAAAAGCGGTGTGGACAGGTATCTTTCTCCTGTATCCGGAAGCAGCACCACGATATTCTTTCCCTTGTTCTCAGGTCTTTTCGCAAGCTCTGTTGCCGCATATATTGCTGCTCCTGAGGATATGCCAACGAGAAGTCCGTCGCTCTTTGCGACCTCTCTAGCCTTGTCAAAAGCGGCCTCATTCTCCACCGGAATCACCTCATCCACTATATCCATGCGCATGACCTTTGGAATAAAGCCTGCACCGATTCCCTGTATCTTGTGTGGCCCCGGTCTTCCGCCTGAGAGTACCGGAGAGCTCTTTGGTTCAACAGCTACTATCCTTACATCAGGATTATGGTCTCTTAATCCAAGCCCGGTGCCTGTACAGGTGCCGCCTGTTCCGACAGATGATACAAAGATATCTACCTTTCCATCTGTATCCTCCCAGATTTCCTGAGCGGTTGTAGCTCTGTGGATATCCGGATTGGCCTGATTCTCAAACTGCTGTGGAATAAAGGCATTGCCATAATGCGCTTTAAGTCTCTGCGCCTCATCAATTGCCCCCTTCATACCCTCACGCCCCGGTGTGAGCTTTATCTCTGCGCCAAGTGCTGTGACGATTTTTCTTCTCTCAACGCTCATGGTATCAGGCATTATAAGTATCAGGTGAAGTCCCTTTGAGGCTGCCACAAATGCAAGTCCGATTCCGGTATTGCCACTTGTCGGCTCTATGATTATTGTGTCCTGATTTATCTTTCCATCCTTTATGCCCTGTTCTATCATAGCTGCCGCCACCCTGTCCTTTACACTTCCAAGTGGATTGAAATACTCCAGCTTTGCTATGATTTTTGCTTCAAGCCCAAGGGCTTTTTCATAATTGGTCAGCTCCAGAAGCGGAGTGTGACCTATCAGCTCAGTGAGCTGCTTTGCAATTTTTGCCATTGATATTACCTCTTTTTTGTTAATGTTTGTTTTGAGTATGTTATGAGTTTGAGCTTAGTTTGTATGGCCGGGATTTCCTACCATTCAAATATGATTTCTAAGTTATTGATATGTTACCACTAATTGATATTTTTGTAAATGTAATTAGGGTTATTAATATTTGTTAGCGGGCTATAAATTTTATTGATAGCAGATAGACGACTGCGCAGCATGGGAAGACACACCGATGGCACACTGTCTCATATCTCCTCGCCTAGTATGAGTAAATGCTGCCACAGACAGAGTTTATAAGGCACGGAAAATCAAACGCGCTTTTTACCTTTATATCATTCTCTATGCTGTGTTGCTTGAACGAGTATTTTCCGTGCCACCTTTTGTCTGTGGCGCATATAACTCATACACGGCTCGTCAAAAATCGACCGTGCACCATCGGTGTGTCTTCCCATTCTGCGCAGTCGTCCGTCCGGTATCGAACTTACCATAAAAAAAGAGTTCTATCATTCGCAGACACAAAGTCTGTGAAAAATAGAACTCTTTTTGGTCTCCCTTTGGCTACTCCGCCTGTTCATTTGCTTTATCGGTTCTCGTGATATACTTGATGATATACTTGATTCCGACAAAGGTTCCAATCAGGATAAGCATTCCTATTATAAACGGTACTACCGGATTTCTGACAAAGCCTGCTATGATGTAGGTCAGACATGATATGGCTGCCACAAGCACAGCGTACGGAAGCTGTGTGGACACATGGTTCATATGGTTGCACTGGGCTCCGGCAGATGCCATGATGGTGGTATCGGATATCGGTGAGCAGTGGTCTCCGCATACTGCACCTGCCATACATGCTGAGATTGAGATGATCATCATCGTATGGTTTGTGCCTGAGAAGATGTTTACTACTATCGGTATGAGTATGCCGAAGGTGCCCCATGAGGTTCCTGTTGCAAAAGCAAGGAAGGCTCCCACCACGAATATGATTGCCGGGAACAGTCCAAGGAGCGGTCCCGATACACCTCCCACCAAGCCTGCGACAAATTCCTTGGCGCCAAGGCTTTCTGTCATGGTCTTTAGTGTCCATGCAAAGGTCAGTATAAGTATTGCAGGTACCATCGCCTTAAAGCCCTCAGGGATTGAATTACAGCAATCCGTAAAGCTTAGCACCCTTCTGATTGAGTAAAAGCATATGGTGATTATCAGTGCAAAGAAGCTTCCGAGCATAAGACCAATCGACGCATTGCTTCCTGCAAACGCATCGACAAAGCCTGTTCCGTCAAAAAAGCCTCCTGTGTATATCATTCCTATGATGCAGCATATTATGAGCACCAGTATAGGAAATATAAGGTCTATAACCTTTCCCTTGCCCTTTATCACATCCTGTTTTGACTCTGCATATGGTCTGTCTCCTGTGGTAAACAGATCGCCCTTTTTGGCATTGGCTTCATGCTTTGCCATAGGACCGAAATCCACCTGCAAGATAACAAGTGTCACCATGGCGACAATGGTAAAGAGCGCATAGTAATTGTACGGAATGGCCTTTATGAAAATAGAAAAGCCATCCTCTCCCTTTACAAAGCCTGTGACTGCGGCTGCCCACGATGATATAGGTGCAATGATGCACACGGGCGCTGCTGTGGCATCTATCAGATATGCAAGCTTTGCTCTGGAAACCTGATGCTTGTCGGTGACAGGACGCATCACACTTCCCACTGTCAGACAGTTGAAGTAATCATCTATAAATATGAGCACTCCAAGCATTATAGCTGCAAGCTGGGCACCGATCCTTGTCTTTATGTGCTCACCCGCCCATTCTCCAAAGGCCGCCGAGCCGCCTGCCTTGTTCATCATGCTCACCATGACACCGAGCACGACTAAAAATATCAGTATTCCCACATTGTCCGGATCCGATAGCACTCCGACAAGTCCGTCCTCGAATATGTGAAGCACTGATCTCTCAGCCGAAAAACCAGACTGAAATACATTTCCATAAAACAGTCCGCCGATCACTATTCCGACGAATAATGAGCTGTAGACCTCCTTTGTAATAAGTGCCAGAACTATAGCCACAACAGGTGGAACAAGCGCCCAGACTGTGGCATACATAGCAGGCACGTATTTTACTGCCAGAATCATTATTTTCTCCTCCGTCTATCCCTTATGCTCTATCTGTCAACCGCGCCGACAAGCTCTGAAATATCCTTAACTCCATACCTGTCCATGTACTCTGCGATGCCATCCACTATCTGCTCTGTGGTCTTTGGATTCACAAAGTTTGCTGTGCCGACTGAAACTGCCGTAGCTCCGGCAAGTATCATCTCGATGGCATCGGCAGCGTTTGTGATACCGCCCATTCCGATAATCGGGATATTGACTGCATGTGCTGTCTCGTAAACCATGCGCACTGCAACCGGATGTACAGCCGGACCGCTCATGCCGCCTGTCTTGTTTGCCAGCACAAAGCTTCTTCTGTTTATATCAATCTTCATGCCTGTAATGGTATTGATGAGCGAAACCGCATCAGCTCCACCGGCCTCTGCCGCCCTTGCTATCT
>OMGT01000616.1_pt1 | contig 19942 bp, 17 predicted proteins | sample 1646101 | NCBI WGS metagenome assembly OMGT01 (sample SAMN05578593, study PRJEB25193) | human gut metagenome | biome: Human Microbiome; feature: human-associated habitat; material: feces | host: Homo sapiens | place: USA:Birmingham | reverse complement strand
TAACTTTTACACTTATCCAAGATAGCGGGTATGGAATCTTGGATTACAATTAAGCAAAAATCTTTTACCGGAATTTTGTCCCCATTCTCATAAAATTCAGCAATAAATCCACCCATAACTCTTCCCCACTATCTTCACAAAATATTATATGGTATTTTTACCATATTGTCAAATCAGTTACTTTAATTTACATAGTCATATTAACAAGTCTGTCATAAATGCCACTTGCAAACAGCACCATCATGCCAATCGTGCAGATTACCGACAGTACAAATCCTATTATTGATGTAATCATACCGGCAGTTGCTATTGCATTGTTATACTGCTTTGCCCTTTTTGACATTTTGAAAGCAAGCATGCCTACAATTCCAAGCCCCATCAGATAGCCAAAAAACGAGAAAATAATACTGCAAATACCAAGCACCAGTGAAACCACTGCAAGCTTGGCGCCCTCCCTCTCGTCATCTATGATGGTCTCATTGTTGTAAAGCATCTCAAGATGGATACGCCTTGACTTACGAAGCATAACAAGCATAGGAATACCGAGCACGACAAATGCGACACAGTTCATTGCCGAAAACTCATTAATCCTGTCGGCCACTCCGCCTCCCTCAAATATTCCTGATGATAAAAGTCCGCCCATATCTACAACAGTATGGAAAATGGCAAGCATCCAGAAATTGCGTGTAGAAGCGTATATCATGCAAAACAGCACACCCATGAGTCCTGCTGAAATAACCTGTATCAGACAACTGCTGAACTTAACCCCTGCACCCATATTGGAAAAATGCATCAAGCCAAACAGTATGCCTCCCAAAACTACGGCTCCTGTGATTCCACCTTTCGTCTTTGGAAAAGCTCTTAGCAGCAGATTGAACACTACTCCTCTGAACACCAGTTCCTCAACGAGTCCTACAAGACACACCGCAATAAAGAAAAAGATGATGTTGTAAAATGCCTTCACATCACCATGCTCGCTCAAAAAGCACAAATATATCCCTGAAACAACAGCATAAAGACAATAAACTATGAAAAAACCACCTGTGTATAAGCTTCTGGTCCATCCTGCTGCATTTTCCTTAAAGATATCCCACAGCCCGAATATATATGTGATGCCAAGAAAAATAACTAAAACAACGGTCTCCACAATAGCCTGCAGCAGATAGTCATCCGCCTTTTCCATGCCAGGAATCAATCCCAGAACTTTTCCGCTCCACTGTAAGGGTGCAATGAAAAGAAAGACTGTAAGAATGGCAAATATTATATTTGCCGGTGCCGAAAGGTTTCTCAATTTCTGTTTCATAACTTTAAATCTCCTCATTTGCGTGTTATTAAGTATGAAAATATTCTATAGCATTTACTTTGACATTGCAAGCGAAGTATTTCATACTGCAATGGGCAGCAAAAAAGCCCTGTCCTTACGAACAGAGCCCTATGCATTATGTTGCACTTACAAGCCTTACTATCACATCAATTCCAGCCGCCCAAAAGAGTATCGCCCCCACGATATATACCTTTGTCTTCTGCTCAAAACCGAAATGATATCCTGTGTAAATGCCTGCCACTATACAGATGACAGTGAGCAGCGCCACCATTATCATAATGGTGAAAAGTCCGGTACCGAGGAAGCCAAATGCTATTCCTGCAAGAACCGTATAAAATGCGGTGATTCCTGCTATCCTTAGCACCCTCTTCATGTCAAGCTGCGCCTGACAATGCTCCTCAATCCTTTCGTTTCTTATAGCCTTTCCTATAAGCCTGATCCCCAGTCCTATCAGTATTCCGATAGAAATTATCTCTCCTAAAAGTGCTTCATCCTTCACCGAGTATTTCCCATTAAGAAAGCTTGACAGAAAATACCCGATATACATTGCTAACAACTGGCAAACTGCAACTATGAAGCAAATGGCTGTAAGCTGTTTCTTATTTACTTTCTGGATCAGGGATCCCTGACATTCCATCGCAACGAAAATCTCCAGTGAGCTTCCCGCCACGATTAACAGATATTCTATCCAGCCCATTTTTGCCTCCCATAATCTTTAAACATCCTTTAATTAATTATTTGTCGCTATCTGCTTTAGCATCTATTGAAGCTAATTTATATATGAACTTAACGCTGCCCGTCTGTCCATCAGCGATTGCTGAGTATGTCTGATATTCCTCACCTGCATCAATTACTGCCTGAAGCTTGTCGGTGAATGGCTTTAAGTCACCGTTGTATGCGTCGAGAATCTTGTTGATTCCTTCCTCATTAAACTGTACCATACCATCTGCAAGTGTGTGTGCACCCTCTGAAAGTGTCTTAGAGCCTGTTGTGAGCTGGTCTACACCTGAGACTATCTGATTTGTTCCATCTGCAAGCTGTGATGCTCCGCTGTTGAGCTGTGCATTGTTTGCTACAAGTGTGTTTGAACCGTCTACAAGCTGCTTGATACCGCTTGTGAGAGTTGGTACTGAGTTATACAATGTCTGTGTTCCATCTGCAAGTGCCTTCATTCCTGTTACAAGACTGTATCCATTTGCCTGCTTTTGATTAATAGAGGCTGCTACAGTCGCTTTTGTCTGCTCTGCAGACGTTATAGTAGCCTGCTCAGCTCCTGAAACTGCTCCTGTATAGGCTGCTGTTGTTGCTGCCTGACTTGCTCCTGTATAGGCTGCTGTTGTTGCTGCTAAACTTGCTCCCGCATATGCTGCTTCTCCTGCCGTCTGTCTTGCTGCTGTATATGCTGCTGTTCCTGCTGCTAAGCTTGCTCCTGTATAAGCTGCTTCTCCTGCTGTCTGACTTGCTGCTGTATATGCTGCTTCTCCCGCTGCAATCTTAGAAGCATCCTTGGCTGTTGATGCTACACTTCCAGCTAAGTTATTTATTATTGTATCAATCTGTTCATTGACACATGCTTCAGCCGCTCCGTCTTTCATTCCAACATTCTGGTCAAAAAAAGTCTTTGCTGAATCATAATCTGTGATTGCAGGATTTTTTTCAGCCATCTTCTGTACAAACTGTGCTTTCACACCACTCTCAATTACCGGCTTAATACTTTCTAATTGTTTCTTTGCTTCATTTGTTATATAGTCAGTTTTTCCGGATGTAAATTCCTGTTCAACAGCACTTGCTGCCTGATTCTTTATTTCAGTTTCCTGTTGTTTTACTGTCTCAGCTGCTACTGACTTAATCTGCTCCTTCTGATCGTCTACTGCGGCCTGAGCCTTTTTCTCAATATCTTCTTTCTGATCAGCTACTGTACTCTGTGCCTGTTTCTGTATATCTGTTTTTTGTAAGTCAACAGCACTCTGTGCCTGCTTTTGAATGGCTGTTTTCTGTGACGCAACTGTTGTCTGTGCCTGTTTTTCTATTTCAGATTTTTGAGACTCCAATGTGCTGTGTACCTGATCTAAAAGAGTCTTCTTTTCTGAATCAGTAAATTTTGCTGAAACAGTTGCATTAAGCAAAGCCACTCCATCATTCAGTGATTTTGCACTAGAGTTTAATGTTGTTATGCCATTAGATAAAGTAGGCACATTTGAATTCAGTTTATTCAATCCACCACTTAATGTACTAACACCATCAGTATATGTCTTAAGTCCACTCTTCAGTGTGCCAACTCCTGATGCGAATGTGCCGAGCTTGCTCTGCAGTGTTGAAAGTCCGTCAGAAAGTGTGTCCGTACCCTCTGCCAGTGTCTTTGAACCATCCTGAAGCTGTGTTGAGGCATCCTTTAAGTCATTTATCATGTCATCGATGTCTGATGTGTCAATTCCGTCTGTGCTTACATAATCAGATGCGTTTACCACGAAGGTCATGGCTGCAGGCATTGAGAAATTCTCTACATCTGCTGTCATTTCCATGTATTCAGGGATATTTACATCGCCATCGAGGTCTTTGTCCTTGATTCCGAGGCTGTCCTTTAAGCCCGGAAGTGCATAGCCGAGCACTACGCTTGATGAATCACTTACCTCAGCCTTGCCGTTTGTCACTTCGATATTCTCGAAGCCATCACCGAGTACAAGTCCTGTTACTGCTGCAAATGGTACGGAAACTGTCTGTTTCTCGCCGTTTACTGTCTCTGTATATGATGTGGTATTTGTGTAGTCAAAACGGATTTTGACCTTTCCTGATTTTCCTGCAAGATCCTCAGGTGAGATTTCTTTTCCATCGAGGTAATATGTAACCTTCTGTGTTACAGGCGGTTCCTCTGTTGCTGTACCCTGGTAGTAAATGTCCTTGCCACCGGCCTGCCAGGTGAGCTTGTCACCGCTTTGTGTGAATTTTTCCTTGCCCTTTACGTTCTCGATATCTGAAAGGTTTGAAGCATCCTCCAAGGTATCCTTTTTGTCTTTATTTTTAAGGTGATCTACTACGATTGTTTTGTTTACGTTGCCGTTTGCATCTGAGATGAGATATACGCTCTCGTCCTTGTCTGCATCGTTATCCTTCAATGATACGCTGTCCATGAGCTTATCTGCTATGTCATCAGCATCCTTGCTGCTTCCTGTTGTGCTGTCTGCCTCGGCTGTGACTGCGGTGCTGTTCTTCTCTGCAAAAACCGCTGTTGCTCCGATTCCTGTACCTACAAGTGCTATTGTGAGGACTCCGGCTACAACACGGACAATATATTTACTTTTTAACTTTTCTTTCAATTCTGGTAATTTCATGTCTTATTCCTCCTGATTTTATTTTTGAGGTCATATTTTTATGTTATGAGGGTCAAAAAGTATTTTATCCCTCATTTATGATTAATCAGATTACTAAGCTGTCAGGTTCTTATTTTTAAAGCCTGCGCTTGTGGCACATATTACTTTGTCAAAAATCATAAACATTGACGGAAGTATAAATACTACTACAAACATACTGATGATTGCGCCTCGTGCAAGCAGTATACAGATAGAACTGATCATATCAATGTTTGAATAAAGTCCTACACCAAAGGTTGCGGCGAAGAAACAGAGTGCACTGACTATAACTGAGTTTGTCGAATCTGCAAGTGCCTTTGTGATTGCCGGCTTTTTGTCCATTCCGGTGTATCTGTTCTTTCTGTACTTTGTGGTCATAAGTATCGCATAGTCAACCGTTGCACCAAGCTGTATGGTTCCGATTACGATGCTCGCGATAAACGGAAGCTTTGTTCCTGTAAATCCCGGAATTCCCATGTTTACAAAGATTGCAAACTCGATGACCGCTACAAGTATGATTGGAAGCGATACCGATTTGAATACAATCAGGATGATAAGGAATATCAATACGATTGATACTGCACTTACACGCTTAAAGTCTGTATCTGTGATAGTGATAAGATCCTTGGTACAAGGTGCCTCACCGATAAGCATTGCGTCCTTGCTGTAATTCTTTACTATCTTTTTAATCTCTGTAATCTGGTTGTTTACCTCATCAGATGCTGTCTCATATTTTGATGAAACAAGCATCATCTGGTAATCACCGTTTTTGAATATCTCCTTTGCCTCATCCGGCACCATATCATCCGGTATGGTAGGTCCGAGTATTGAGTCAAGCGATACCGCAAGCTTTACTCCATCGACCTTCTTTATATCATCTATCATGCTTATGCTGTCTGCCTTTGACATATCGCTCGGCGCGATGATGATATGTGTGGCACCCATAGCATACTCCTTGTCGAGTCTTTCATTGGCCTGCTTACTGTATGCACTGTCAGGCATGGTTCCTGCAAGGTCATAGTAGACCTGATCATGAGTGTATCCGTATATTGCCGGGATGAGCACTACGATGAAAATCACTGCAAGTATCTTATAATGATTTGTTACCCAGCTTGCAATCCTGGAAACATCAGGCATGAGAATCTTGTGCTTTGTCTTCTCGATTACCTTATCACATGCAAGAATCAGTGCAGGGAGAATTGTTACACATCCGATAACTCCGAATACAACACCCTTTGCCATTACGATTCCCAGGTCAAGTCCAAGTGTAAAGCTCATGAAGCAGAGAGCTACGAAGCCTGCGATTGTTGTGATTGAGCTTCCTGTTACTGAGACAATTGTGTGGGAAATGGCATGTGCCATGGCTCGCTTCTTGTCTCCGTCATATCTGTCTATCTGCTCCTGATAGCTGTGCCACAGGAAAATCGAATAATCCATTGTTACGGCGAGCTGCAATACTGCTGTCAGTGCCAGTGTCAGGTATGAAATCTGTCCCTGTATAAAGTTTGTTCCCAGGTTATAGATAATAGCCATTCCTATGCTTAGGAGGAATAACATCGGAACAATTATTGAATCCATTGTAATTCCCATGACAAGCATTGAAAGCAATGCTGCTATGATGACATATATAGGAGCCTGCTGCATAACAAGTGTCTTTGTATCTGCGTTGACCGCTGCCATTCCTGCTACGAAGCAGTGGTTTTTCACCATCTTATCCATCTTGTTGACGGCTTCCATTGTCTCATCCGAACCCATTGTGTCACTGTAGGTGACGAGCATGAGCTGGCTGTTTGCATCCTTGTTGTTGAATGCATCATACACCTCATCCGGAATTGCCTCTCTTGGCAATGTGGAATCAGCGATTGTTCCGTACCAGATGACATCATTTACACCCTTAAGGTCCTCTATGTCATCTGCCAGAGTCTCTATGTCCTGATCCTTCATATCCTCTAAGATCACAAATGACAACGCTCCGGTTCCAAACTCATCTACCATGATATCCTGACCCTTCATAGTCTCTATCTGGCTTGGCAGATAAGAAAGGATATCAAAGTTGATTCTCGTGTTGATAAAGCTGATGCCCGACGGTATAAGCAGTGCAAATGCAACTATCAGTATCAGCACACGATGTTTTACGACTCCTTTTCCAAATTTAATCATTAGATTCACCACTCTTTCTTTTATTCGTATTGAAGTATAAAAAAAAAGACCGAATAAATAAATATTCAATCTCTTCGATTTGTCATGTGAGATATACAAATCCATCAATTTGTATATCCGATATGACACATATATGATATTGTATTTGATTTCTGACACTTTTTCACAGCATTTTCATATTTATATGAACACATGCCTCTTTATGATTCTGCTTTATGAGCTTGCTTAAGCCGTCATTTTCCATGGCAATTGTCCTCTACAGCTCACTTAGTATATCATCCATTGAGCGCGTAATCAGATACATGTACGCCTCAGCCATCTCCTTCGGCTCAATATCATCCATGCCCTGGGCTATCCAGCCCTCCGTGATAAAGCACAACGACTGCGCATAATATGTAGAAATCACCTCCGGTGTGAGCCAGCGGTATTTGGATTTCTTTCCTGTACTCTTTTCGTTTATGATATTCATAAACATCTCGCAGACGCACTTCATGGCAATCTGATTAAACGTCACTGCACCCTCCAGCTTTAGTGCTTTCTTGTAAAAAACACTGTTTGCCGAGATATTATTGAGCATCAGCACAATCGCTTCAAAAATCATTCCGGCATTGAGCAGTGGCTTGATGGGCTCAAGCAGCTCGCTTTTGATAATCCACTCTATCAGCTCGTACTTGTCCTGAAAATGATTGTAAAACGTAGGGCGGATAACTCCGGCCTTGTCCGTTATCTCTTTAATTGTAATCTTATCGATTGGCTTTTTCGCCGAAAGCTCTATAAGGCTCTCAGCGAGCACCAGATCTATTGCATTCTTACCTTGCTGTGTCATTACTCATCAAACTCCATCGTGACAAAGTAGCCCTTCTCAGTCTCCCTCACATCCACGACATCGCCCTCACGGCTTTTGAGCCTCTCGCTGACCACGTAGTTTCCCGACATGGCAATCGCATGCTCTATCGTATAATAATATGAAGTAGGAAGCTTGCTCTCTGTTACCTTCAGATGGTCACCGACCTTGGTAAGTCCGGGTCTCTCCATCTTAAACTCCATCCGACGCATTCTGCCGCCTTTCTGTTACTGCTTAATTGTCCTCTTTTCTGTCCTCAACAAACGTTGCCTCAAACTCCTTTTGCTTGTTGTAGGCGCTCTCAGCCTTTGTGGCACGGCTTGTAATCCAGATATTGGATACTCCGTTGAAAATCAGTATGATACCGACAACAACAGTGGCTGTCTTCATTACATCAAATGCATTTGTCACACAGATTATTCCAAAAATCAGACTGATTATTGAAAAAATCAGGCCGACACTCCAACCTCCGTAACCGTATTTTCTGGCATCCACTGCCTCAATAATGCTCCTGATGCTGTGAAAAATGAGCACCAGACCGATGACTATAGGTATCAGGCTCACCACAACCTTTGGCTGTACCAGAAACCATATACCCACTGCCAAAACCACAAGCCCCAGCATCGCTGAAAAACCATTCGTGACTATATTCAAAAAATAGCTGCACATATAGACCACTCCGATGATGATAAGCACTACCGCAAGCACATTGGCCACAATCGTGAGCACCGAAGCTCTCCATATGATAAACACCAGTCCCAGCGCTATGCAAAGCACTGATGACAGTAGAAAATCAGCCTTTATTCTGCCTAAAAACTCCTTCATACACGACCTCCTTTATATATCCTGCCCTACATTACTTTTCTAATTCTGTTCCTCTGCACTTTTCTTAACCAGGTCAAGAACAGTCTGAAGCTCAGCACCCTCAACCGGTGCAGCTCCATATCCAAGACGCTTGTAATCCTCTGTAATCTCAGCCAGCTCAGTAGTTTTATCGCCCTTCGCATCAATTACAAAATATCTGCCCTGTGACGCAGCATCATCCCACACGAGATAAGCACGGATTGCGCAGTTTGGAGCCATATCTCTTGTCGGGAAATCGACTCTGGTGACATTAAGCGTATCAGAAATCTGCATAGACATAACAGAGAAATCCTCCTCCATATATGGATACATACGCTTCTGCTGATATGCCTCCTCGTACAGCTCATCTATTAGCTTTTCCTTCTCATCGGCAAGTCGGTCCATGAACTCTTTGCCGCCCTCAAACATCTTTGCCGGCAGGAAAATATGCTCATACTGCATACGCTCAAAGATGACATACTGCTCTGCTGTCATCTGTACAGTCTTGCCCTTTGTCGGTGATGTAGGATGTCCCTCTCTTCTGGCCTTTTCCACTGCCTCAATCTTTTCTACAAGAGGCTTTTTGAAAATCAGATTGTGAGTGAACGGGTTGAATGCGATACCATTAATCTTTGACTCTTTATTTGCCACCATATTGTTGACTGCAAGAAACGGCATATTTACAATGCATGGTGACGGATGATCCTTAGAAAGCTGTGCCTTTGAGGTATAAATCGGCATGAAAGCCTCTCCCTCACCGTTTTTAATAAATAGCGGAATCGGCTTGTTGTTCTCTCCGACATTTGCAGGTACCAGGAATCTGCTCTTAGTGCATTTTTCAATGAGCTTATTGAGCGTCTCCGCCTTTTTGTCGCTTGAATACTGTGTCATCAGCGCCTCAACCTCCGGGTTTTGCACCTCAAGAGTGAAGGCCGGATCATCCTTTAATTTATTTTTGATTTTATTTTTATCCATTTATACTGCTTCTCCTTATATTAAATGCCCGGATTTACATCCAGGCATTATTTTAACACATTTCTTTTATCAACTCAACAATCTTAGTGTCTCTTGCTATCCATTCTTTATCAAGAAAAGCGCTGTTGGCCTTTATTATCTCATCCGGCGTAGCCCATGACAGATGATACTCAAGCCTTATCTCGCTGTCTGTCATCTGTGCTGCCACATGCTCGTCCTTCACATCACAGAAATACACGTAGGTGTGACAGTAATATATCTTGTCAGCCTCAAATATATCGCGCCTCTTTTCTATGACCTTTCCGCACTCCCTGATGCTTTCCGGCACGACAAGAAGCCCTGCCTCCTCGCGCACCTCACGTGCCAGCGCCACCTCGTTGGTCTCGCCTGCATCGATGCCGCCGCCCAGTATCTTGTAGTAGCCCTCACCGGCCTGCTGCATGGCAAGCTTTCCATCCCGGATAATAACAGCGCGCACTGCGAAGCGCTCAAATACCTCCATATCATCGGAATAGTTGTGTTTGTCAAATGTATATAGCGTTCTCATGTTTGTCCTCCGTGTATGGGCTGTAATCATTCATTAGTATACATGGAAAGTAGTTTTTATTCTACACCATTTGACGGCGAATTGGAATACTATTATTGACCTTTTACCTGCCTTTTATCTGCAAAGTAAGACCACTGTCTCTATGTGCTCTGTATATGGAAAGCAGTCATATGGTGTTGCACGCTTCACTGTATATCCATGCTTTGTGAGATACTTTAAATCCCTCGCCAGTGTTTCCGGACCACACGACACATACACCACTCTCTCCGGCGACAGCTTGACAACCGATGATAAAAATGCCTCGTCGCTGCCGGTTCTTGGAGGATCCATTATGACAACATCCGCTTTCTCACCCTTTTGTGCCATCTCAACCATGAATTTTCCGGCATCGTCATTGTAGAAGCGGATATTTCTGATGTCGTTTCGCTTTGCATTGATGACTGCATCGCGGATTGCATCACGGTTTAGCTCGACCCCGATGACTTCACCTGCATTTTTCGCTGCTATGATGCCTATTGTTCCGGTGCCGCAGTATGCATCGATTATGCGCTCCTTGCCGGTGAGGTGTGCCTCATGAATGGCTTTTTCGTATAAAAGCTCCGTCTGTACCGGATTCACCTGATAAAACGAGCCTGGTGAGATGCGAAAGGTGCAGCCGCACAGCTTATCCTCTATGAAGCCCTTGCCATAAAGCGTGATGTTTCTGTCTCCGAGCACCATGCTTGTCTTTTTATCATTCACGTTGAGCACCACTGTCGTGATATTGGGATGCTTTTTCCTGAGTGCTTTTACGAAATTATTCTTCGATGGAAGTATCGGCGATGCCAGGACAAGCACTACCATTATCTGCCCTGTTGCATAACCCTTTCTTACAAGCACATGTCTGAGAAGCCCATAGCCGGTGTCCTCATCATAGGTCTTTATCCTGAATGAGCGGAGCATATCCTTTATGTCCCTTATTATCTCATCTGACTCCTGCTCCTCTATCATGCAGCTTTCTATATCCACCACATCATGTGTGTTTTTCCTGTAGGCTCCCGCCACAATCTGACCGCGCCTCGTACAGTCAAAGGCTGCATGAACCTTGTGACGATAATAGAGCGGATTTTTCATGCCGACAATCGGCTCCACAAAGCAAAAAGGCTTTAGCAGCTTTTTCATGTATGCCTGCTTGGTTTTTAACTGTTCCTTATATTCTACGCCCTGATAGTCGCAGCCGCCACATTTCTTCGCATACGGACATACGTTATCGCTCTTTGCCCGGCTGCTTTTCTCCTTTAGTCTCGGCTGTCCGTTGGCTTTTTTGTATTTCTTCTCATTACGCGTGGGGTTTTCCCTGTAATTGCCTTGATTTCCCGCCATATCTGCGCTCCTTAAAATCAGCTGTGCTGATTACTTGCCGTATGTATTATATAAATACACATGATTATCTATACAGTGCCATCCGCTTGAAGCGCCTGCTGTCACACATATATATGTCTTTCCGCTTGCTGCCTTCTCATAGCTGACCGCACAGTTGCCGGACTGATTTACAAAGCCTGTCTTTGCACCGATTACCTCGCCACTTGTCATCCTGTCCTCTATTCGGCGCAGGAACAGATTTGATATGTTCAGGTTCTCCGGATGCTGCGGTGTTGCAGCCGTGCTATATGTATGATTTGAAAGTACTGTTTTACAAATGTCGTCCTGCATCGCTGCCTGCATGATGACCGCCATATCATAGGCTGTGCTGTAATTGTTCTCATCATATATGCCGACAGGGTTTGCAAAATGTGTGGTCTGGCCTATACCAAGCTCTGCTGCCTTCTGGTTCATCATATCGACAAATGCTTCCATGGAGCCTGCTGTATAAACCGCAAGCTGATATGCCGATTCTCCACCTGATGGCAGGATGGTTCCGTTAAACACATCGCGAAGAGGCACCTGCTCACCGTCTAAAAAGCCTGTTGTACTGCAATCATGCACATATGAATAATCTGTGGCTTCTCTTGTAATTGTAACAACCTCGTTGAGCTTGTTTTCTATCACAGCCTGCCTGTCTATTTCGGTGTTTTCATTCTCCGCTGCAGCAATTGCATTTTTCTCAGCCTGCTCTGCTGCTACAAGCACTGTCATAACCTTTGTCATGGAAGCCGGATACATTTTCTCATGTGCATTCTTTCCCGCAACAACTGTGCCGTCCTGCTCATCAATCACTACGGCATAAGAGCTCTCAAGCTCATCTCCGATTGCTGCTGTAGCATCAGACTCCTTTGGCACAAAAAGCTCCTTTGCTTCCTCTGTCTCACTTACCTGCTCAGTCACACCGGTCACATTTTCTGTGGCTGTTCCTGTGTCTTTTGCCTTATTACTGTCTTTTTTTGTTTTATTAAAGCACGATATAACTATTATAATCGCTATAACGACTATCACCGCCACTATTCCTACAAGCTTAATCTGTGAAGCTCTTGTATTTTGTCTGCGGCGTCTGTAATTTTTTCTACTATTATTTCTCATATCCAATCCCTGTCTCGTTGTAACTATTCATCCCACGCACATTCGCAAAACCACACTTGAATAATCACATTTCATTTTTATACTGTAACCTATTTAGTATACTCCCTATCCGGAAGCTGTGCAATAATTATCGCAATAAACATGAGCACACATCCAAAAATTTCTCTGCCACCTAGCATCTGGCCCAGCAGAATCCATCCTGCAATCACAGAAACCACCGACTCAAGACTCATCGCCACCGATGCCACCGCCGGGTTTAAGCCCTTTTGTCCGACAATCTGCAGCGTATAGCCCACTCCGCTTGAGAAAATACCGGCATAGAGAATCGGAATCCATGCATCCCATGTGCAAAGCGACTGTGCCCACTGCGCTAAACCGCCGGCAGACGGTCGCATATCTGTAAAAATCATCACTATACATGAGCCAAGCCCGGTGACAAAAAACTCAATACATGAAAGTCTGACCGCATCTACCTGTGATACGAAATGGTCAATCACAAGTATCTGTATCGCAAAGCACAATGCCCCCGCCAACAGGAGCAAATCCGAGCCGCTAAGTGAAAATGTCCCATTCATGCACAGAAAATACATGCCTATAAGCGCAATAAACACACCTATCCATATTTTGGCTCCACATTTTCTTTTGAGGAAAATCCCAAGTATAGGCACCATAAGTATATATGTAGCTGTAAGAAATCCTGCCTTGCCGGATTCTGCGCCCATGCTGATTCCAAGCTGCTGCAGGTTGCTCGCAAAGAAAAGTGCTATTCCACAGCAGCTTCCGGCTATCCAAAGCTCTTTCTTTTGCTTTTTGCTTTCAGGTCTGTTTACCGTCAGCTCTTTTACATCCAGTATTTTTATGACCGGCAGAAGGCAGAGCGCACCAATAAGGAAGCGGATGCCGTTGAATGAAAATGCTCCAACTGCGTCCCCTCCCTTTGACTGCGCTACAAAGGCTATTCCCCAGACTATATCTGCCAAAAACAAAATAAAGACATGTCTTGTCTTTGAGGCTGTATTCATTATAATAGTTCCTCCGTGTTATTAAAATCAGAGATATTATATCACCGACTGCCTTAAATTGCATACTTAAATATGCTGTTACATATCGTTTGTATATGAAATTATACAAAAAACAGGCGGCAAACACCCTCTTTGGGTATTCGCCGCCTGTCTTTATATCTTATTGCGTAACACTATTATTTACGCTATTCTGCCAGCTTAAAATGCTTTATCTCTCCGTTTCCTGCCACATAGAAATCATTATCCTTGTAAATGCCTCTGTAGCCTTCTGTATTTTTATAGGTCAGTGCCTGCTGCTCCAAAAGACTAAAGCCGTTTTCACTGTCATACGAATACAGATAGTAGTCATTCGCAGTAAATCCTATCAGATTTTTCTCCGGGTCAGCAAGAATAGCCTTGTAGTTGTATACAAACTCATTACTCCAGCTCTCAGAACTGTCGATAAGCTTCTGGTTCACCTCAACCGGCTTTGTCGGATCGCTCACATCAAACATAGTAAGCTTTATCTTACTCTGCTGCGAATCACCATAGCCTATTCCAAGTACGTGCGTATCATCCCACATATGCAGATATTCAGAAAATCCACTCACCTCAAGCTCTCCCAAAAGCTTTGGTGCTGTCGGATTAGATATGTCTGCTACAAAAAAAGGATCCGTCTGCCTGTATGTGATGAAATATACGTATTTTCCAACAAAGCGGGCTGCGTATATACTCTCCCCGCGTGCAATCTCGTTTATCACACCGACCTCATTCATATCCTTATCCAGCACATGAAGCGAATTGACAGGCTGACTGCCGGTATTTGAGGTTGGAAGCACATACAGATACCCTCCCTGCTCATTTATTGCAAATTTATCGTTAAGATAACCATTCACTGAAGTCGTCTCCCCGGTCTTCATCACTCCATCCTCAAACGAAATTTTGCTGATTTTGGTAAGCTCACGGCTTGCACTCCAATCAGAATGATACAGATACATAGCATTGCCAGAAACGTACACCTCGCCGCTATTATTCATAATACATTTTGCATCTATCGTCTTATCAGGTTTATCCACATCAAAGCTCGAAATAACTGTGCCTGAGTATGTATCCTCTCCTATATAGAAGCAGTCATAGCTTATCACTTTGCCATTTACCTGAGGCACCCATTTCTCCAGATTATCCTCCTGCAGCGCCACATTTTTATTCATATCGGAGGTCTTTATATATGTGTCTGAAAAAACATATACCGTATTGCCAATTTTGCGCGATGTATTGTAAAATCCATCCTGACGCGCTTTGCCTATAAGCACCGGTTTCGTCGGGTCAGCTATATCATAGCTATAGCATATAGTCTCATCCTTATCGCCCGCATGGTTTGATATGATAAGCATTTTTCCGTCACTGATATAAAGCTCCTCTACAGTATCTGACGGTACCTCAAAATCAGGACGAAACAGCGTCTCTTCCCCCGGCTTTCCATTTGAAATATCCGTGATGGATATCTGACCATCCTCTACCATGTAAATGTACTTTCCGTCCGTCTTTACCACATCACTCTCATCAACGCCCTCTGTCATCACGTTGGTTGTTGAATACTCTGTACCAACTGTCGACTCCTGCTTATTTGCAGACGATGCATCAGACGTAATTCCTGTTGCATCCGCACTCTCCAGCAAGTCTCCAGATGCAGTATTCCTTATGGAAGCCTCGGCTTTTTTTGCCACATCATACAATTTCCCGTAATCAGAGGCCGCTTCATAATCCCCAAGCTTTGCACCGCTCTTTATCCCTGCATAGACATTATTCTGCGCATTATTCTGTGAAATCACATTTGCAGTTTTGGTTTCCAGCTCATCTATACGGTTATTAAGCCGCACAACCTCCGTGCCTAAGACTGCAACAACAAGGACTGCCGCCACTGTGGCAAGCGCTTTTGCTGCCCGTGCAAATTTTTTGTGCTTTTTCCTGTTTTTGTCTTCTTTTCCGCCGTGATGGGTTTCATGATTTTTTACATAAATTTCATCACTGTACCCGGCCGATTCTCCGGTCGGCTGCGCTTCTTCAATTATTTGGTCATCGATGTAATTTAAACCATCAAATAAATCCTTTTTCGTCATAGATATACGCCCTCCTCATCCAGATATTTTTTAAGCTCTGCCCTTATCCGAAACAGTGTGGTCTTTACGCTGCTTTTGCTCCTGCCGCTCATATCTGCCAGCTCATCAATCGTCATGCCATACCAGTAGCGTCTCACGAAAAGCACTCTCTTTTCCGTCTCCAGTCCGTTCAGAAAATCCGATAAACACCTTCCAATGTCCGACAGCTCGCCCTCGTATTTTGCATTGCTGTCTGCAAGGCACTCCTCAAGCTCATCAAGCATACAGTTCATGTTGGAATTTCTCTTTGAAGCATTATTCCAGTCAATCCTGTCGCAGACGATATTGCGGCATACCCTGTAAAGCCAGGAAAGGAAACGCATAGGGCGCTCCGGCGGTATCTTGTTCCATGCTGCTATGTATGTGTCATTTACGCATTCCAGCGCATCCTCATGTGCTATCATCGTGTCTGCAAACCGGGTAAGCTTCGCTCCGTACATCTGCGAGGTCGCACTGACAGCCTGCTGGTTGCGATCAAAATACATATCAAGTATCTGTTCCTGTGTGTACATTTTCCGCAAACCTCCCTTCTATATATTATGTAGGATTTTGTTTGGTGGGGGTTACATTTCATCATTAATTCTTTAAAATTTCCCTTATGTAAACTTTAAGCCTAGCCTCTAGGAAATAAAGCTTATAGTGCTGAATAATTGAATTGTATCATATTTCGTCTTAGTTTAAATATCAAAAAAGGAAGATTCTCCTTAGAATCTTCCTTATATGAATTCAAATAGTAATATTTAATTGTTCTTCTTTGCCGTAACAAGCGCAACTACCGCAAGAACTGCATTTATCAGACACCAGCCTGCCCATATAGCAAGATCCGAAAAACTTCCATAACCCGCAAATCCGATAATTGCTGCCAATCCAAAGAGTACTATGAGTGCGATATTCCCACCCTTGCCTAACGATTTTCTCGTAGCGATTGAAACAATTCCACCTGCAAGCATAAGAATTGCCACAATTATTCCTGCACTTCCTGATGCCTCACCATTGGCCTCCAATGCATTAGATACTCCTGCAGCGCATGACTGAAATGATACAAAAACAAATAAAATTATTGATAAAATACCTGAAACTAATTTCCAAACCTTCATGATGAATTTCTCCTATCTATTAAATATTGCGTAGCTCTACTGTTTAATAATCATACTTTCATATGATGTTTAAATTATTTACTGTGCCGTAAATGTTATCGCATCTGAATCCGCTATTGTATCGTAGCTCTCAGCATTGTATATATGGAATTTAAGCTCTACCTGATCAACCGACGTGATTCCGTTTGCCTCAAGATCACTTGACATAATGGTTATATCATCTATCGACTTCTTTCCGTCATAGACTATGGTTGAAAACAGCGGTGTCATCATATATCCATTGATAGACATATTGTCCACGTTTATTCCGACATTCTGACCTGAGGTGTTTTCGATGTAAAGTAAAATTGCTGTTCCCCAGAAGGAATTTTCATCAACTGTTTTTCCAACAATCCTTACACCATTTGCATTGTAAAGCTCCTGTCCCTCATCGTTTGGTGTCGTATCCATGTTTGCAAATTCAGAGGTCTCAAGCTTTGAATATACATTCTTGAAAAGATTATCCCAGTTTGAATCGTATGCGTGGAAATACATCTCAATTTGTCCTACTGTATCTATTCCGGCAGCTTTAAGCTCTGTTGACGATAAATACATAACCTCATTCGACTTCTTTCCTGCCGCAACATCCGCGCTGAACAGATCTGTGATCATATAATCGTTCACGATAAGTGCATCACAGCCTATTGTATAGTCCTTGGCCGAATTATTTTCAACCAGAAGCTTAATTCCATCTCCCCATATGCTGTCCGTCACATATTCAGTCGCAGTTATTTTGATGCCATCCTGGTCTACAAGCACCTGCTCATTGATGCTCTCATCTGCTGATGCCTGATCTGCGCCGCCTCCATTAGTTCCGCTGCTCTCCGCGCCTCCACCGGCCTCTGTTGCGCTTCCCGGTACAGCTATGCTCTTTTTTGGCCCTGTGTCCGAGCTGCATCCCAATAATGTAAAAGTGATTGCTGTGATACTCAGTACAAGAGCCAGTAAATTAGTTCTTTTTTTCATGGTTAAGTCCTCCTCTGTAAATTGTAGGACTATTATACCATCACAGTATGAATACTGTTCTCCCCGCAGCGGTGGTAAAATTATATTCTAAACCTACTCCTGCACTCCACTTGTCCTGAGCATTTCCATACCATTTTTGCTGAGTAATTCGTTCACTTCTATGATTCCACCCGGACGGTCCTTAAAAATAAGCATAAGAAGAGCATCTCTCGGGATTTTTGCATAGAGCTGCGGCATCTCGTATTTTCTCAAGGCTCTCTGGGTCTGCTCCAATGTAAGCTCTGCAGCATAACATATCCTCAGGATAATATCCCTCTGCCTGGTATGTTTTTCGCCTGACAGAAGCTTGTAGCCGTATTTTTCCGGAATATCAGCCTTCAAAAACACCATCTGCTGTGTTATTTTCTTTTCCTTAAGCAAATCCTTTATGTACTCTGAAAACGCATTTTGCTCCGGATCCATGCTGCCTTTCTGCTCAACACAAAATTTATCAAAATCAGATATATGAGTTTTTCCAAGGATATCATCCAATTCTTTTGTATTTTTTTGCTTCATAAATTTCTCCTATCTGTTATACTTGTACTTGTAACTATTCCTACCTCATTAGCGATACCTGAAAGGATACATGCACCATGAGCGATTACAAAATAATCTCAGCCTTAAATGAAGAGCACAAGGTTTATCTGGTTCAATCTGCGCTTTCCGGCAATATTTATGTCCAGAAAATCCTTGATGTATACAATATCCGCGTGTACGAATACCTTTATCGCAATCCTGTGGCCGGTATTCCGCGCCTTATCAATTACTATGAAGATGGCAACCAGCTTATCGTAATCGAAGAATATATAAGCGGAACCTCCCTGCAGGAAAAAATAGACAACTCTGACCTTAGTGTTTCCGATATCAGAAGCTACATGATTATGCTCTGCAATATACTTAATGCTCTGCACTCGATGACTCCGCCTATAATCCACCGCGATATAAAGCCGTCAAATATCATAATCACCAGTTATAACTATGCCATGCTTTTAGATTTCAATGCCGCAAAACAATTTTCAGGACAAAACGAATCTGATACCGTGCTGATTGGCACCCCCGGATATGCAGCTCCCGAGCAGTATGGCTTTGGCTCTTCATCTCCGAAAACAGACATATATTCTCTCGGCATAGTACTGCGCGAAATGCTTGGCAGCATCACTCCGGTTCCCAACATTGCTCCAATTCTGCACCGGCTTAACATGATTGCAGATAGGTGTACTCAGATGACACCAGCCACAAGATACCAGTCTGTGGCAGAGTTAAAAAATGCCGTATCGCAGTCATATTATCCTGCGCAGCACAGCACTTCTGCTGCCGGTAATTCAAGTCAATATGCACACCATAACCATGATAATACAAACAATACAGCCAATGCCGATACTGCTAAACGAGCTATCCACGACAGTGCTTCCCGTTTCATCCCACCCGGATTTCGCACGAGAACTCCATGGAAAATGCTGCTATCCTCAGTCGCATATCTGTTCATAATATGGCTTTGCCTGTCATTGGAATTAGAAAACACTTACGGAGCAAAGCTGTGGCTTGAAAGAATTTTCTGCCTTGGTATGTTCATATTTGCGATTTTCTGTGGCTTTAACTATCTCAATGTACAGAATATACTGCCACTTTGCAAGAGCAAAAACCGCTTTCTGCACTATGTCGGCATAATACTGCTAGATGTGGCAGTGATTTTTGCTCTATTTGTGATTATGTTCATTATAGAGTCTGTTGCATTTCCTATAAATTGATTATTTTATAACTATTCAGTACAGAAATATGCGGTACCGCATATTTCGTAAGTAAACGTATATTATGTAGGAGCAAGCGCCCATCAGCGCAGCTGATTCTAATGCGCTTGCGGCTCGCAACTGTGAAGGTACTGAACAGTTACGATTATTTATATAATAGCACATAAAAATAAGCCATGTTCTCACCGCTGTGGTGGTAACATGGCTTATTAAAGATAAATATATTTTGTTCTCATACATCAAAGAGAATTTCAGTCAAATTATTAATCAAGGTATTTGCAGGAACGATTGATTAGAATGCCGCTCTGTAAATCTCCACAATATCGTCCTTGCTAAGCGGTACAAACGATCCCTTTG
>OMGT01000609.1_pt1 | contig 20044 bp, 16 predicted proteins | sample 1646101 | NCBI WGS metagenome assembly OMGT01 (sample SAMN05578593, study PRJEB25193) | human gut metagenome | biome: Human Microbiome; feature: human-associated habitat; material: feces | host: Homo sapiens | place: USA:Birmingham | reverse complement strand
TGATCGTGACTGGAGTTCAGACGTGTGCTCTTCCGATCTTCCGGGTAAAATCAGTTGGTAGGTCCGTTTGGGGTCGGAGGAAACCCGTATCCCGTTTATTTTGATGGAATCGGGAAGTTGCTCGCGGGCAGTATCCATGAGCGTGGCCGGTGAAAGTGGTTCGCTTTTTATCTCTTTGACAAAATAGCGGGAAGGATAGCAAAACTCCAGTATCTCCGCTTCGAATACCAGGATTGCTCCTGTCAGGCAGACGATCGCGATGATGATACCAAAAGGTATCGATAACCATAAATGTATTTTCGCAAAGAACTTTTTCATTTTCCGAATAATTGTTTTATCCCGTCGTATATTCCCGGAATTGCGACCGTTCCGTGATTTTCTTCGGGAAATGATTTACTAAAAAATTGCAGTTTTTGAGCTTGCGGTAATATCTCCGATAGGAGATAGTTGACCTTGTTGAGGTGAATATCCACCCGGTCAGTCCGTTTTTGGGAAGCAACACCGATATACAGGCTCTTCCCTGTAAAATCCTTACCTTGGATAAGCGAGGCGGCTTCTTCTGCCAGCTTTCCCTGGTCCCACCACAGGCTGGGGTCGAGGGCTAAATAGATATCGAATAATTCCGTATGGCGCAAAAACGTGTTTACGGTAAAAAGCCCGGAATAGGAGTGCCCGATTAACATGTTTAGTCCGTTTGTCCGGTATGTACTGTCGATTACGGAACGAAGTTCTTCCGTTAGGAAACGTCTGAATGTTTCACTTCCACCACCTTGTGGAATAGCGCCCGGAGAGGTTTTCCCGCTTCGTCCGGCAGCAGAGGCCGTAGGAGTAAAGTCGCGTGTCCGGTCCGTGCTTATTACCCCGGCGATGATGCAGGACGGAAGATATTTTCCTTTGACCGTAGAGAGCGTTTGGCTGATACCGACCAATGAATGGAAAAAAGAGCCTCCGTCGAGTAGATAGATGACGGGATAATTCTGTGTCGTATCCCGATCGTAGTTTTGAGGCAGATATATCCAATAGTCCCGTTCCTCCTGTAAAAAGGCAGAGTAGAGTGAGTATCGTTTCCCGATACAAATATCCTCCTGGCTCCGCATGGTCAGCGGGAGCAGGAGGAATATCAGAAAGAATTGAATTCTAATCATTGTTGGTTGTTAGTTCTGTGAAGTTGCAGCCGCCAACTTGCCGATACCGGTTATTTGGGTTGCTTCGACTGTTACACCTTTTGTAGCACTGGCGTTAACCGGGTCGATCTTGTAGATTGCTGGGTTCCCGTCGGTCGTCGTTACAGCGATGTAAGCCTTGCCGTTTTCAACATGTATCGTGTTTCCGAAACCGGAAATTATATCGGTTGAAGGAAGTCCGCTTACGTAAGTCAATTTTTCGGCTCCGGCTTTGAATACGGCCAACTGATTTGCGGTATAGCCTGTTTCACTGAAAGGACGGTCATACATCAGCAACAAGAAATAATCTTCTGTTATATGCCAGCTGCGAAGGAAGGAGTTGCCGTTGCTCTGTGCCTCCAGGTTGCAGTAGTAATCGTCGAAATCTTCGCTTCCGTTCGGGATGCGCACCACACCGGCCGGCAAGTTGGTCTGTTGGCGCGGGTCGATCATCGTTTTGGCATATGATGGTGAGAATACATAGATGTCGCCATTATCGGCGGCCCAAATCATTTGGTAATATTGCGATTTGAAACGGCCGCAAGCGTAACTGATTTTATCAGTCTTGATGATTTTCTTATTTGTAAATGTTTCATCGTCGAAGATGGCGACCCAACAGGAATTCGGATACTGTGTCCACAATAGCTCGTCTTTTTCGTAAGCGCTACTGTTCGAACCACCGGATTCGGTTTTCACCAAGTCTTCGTTACCCGGCAGAATCCATTTCCCGTTTCCGTCTTTTGTCCCATACTGGCTTAATCCCATCGGTACGGCTACGCTATAGATCTTGCTGTTATGTTCCAAGATACCTGCCAGCGTTACATATTCGCCATTGCCCAGGAAGTTTTCGGACAGGTAGGCTTTGTTCTTTGTGTCGTTGTCCGTTTTTGTCTCGGCTGCGACATCTAAAAGAGAGACCAGGAATGACTGGGGGACGTAGCCGTTCTCGTCCGCCCATTCCGTCGGACCGTCACCCGAAGAAAGAGTCATGATATACTTGTCATAAATGCCGTAAGTCGTAAATCGTTTGACCTTATAGCTTTGTGAGCGGGTTTCAAGTTCTCCGTCCGCATTCAGGATATACGAGCGTGTGTCCCCCGCATTTCCCTGATTGTAAGTCAGGCCGTACAAATACTGGTCTTTATAGAAAACCCATTGTGTGGCTCCGTCATTCACGAGGCCGTTGTTCAATGTCGTGATGGTCCCTTCGTCCACACTCTCGGCTGTAAGCAGTACGTTGGTCGTATTTCCGGATGCCGTTGTAGAAGCAGGGATTACGAATGTGTTTTTTGTTTCGCCTTTTCCTCCTTCGTCCGGTGCCGGGATCTCGTTGTCACTACAGGAAGTAAACAGTCCACCCGTCAGCATAACTGCGGCAATACCGGTTAATAAATGATTCTTTTTCATCTTGCAATAAATGTATTTATATTTAGTAACTGTGATAATTGAATTAATTTCCGAAATAAACTCTTACTTTACCGTAGAAAGCGCGTCCGGCTTTCTGCAAACTAAAATTATCGTACAAGTTTTCGTTTGTAAAGTTGCGGCACTCTAACGACACGTTGTACCGTCCGTTCTGAAGGCTGTAGGAAAGAGTTAGATTATGGGAGAACTGATTCGGTACGACATAGTCATTGTTTTTCGATCCGATAGCAGACGAATAGTAAGTAAAGCTATGCAGGTATTGATTGTCGTAAGTAACAGTCAGCACATTGCCTTTTTTCCAAAGATTACGCCAGTAGAACGATATGTCGGAATCCGCAAACCGGTAGGGAAGGTTAGGCATCCGTTCTCCATAGGCCAGGTTTTCGGCACTGCTGGTAATGGAGGTTTTCATTTTGTCGCGTACGTCCATTTGGGTAAAGTTACCGCCTACGCTCACCCAGTTTGCGAAGTTGTAGCGGATGGACAGATTAAATCCCTTTGTCTCGACTTTGCCGTAGTTGATATAGGTTGCCGCTTGCTTGCCGCCACTCAGATCTGTGATGTTACGTTGTATGTAGTCTTTCGTATTGCGGTAGACCACTCCACCTTCCACATACAAGGTATGTTTTCCGAATGTCTTGTTGTAGCTCAGGTTGAGGTTTATATTGTCGCTATTTTCCGGTCGGATGCTCAGTTCGCCCATTTCCAGGTCTTCGTCACCGAACATCTCTTCGATGGTCGGCAGGCGATAAGCTTTTTCGTAAGACAGCTTGGCTTGCAGGCCTGTCAAGATGAAGTAGGTTCCGGCCGCCCCGTATCCGAATGAGTTGACAGAACGTGTTTTGCGTACGTATTCGTCCTGCGTGCTTGATGTTGCCATCGGGCCTGCTACAAATTGGTTGTAGTATTTTCCGAAAGCGGAAAAGTTCCAGTGTTCGGACGGCATCAACCGGTAGGAAAGGCCTGAAATGTTTTTACGGGTTTCTTTGGCAATGGCGCTTTTCATCTCTTCGGCTGCAAGCAGGGAGGTATTGGAGCGATGGAAAGTGTTCAGCACATGATTGAAGGTAAATGTATGCATTTTACCGACCCGGTAATTGAGTGTCAATGTGCCGTTCCAGTTATTGTTGTCTGCCCGTGAATGCTGTCTTGACTGTTCTCCGGCGGAGTTCATCAGGTGCTTTTCTCCACGCCAGTTGTATTCATAAGAAGAAGTGTCTACGTTGGTTGTCAGGTTTTTATTGTAGTTGGCAGTCAGCACGATGTCCAGCCCTTTTGTGAACAGATCGCGTTTGCCATATTCCAGTGAGGGCATCAGAGAGTGTCCTTTGCGGTGTTTTTGCCCGTAAACGATTTCCTGGCGCACACCGGTCTGTATGTCCTGATACATATTCGAATAGGTAAAACCCAGCAACAGGCGGTCCGCCCATTTCTTGTCTACGATCCCCAGTTTGCCGATGACGGCTTCATTGTGGTAGGTATCGTTGAAACGTTTCACCCGTTCCTTCTTGCTTCTGTCGATGCTTCCGGTCTCGAAGTTTTCTACCGGAGCGTTCACGTAGTAATCATTATCCGAATAGTTTTGGAAAGCATTGATTTCGTAGGTGAATCCGTTTTTGAACGTCTGTCCGAAATTCACGTAAGACTTGTGCGTATTGAAAGAGCCATAGGAATAGGAGGCATCTAAAAACCATCTGTCCCGCTTCTTTTTAGTGATGATGTTGATCACGCCTCCGATTGCATCCGTACCGAAGCCTACCGGGACCACGCCTTTGTAGATTTCGATGCGTTCGGCAAAGTTGACCGGGATGTTGTTCAGCCCGAACGAACTTCCCACACCTTCCTGCGGCACGCCGTCGATAAATATTTTTACGTGCTTGCCACTGAAACCGTCCAGCGTAAGTTGCATGTCCGAACCGACCCCCCCGGATTCACGAACCTTCATTCCCGGAGCTTTCGCCAGTGCTTCGCTCAAGCTTTTGTTGGAATTTTGCAGTTCTTTCGTATCAAGTGCTACGGCATTGAATGCCGAACGTTTCAAACGGCTTATTCCGTTTGAGACAACGACCACTTCGTCCAGTTCCGTCGATTGCGGAGTAATGGTGATATTCTGTCTGGCCCTTTCTCCACCGGTAAGTTTCACCGGTTTCTCAACAGTCTTGTAACCGATGGCAGATACGACTAACGTGTAGTCGCCAGCCGGAGCTTTCAGATGGTAAATACCTTGTTCGTTGGTTGTTCCGCCGTATGTGGTACCTTTCAGGTAGACCGTTGCGAAATCAACGGTTTCTTTTTCCGTGGATATGATTTTACCTGAGATCATCGCCCTGTCCTGAGCGGAGGCGGATATTACAGCCAAGAGGAATATGAATAAGCCGGAAATTTTTAGAATAGTCGCTTTCAATTTATAAAGAGTTTTGTATCGTTAATAAAACGCTGCAAAGTTCCTTATAAATAGAAAGCGCATCAATCGCGGATTTTAGGTAATTTTATTGTCCCTGTAATTGTAATTTAGACAATACTTCTAACTATATGTAGGTATTTTTCGTTTTTAGTTTTCTTTTTTAGGGGTGACAAATGCCGTGTATAACTGAAGCAGGGCTGAAATGGTCAGGCAAATCATCCATTCTTTCCGTCCGCTGAACATCAGGGCGGAGGCGAATATACACAGCAACCCGGCAAATATGTTGTAGCGGTGCAATCTGCGCCTGCGAAAATCCATATCCTTGGTAGGCATTGTCAGGTAACAGACTGTTATACCGGCAGCCCCGACGGCGAACAGGTAAGGAGCTGCAACCGGCAATGCCAGATATAATCCCGCACCGGCGAGCAACAGCAGGGCGGAGATATTGAAAACGATCGTTCTTGCTTTTTCGTTCATTTATTTGTTCTTAATAATATATACATCCTCGTTCGGCTTTTTCATGAAATATTCTTCACGGGCGAAGCGTTCGAGTCCTTCCTTATCCGTATGCAGATCGTTCAGCTTTTTGCTGTTGATTTCGATCTCCTTCTGGTAATGCTTGATTTCCTTTTCCAGGCTACGAATCTTTTCATCGTATGTATAACGCTTGTACAGACTGCTATCGCCCATTACGAATGTCAGGGCGAAGAACACGATGGTTACCAGCCAGTAGGCATTGATCCTGGATAGATACTTGTTGTAAAAGTCTTTTATGCGTGACATAGGAACTTCGTTTTTGCAAAGGTAAATGAATTATTTTGTTTATCTTTGTCTTGTTAATAAAAAAGCAGAGAATGGATAATTATATTGTATCGGCAAGGAAATACCGTCCTTCTACTTTTCGTAGTGTGGTAGGACAGAAGTCCTTGACAACTACACTTAAGAATGCAATACAGAGTAACAAGCTGGCTCATGCCTACCTCTTTTGCGGTCCCCGTGGAGTGGGCAAGACTTCTTGTGCCCGTATCTTTGCCAAGACGATCAATTGTCTGAATCCGACTGCCGACGGGGAAGCCTGTAACGAATGCGAATCCTGCAAGGCCTTCAACGAGCAGCGTTCTTATAATATCCATGAACTCGATGCCGCCTCCAACAACTCGGTCGATGACATCCGTGCCCTGATCGACCAGGTGCGCATTCCGCCTCCTATCGGAAAATACAAGGTTTTTATTATCGATGAGGTGCATATGTTGAGTTCGGCGGCTTTCAATGCATTTCTGAAAACATTGGAGGAACCGCCCCATCATGCTTTGTTCATTCTGGCTACGACGGAGAAGCATAAGGTGTTGCCGACCATCCTGTCCCGTTGCCAAATATACGACTTTTCGCGTATCTCGATTGCCGATATGGTGGAGCATCTGGAATACGTATCTTCCTGCGAAGGAGTGACGGCTGAACCGGAAGCCCTGAATGTGATTGCCCAGAAAGCGGATGGCGGTATGCGCGACGCGTTGTCCATCTTCGACCAGGTAGTCAGTTTTACAAATGGGAATATTACCTATCAGGCTGTTATCGATAACCTGAACGTCCTGGATTACGAATATTATTTCCGGTTGACGGATGCAATGCTTTCCGGAAATGTCCGGTCTGCCATCCTGATCTTGAACGATATATTGAGCAAAGGATTTGACGGGCAGAATATCATAACCGGCCTGGCATCGCATTTCCGTGATTTGCTGGTCTGCAAGGATGAGGCTACTTTGATCCTGTTCGAGGTTGGCGCTTCTATCCGTGAACGTTATAAGGAGATGGCGAAGCGCTGTTCCGACGGGCTGTTGTTCAAGGCGATCGAGCTGGCAAATACCTGTGACCTGAATTACCGGGCCAGCCGGAATAAGCGCCTGTTGTTGGAACTTACGCTTATCCAGCTTTGTCAGTTAAGCAGTGCCGGACAACCGGCCGATGATAAAAAAAAAGGGCTGATTGAGCCGATAGCCTCCAACGGGCCGGGCCAGGCCCCTGCTCAAGCAGGCCAGGCTGTGGCGGCTCAGCAGACATATACCGTACAATCCGCCCCTCCTTTGCAACGTCCGGTACAATCTCCGCAGGAAATGACCGGAGCGACTCCCCGCCAGCAGGTCGTTTCCACTCATGTGCCGCCTTCTCCGACTCTTATTCCGCAGGCCCCTCCGGCATCGGCGCCCAAGAGAGTGGCGCGTCCGCCCCAGTTCGGTACATCCATTAAGGAGATTGGCGTAGAGCATCCGAAAGCGCAGGCTGCGACACAGACTGCTACCGTGGTACAGGAAATGCAAAGTCCTTTCAGCCAGGAAGCATTGGTTCATTATTGGGATGCGTATGCTTCCGCTATCGACAAGAAGGTATATCTGAAAAATACGATGATCAATTGCAAGCCGGTCTTGCAGGATAATTATTATTTTGAAGTCTGTGTGCATAACCCCGGCCAACAGGATGAGTTGACGAATAATTGTATCGATATATTGAGTTATCTGCGGATGCAGTTGAAGAATACCCGTATTCAGATGCGTGTCCGTATAGATGAAACGAACCAAAAACATTTGGCCTATACATCAGCAGAGAAGTATGAACACCTACTGAACATAAATCCGGTTTTGGCAAAGTTGAAGGATGAGTTTAATCTGACACTCGACTAAATAGTTGAAAGGTGAAAGTTGAAAGTTAAAAGTTTGATTTATATTTCTTTTTAACTTTCACCTTTCACCTTTCACCTGAATTTACATTTCCCTGATCCAAATATTACGGAAGCTGATCGGTTCGCTGGGGTCGCCATGAGACTGCAAACGGATCGGGCCTGCTCCGTGTTTTACGACTTTCGGGAAACCGATATATTCCGTTGTACCCAGGATAGTCGTGTTATTCTGCAATACGATGCCGTTCTGGATGACCGTAACGCGCGGCGGAACACGATAAGTACCGTCTTCCTTGAAGATAGGAGCGGAATAGATAATATCGTAGACATTCCATTCACCCGGCTTGCGCATGGCATTTGCCAGAGGAGGCGTTTGTTTGTAGACGCTGCCGGTCTGTCCGTTCACGTATGTCTCGTTGTTATAGCAATCCAGCACCTGGATTTCATACATGTCTTGCAGGAAGATGCCGCTGTTGCCGCGTCCTTGGCTTGTGCCGGTGATGTTTTCCGGTACGCACCATTCGATATGCAACTGGAAGTTCTCGAATTTCTGTTTTGTCAGGATGTCGCCTTTCTTCTTGTCTACAGTGAAAACGCCGTCTTTTACGATCCATTCGGCGGGGCCGCCCTTAGCGTTTTGCCAAGCGGAAAGATCTTTTCCGTCAAACAGGACGATGGCATCGGAAGGGGCGCTGTTTGTCTTGATGTCACCCGGAGTGACTACTTTCGGTTGCGGAGTCCAGTATTCAGACATTCCCGGTTTCATTTTTTCCTGTTCGGGGTACTGTTTTTGCGCGCTTGCACTGACACAAGCTGTACAAGCCAATGCTGCCAAAGCAGTCTTCATTGTAATGCTTTTGTTCATGGTCTAAATTGTTTTATATATAGGTTTAGAATTTATTGCTTGCAAAGGTAATGGATTAATTAAGACTATAAAATCGAAAACAGGAAATTAAGAAATAAAAAATAGATGTAAGTGTATTCGGTTCCCGGCGTTGTCGAGGATAAAATACGCTTACATCTAATTGGCTGGTTAATGGAAAAGCTGTGCGTGCTTTTTTATTTCGCATGATGGTTGAAAAGCCGTTGTTCTGCCAGCTTCTCATATTTAGTGCCCGGCCGGCCGTAATTGCAATACGGGTAAATGCTGATTCCGCCGCGCGGAGTGAAGATACCGGTTACTTCGATGTATTTGGGGTTCATCAGGCGGATAAGGTCTTTCATGATGATATTGACACAATCCTCATGGAAAGCCCCGTGGTTGCGGAAACTGAACAGATATAATTTCAAGCTCTTGCTTTCCACCATTTTTACATCGGGAATATAATCGATGTAGATGGTTGCAAAGTCCGGCTGGCCGGTGATCGGACAGAGGCTTGTAAATTCCGGACAGTTGAAGCGTACCCAGTAATCATTGTCCGGATGCTTGTTTGTAAACGCTTCCAGTACTTCCGGGGCATAATCCTGTTTGTATACGGTTGAACCGCCTAACAGATGTAGTTCGTTTTCATCTTTTCTTGTATCCATGATGTCTTTTTGTTATTCTTGTAAACGATGGTTTATCGGCGTCTTTTTAAATATTTCTCCAAACCTTCGCGGCGTAGTTTGCAGGCGGGGCAATGCCCGCAGCCTTCTGCCATGATGCCGTTGTAGCAGGTGAGGGTCTGGGTCCGTACAAGGTCGAAGACTCCTAATTCGTCCGCAAGTTCCCACACTTCGCTTTTGTCCCGATCCATCAGGGGTGTGTGGATCACGAACTGTTCGTCCATCGCCAGGTTCAGGGTGACGTTGAGGGAGCGGACGAATGTATCGCGGCAATCGGGATAACCGCTGAAATCGGCTTCCGACACTCCGGTTACCAAGTTGAAGATTCCTTTGCTGCGTGCCAGGATCGCTGCGAAGGTCAGGAATACCATGTTACGTCCCGGAACGAAGGTGTTTGGGTAGCTGTCTGCCGGTTTTTCCTGATCCATTGAAATGCCGGTGTTTGTCAGCGAACAGTTCGGGTCGAGCTGGCTGATCAACGACACGTCCAACAGTTGGAAGGGGACGTCGGCATCGGCTGCAATTTTTCGTGCAACCTCTATTTCCAGGGAATGTTTTTGCCCGTATGTAAAACATACGGCTTCTACGCGAGAAAAGTGCTTCTTGGCCCAGAACAGGCAGGTCGTGGAGTCTTGTCCACCGGAGAAGCATACCAAAGCGGCTTCTTTTTTATGTTTCATATCTTTCTTGTTTTTAGTACGTGGTTTAGCAAGCACACGGAAAAGGAGACATTCCTTTTCGGGTGCAAAGATACCTTTTTTGTTGACAATTGACAATTGATTGTTGACAATTGGGAAGAATATATATTGCACAATATGTGCGATTTTGTGCGGCACATTTTCATTAAAAGTGTGCAATGTTTGAAAAAAGTATTTATCTTTGCCGCCGTTTTGTAATTAAGAAAAGTAAAACATGAAGAAAAAAGTAGTAGTAGGTGCGGCATTGATGATGATGCCTTTGGTTTCTTTCGCTGGTGGATATTTGACGAATACGAATCAGCATGCAGCCTTTTTAAGGTCACTTTCGCGAGGTGCTGCAATTGATATAGATGGTGCTTTGTCTAACCCGGCGGGTCTTTCTTTCTTGCCGACCGATGGTTTCCGTGTAGGTGTGAGTATCCAAAGTGCTTTCCAGACCCGGGATATCGATGCCTCTTTCGGTACATACAGTGGCTTCGACCCTGTAAATAAAGTGCCGACAGTAAGCGATGTTCCCTATAAGAAGTATTACAAAGGAAAGGCGGCCGCTCCTGTGATTCCGAGTGTTTTTGCGGCTTACAAAAAAGGTGATTGGACCATCTCCGGTTTCTTTGCCATTACGGGTGGGGGCGGTAAGGCATCGTTTGACGATGGCCTGCCGATGTTCGAATCGGCTGCTATGGCCGGCATATTCCAGGAAAGTCTGGGGAAGTATATAAACGGTGAAAGTCCCATCGTTACGCCGGATATGTATACTATTAACAGTGCGATGGACGGAAAACAGTATATTTATTCTCTGCAACTTGGCTTGTCATACAAGATCACGGATTGGCTTTCTGCCTTTGCCGGAGGTCGGATGAACTATTTTTCAGGAAACTATGACGGGTATCTGGATGCGAAGCTGAAAAAGGATTTTGGTGGAACAGACTTGATGAATTTGGCTTTGGATTGCGACCAGACAGGTTGGGGGCTGACACCGGTTTTGGGGGTTGATGTTAAATACGGTAAATTCAATTTCGGGGCTAAATATGAGTTTAAGACAAACTTGAACATCGAAAACAATACCAAGAAGTTGGATTATCCTGATAGTGCGGAAGACTTGATCGGCCCTTACAAGCACGGTGTGAATACGCCGAACGATATTCCTTCCATGCTTTCGGTGGCAGCCTCTTATCAGTTTTTACCCATGTTGAAGGCTTCTGTAGAGTATCATTTCTTTGATGACAAGAAAGCGGGCATGGCCGGTGGAAAACAGAAAGAATTGGAAAGAGGTACGAATGAGTATCTATTTGGTATTGAATGGGACGTGATCAAGAGATTGACCATTAGTGGTGGTGCTCAAATTACGGATTATGGTTTGTCTGATAATTTCCAAAGCGATGTTAGTTTCTCCTGTGACTCTTATTCGTTGGGCTTTGGTGCTAAGGTGATGCTGAGCGAAAAGATGGCATTGAATGTGGGGTATATGTGGACAAATTATCATGATTATACAAAGAAATCGGAGAATTATTGCGGTACAAATCTCCCCGGTACGAATGTCTATAGCCGTACCAATAAAGTGTTTGGCTTAAGTTTGGATTACGCTTTCTAAACCTAAAAAAATCTATATCAGCTTGAAAAGGGAAGTTGCCTGTCGTGCGACTTCCCTTTTTTGATTTTCTGTCTTTCAAGCGGACAGTATGGGGCCCTATTGGTCGGTGTCCGTAACCCTATTGGTTAGTGCTCGTAACTCATAGGGTTAGCCACTGTAAAGCATAGCTTTAGTATCTGCATAAAAAAAGAGGATGTGTCATGCACACCCTCTTTCTTAATTATTGTTTTGCTTGTCTTGATTACAACTGGATCCAGCGGACGAAAGCGAAGTCCATGCGATGAGGCAATTCTTTGTTCACAGGGTAAACGCGGAAGCCCATCTTGTGAAGGCCTGCTTCGCTTGAAGCTGTTTTCAGTTCGAAGAACAGTTTGGAACCTTCTTCTTTTATCAGCTTGAATTGTTCTGTTGCCAGTAATTCCAACTGATGGTTATCCGGATTTTCTTTCGTGACAACCATTTCTACTCCCAACATACCTTTCAGTTCATGGCGGTCGATAACCAGATTGAAGTTATATTCTTTGCCGACAACCGGACCGTCGATAGCCAAGTCCTGGCTGCATGTAAACGATTCTACCTGGAAGCTATCCCAATGTTCTGCCACTTCTTCTTTCCAGGCAGCGATTGCTTTGGCTTCGGCAAAACCGTTTTCGTGCAAGTGAGCGGAACGGGTTGCCAACTTGTTGTAGAAGCGGTCGATATAGTCGTCCAACATACGTTTCATCGTATAGTCGGGAGCGATTTCGGACATCGAATTCTTGATGTACTGGATCCATTCGGGAGAGTAGCCCTTGCTGTTTCTTGCATAGTAAGTCGGGATAATCTCTGTTTCCAGTATGTGGTAGATAGTAGCGGCATCCAGCTGATCCTGATACTGCTGGTTTTCGTAAGTACGCTTGTCGGTCAATGCCCAACCTGCACCCTGTTTGTAACCTTCATACCACCATCCGTCCAATACGGAGAAGTTCAGGACACCGTTCATCTCTGCTTTTTCGCCGGATGTACCGGATGCTTCCAGAGGACGGGTCGGAGTGTTCAACCAAACATCGACACCTGCGATCAGGTGACGAGCCAGACGCATATCGTAGTTTTCCAGGAAGATGATCTTTCCTAAGAATTCCGGACGGCGGGAAATCTCGACAATATGTTTGATCAAGCCCTGTCCGCCACCATCGGCCGGGTGGGCTTTACCGGTGAATACGAACTGGATCGGATATTGTTCGTTGTTTACGATCTTGGCCAGACGGTCCAGATCTGTGAACAGCAAGTGGGCACGTTTGTAAGTTGCGAAACGGCGGCCGAAACCGATCAGCAGGGCGTTCGGGTTGATTTTGTCCAGGATAGAGACAACCTTTGCAGGATCTCCTTGGTTTTTCAGCCAGTTTGTCTTGTATTGATTCTTGATATATGTAATCAGTTTGTTCTTCAATGTCTTGCGGATAGACCAAATTTCTTCGTCGGCAACATTCTGGATCGCTTCCCAGTATTTCTTGTTGGACTGGTCTTTGAAGAACTTCTTGTCGAAATGTTCTGCAAAGAAACGTTTCCATTCGGTAGAAGCCCAAGTCGGCATATGTACGCCGTTGGTCACATATCCTACGTGCAGCTCATCGGGGAAGTAGCCTTTCCATACCGGAGCGAACATGCGCTGGGATACTTTTCCATGCAACCAGCTTACGCCGTTTGCTTCCTGGCAAGTGTTCAAAGCGAATACACTCATGGAGAACTTCTCGTTGGAGCCTGGATTTTCACGTCCCATGTCGATAAATTCCTGCCAGCTGATACCTAACTTGCCGGGGAATTCACCCATATAACGACCGAACAGGCCTTCATCGAAGTAGTCGTGACCAGCCGGAACCGGTGTGTGGACGGTGTATAGGGCGGAAGCGCGTACGACTTCCAATGCTTGGTTGAATGACAGACCGTCGTTCTGGATGAAGTCTACCAGACGCTGCGCGTTGATCAATGCTGCGTGTCCTTCGTTGCAGTGATAAATCTGTTTCTTGATTCCTAATTTGTTCAGCATCAGGATACCACCGATACCCAGCAGATATTCCTGTTTCATACGGTTTTCCCAATCGCCGCCATACAGCTGGTGAGTGATGGAGCGATCCCATTCGCTGTTCTGGGGAATATCCGTATCCATCAAATATAGAGGAACGCGTCCGACGCTTACTTTCCAGATGTGCGCATAAACGGTGCGTCCGGGGTAAGGAACCTCCAATACCATCGGTTCGCCGTTAGCCTGCATTACCTGAGTAAGGGGCAGTGCTTTGAAGTTTTGCGGTTCGTAATTGGCAATCTGTTGTCCGTCCATAGACAGAGACTGGGTAAAGTAACCGTAGCGATACAAGAAACCTACTGCAGTCAGGTCGATGTTGCTGTCGCTGGCTTCTTTCAAATAGTCACCGGCCAGTACACCCAGGCCGCCGGAATAGATTTTCAACACGTTGGTCAAACCATATTCCATGCTGAAATAGGCAACAGATGGTTTTGTCTGATCCGGCTTGACATTTACATAATCCTTGAATATTGAGTAAACAGCTTTGATTTCGGCCATCAGGACGTCATCTGCCAGGATTTCCTCAATACGTTTGTAGGATAAACTTTGAAGTAAAAGTACTGGGTTACCTTCAGTTGATGCCCAAAGTTCAGAATCGATCTTACCGAATAATTTGGCTCCTTCATGGTTCCATACCCACCATAGGTTTGTAGCCATTTCGTATAACGGCTGTAATTGTTCGGGAAGCATAGAATGAGAATAAACATCTTTCCAAATCGGGCTGTTTGCGTTATTCGCTTTGATTTTCATTATTGTGAAGTTTAAAATGTTTCAATTTATATTTTAATATTGTATCATCTCTTTTTTGCCTAAAACGTTGCAAAGATAGAGATTATCTGTTTAATTATGAGCGTATTTTAATTATTTCTTTTGCTTGCATGCTCCAAAGCAATTCTGAAAGCCTCTTCATAGTAGACAATGAATTTGCTCCATTCTGCTTTTGCAGCCAGGCAGAAACTGCGTTTCCGGATCTCTGCCGTTTCCTTTTTGTCCTTTCCTGCAAGTGCCAGGATCGAAGACGTGATGGCATCTGCTACTTCGAAATAATTAAAATCGTCACGGTTCACGACGGCTACGCCTTCACTGATGTTGTTGCCTGTCACATGCTTCTTAGCCCATAGACCGAAACCTGCAAGATCGGTGGTAATAGTCGGAATCCCGAATGCGATACTTTCCAGCGGAGTGTATCCCCAGGGTTCGTAGTAGGAGGGATAGACGGTCGCATCCATACCGATCAGCAGATCGTAGTAGGGTTTGTTGAGGATACCGTCGCGTCCGTCCAGGTAGCAAGGAACAAAAATGATCTTCAGCTTGTCGGTCGCTGAATTGGTGAAGCCGGCATGGGAGATATAGTTCAGCACCTTGTCCTGTTCCATCTGATTCAGCCAATGCGTGACGAATGGCATTTGCATGGGGGAGGTGGTGCGGATATTCTTGTCGATGACTTCTTTCAGGTCTGCACGTGCATCGCGTACCCAAGCCGGAACCATGATGAAGGCGACGACTTCGCGCTGGAGTCTGCCAGAAGTGCGTACCCGGTTCATTGCTTCGATAAAGACGTCGATACCTTTATTGCGGTATTCGTAACGACCGCTGGTTGAAACCAGGAAAGCATCCGGTGAGATGGGGCATCCGAGCAGTTTCTCTGCGACGTTGAGCAGGTCGCGGCGGGCTGCCATACGCTTCTTGTCGTATTCTTTGTCGGACGGGACGAAGTTGGGCTCGAAGCCGTTCGGCGTGACGATGTCCGGTGCTTTGTCCAGCAATTGTTTACACTCGCGGGCAGTGATGTCGCTCACGGTAGTAAAGCAGTCCACATGCAAGGCTGTCTGTTTTTCCAACGAATGTTTCGCCTCCATATTCAGCTCCCCGGCCATCTGGTCGCCGTTGTAGCCATCCATATAAGCATACAGGGCTTTGTTGTTTCCGGCGATGGAACGGCCGATAGATGTGGCGTGTGTCGTGAAGAGCGTTGCGACGGCGGGGAGTTGTTTTTTGATGTAGAGCGCACCCATTCCCAGCATCCATTCATTGAACAGAGCGGCAACCTTTTTGTTTTCCAGCTTGTAAAAATGATAAAAACTTTCGATGACCTTACCTACCGCGTAAGCGAAGATACAAGACTCGTCGTAGTCACCGTACGCATGGATCGAATCCACTCGGAAACTTTCCCACATCGAGAAGAAAAAGGAATCTTTTTCTTTGAAGAAAGGTTTGAAATCCACTAAGATTACGGGAGGTGTCCCCGGGACATTCCATCGGCCTACTTTCACTTTCAGATTTTCTGTGGTCTTCGTATAAGTTTTCCAGTCAGCAAACAGAACATCATCTTCAATAAAGTCGGGAGCGTTTGTATCGGTCCACACATCGGGTCCTATAAAGATCAGCTTATCTTTAAACGATCGTTGCAACGTATGCGCTTTTGTTGAAAGGACGGTATAGATACCGCCAACTTTATTACATACTTCCCAACTGCTCTCGAAAAGATATTCTGGCGTTGTTGTTGTATTATCCATAAACGATTTTGTTTATAATCAGATATTTTAGGGTGACAAAGATACGAATTTTTGTCTTTTTTTCAACTATAGGGTTTGTTTAATGAATGAATTATGTAGATTTGTAGATATTTTAATGTAAACAACTATGGCTAAAAGAAGAATTTTAAAGAGAGACATCAGCTATGTGGCTGGCGATTTGTTTTCGGAAGCTTTGTTTTGTAAGCTGTATCTTCCGGGTGTCAATTCGGAGAAAGCCGACGTGGTGATGGCGAGAGTACTTGATATGCAAGATGAATTTATTCGCCGTGCCAACCGTCCGGACGGAAAAGAAAACAAGAAACGGGTGAAAGAATATTATTGTAAATTGCGGGCGGACCTGCAAACGGAAATAAATGCAATAGCAACTGAAATCGGAGAGTTGAGCAAATAGAAAGTAAAGAATGAAGAAAGCTATAAGTAAGGCACTTCTTCGCTTGGCCGGCTGGAAACTTGGGCCGGTAGTGGAGGATGTGCCTAAATGTGTGATATGTGTGGCTCCGCATACCAGCAATTGGGATTTTATCGTAGGAAAACTGTTTTATACCTCGATTGGCCGTAACGCCAGTTTCCTGATTAAAAAGGAATGGTTCTTTTTTCCGTTCAACCTGTTGTTTGACTGGTTGGGCGGAGTGCCTGTTGACCGCAGTAAGCGGACTTCGGTGACGGATCAGATGGTTGGCCAGTTCAATCGGCGGAAAGAATTCCAGCTGGCCGTAACTCCTGAAGGTACACGCAAACGGGTGAATGACTGGAAGAAGGGATTTTACTATATCGCACAGAAAGCCAACGTGCCTATCCTGATGGCTTATTTCGATTACAAAAAGAAAGAGGCCGGTTTTAAAGGGGTATTCTATCCTACGGGTGATGCGGATAAAGATATCCGTGATATCCGTGAGCATTACAGAGGAGTGACAGCTTGTCACCCGGAAAACTTTGTTCAAATTTAATATCATGGCAGACAATTTGCGTATCAGTATGGTCCAGTCTCATATTATTTGGGAGGACAGAGATGAAAATCTGGGTTATTATGGAGAACTGCTCCGACGGGTCAGCGGTAAGACGGACATAGCCGTTTTGCCGGAAACGTTTACAACGGGTTTTTCTATGGATGTGGAAAAGCTGGCCGACACGATGGACGGGCCTACTATTCCTACTATAAAGAGGTGGGCGAAGAAATATAAGCTTGCTGTGGCAGGTAGTTTCATTGCAAAAGAAGGCGGGAAATATTTCAACCGTGCTTTTTTCGTCACGCCCGAAGGTGAAACTTATTTGTATGACAAGCGACATTTGTTCCGGATGGCGGGCGAAGACCAGCATTTCACAGCCGGGGATAAACGGACGATCGTACGGTATAAGGACTGGAATATCTGTTTGCAAGTTTGTTATGATCTTCGTTTCCCGGTTTGGAGCCGGAACGTGGACAACGAATACGATCTGTTGATCTATGTCGCCAACTGGCCCGAGGCGCGTAAAAAAGTATGGAAGACGTTGCTCCAGGCACGTGCAATGGAAAATATGGCGTATGTCTGCGGGGTGAACCGGGTAGGGATCGACGGTAAGGGCTTTGTTTACCGGGGCGATTCCATGATCTTCTCTCCGAAAGGGAAAAAGCTGGCGGATGCCGGCAAGCGTGAGGAGGTCACTCGCACATGTACGCTTACCCGTGCAGACCTGGAAGATCTAAGGGGGAAGTTTCCTGCATGGAAGGACGCGGATACGTTTGAGATCAAGTGATATTTCCCTGATAGGATTTCGGATTTGAACACAAAAAAGCGATTGTCGGAAATAACCGGCAATCGCTTTTTTGTGTTATGTGAAAATATATGTTTATTTCACTTCCTCAAAGTCAACATCCGTTACACCACCATCCTGCTTGTTGTTGCCGGCGTTGCCACCAGTTTGTTGACCGAAGTCAGGACCCGGTTGTGCACCACCTTGGGCGTTCTGGGCATTGTACATTTCCTGGCTTGCTGCCTGGAATACGCTGTTCAGTTCTGCCATAGCTGCATCGATACCAGCGATATCCTGAGCCTTGTGAGCTTCTTTCAGCTTGTTCAGGGCTGTTTCGATAGGAGCCTTCTTGTCAGCCGGGAGTTTGTCGCCTAGATCCTTCAACTGTTTTTCGGTCTGGAAGATCATGCTGTCGGCCTGGTTCAGTTTGTCGATGCGTTCTTTTTCCTTCTTGTCTGCTTCGGCATTAGCCTGAGCTTCTTCTTTCATACGTTTTACTTCGTCGTCGCTCAAGCCGCTGGAAGCCTCGATACGGATGCTCTGTACTTTGCCGGTTCCTTTGTCTTTAGCCGATACGTTCAAGATACCGTTTGCATCGATATCGAAAGTAACTTCGATCTGAGGAACGCCACGCTGTGCGGCTGGAATTCCGTCGAGGTGGAAACGGCCGATCGATTTGTTGTCTTTAGCCAGTGAACGTTCGCCCTGCAATACGTGGATTTCTACAGAAGGCTGGTTGTCAACGGCAGTCGTGAATGTTTCAGACTTCTTGGTAGGAATAGTCGTATTGGCTTCGATCAGCTTGGTCATTACACCACCCATTGTTTCGATACCCAGTGACAACGGAGTAACATCGAGCAACAGAACGTCTTTTACTTCACCTGTCAATACCCCCCCCTGGATAGCAGCACCTACAGCTACCACTTCGTCCGGGTTAACACCTTTTGACGGAGCCTTGCCGAAGAACTTCTCAACGATGGCCTGTACAGCCGGAATACGTGTCGAACCACCTACGAGGATGACTTCGTCGATGTCGGAAGTGCTCAAACCTGCATCTTTCAAAGACTGACGGCATGGTTCGATACAAGCCTGGATCAGACTGTCTGCAAGCTGTTCGAATTTAGCACGTGTCAGTGTCTTGACCAAGTGCTTTGGAACACCGTTTACCGGCATGATATACGGCAGGTTGATCTCCGTGCTTGTCGTGCTTGACAATTCGATCTTAGCTTTTTCGGCCGCTTCTTTCAAACGTTGCAAAGCCATCGGATCCTTACGCAGGTCGACGCCTTCTTCGCGCAGGAACTCTTCAGCCAACCAGTCGATGATCACATGGTCGAAGTCGTCACCACCCAAGTGAGTGTCACCGTTTGTGGATTTTACTTCAAACACACCGTCTCCTAATTCCAAGATAGAAATATCGAATGTACCGCCACCCAAGTCGAATACGGCGATCTTCATGTCTTTGTTCGTTTTGTCCAAACCGTAAGCCAAAGATGCGGCAGTCGGTTCGTTTACGATACGGCGAACGTTCAAGCCTGCAATTTCACCAGCTTCCTTAGTCGCTTGACGTTGTGCGTCGCTAAAGTATGCCGGAACGGTGATAACGGCTTCCGTTACTTCCTGTCCTAAATAGTCTTCAGCTGTTTTCTTCATCTTCTGAAGTACCATTGCTGAAATTCGATATCGACACGTGGTGTGTTGTTGTCACCGCGGACTACTTTATAAGGAACTCGACCAATTTCTTTCTGAACCTGATCATAGGTTTCACCCATGAAACGTTTGATAGAGAATATTGTTTTTTCCGGGTTTGTGATAGCCTGACGTTTTGCAGGATCACCAACCTTACGTTCACCACCTTCAACGAATGCAACGATTGAAGGAGTCGTTCTTTTACCTTCGCTGTTTGCAATTACAACCGGTTCGTTACCTTCCAGTACGGCAACACAAGAGTTGGTTGTTCCTAAGTCGATTCCGATAATTTTTCCCATAATTTTCTATTATTTTAATTGTTATTATTTTCCTGTACTTGCTTTTCTCTTTCGAGCTGCATTAACTGTTCTACAAATCATATGCCAAAGTAACAAGGATCGGTTTGTAAAAGTTCAGGTGGCAGGAAGTGTGACAATACGTCAGTTTAGACATTTGCCGTCATGTGAAAGATATGACGGGTTATGCATGAAATGTTATAGGCCTTTATTATTCTATAGTTCTTAAGGA
>OMGT01000577.1_pt1 | contig 20834 bp, 18 predicted proteins | sample 1646101 | NCBI WGS metagenome assembly OMGT01 (sample SAMN05578593, study PRJEB25193) | human gut metagenome | biome: Human Microbiome; feature: human-associated habitat; material: feces | host: Homo sapiens | place: USA:Birmingham | reverse complement strand
GACTGGAGTTCAGACGTGTGCTCTTCCGATCTAAATATTGTTGCATATTTTACATATCTCTTGTTTTTCGACAATAAACGACAGGCGCGTTTGCGGTACACAAGCTCCCTGTAATAAAATTTTAAAAATAAAATTAAATGTGGATTAATTTTATTGATAAATTTCATAAAAATAGATTTCATCGATAAAATTCGACAAAATATATGATTTATATCACTATAATAGTTAATGAAATAGTTTTTATTTAAACAGTCTGAAAATTTTCTTAATTAAGGACAAATTTAAAAAATCCAGAAAGGAGGCCGGAGGTGTAAATTATATGTCTGCGTTAAGAAAAGCTCGTGATAAAAAATTTTAAAACGGAGGAAAGAAGAAAATGAAACAGAAAATTTTATCGGTTTTACTCGTAGTTATCATGATTATTGGCGTAGTGCCAATCGCTTCTGTAAGCGCTGCTAATCCTATTGACGCGGCAGTAAGCTGGGCGCTGGGAATTGCAAACGATGCAAGATACGGTTACGACCAGACTTACCGCTGGGGAGAGCTGAGCCCCGCTCCGGGTTATACCAACGCATGGGATTACGACTGCAGCTCGTTCTTAATTACCGCGTGGCAAAAAGCCGGAGTTGCTGTTAAAACAGCGGGTGCCTCATATACCGGCAATATGAAAACCGCTTTTATAAGCCAAGGGTTTAAGGATATCACCAGCAGTATTAATTTGTCGTCCGGCTCCGGCCTGAAAAAGGGCGATGTCCTTTTAAAATCGGGAAGCCATACGGCAATGGTGTCTGCTGTAAGCGGCAGCTCCATAACAATCGTACACGCCAGCATTAACGAAAAAGGAACGGCTACCGGAGGCGTACCTGGCGACCAGACAGGCAAAGAAATCTGCACTCGCAGCTACTATAACTTTGCAACCTGTGTTTTAAGGTATGGCTCTACCACACCGCCGCCGTCTTCAAGCTATTATCCGCAATACACAGGCTCGTCTACATCTCTGGTTGAAGCGCTTAATGCCGTTGGCGTAGATTCTTCCTATGATAACAGGAAAGCCATTGCTGCTGCAAACGGAATCAGCAACTACAGCGGTACCGCGGCCCAGAACACAGAATTACTTAACAAGCTTAAGGCTGGCGTTCTTATAAGGGCAGGTTCAGCGGTAAGCTATTATCCCAAATATACAGGGTCTTCTACGTCCCTTGTTGAAGCGCTCAATGCAGTTGGCGTAGATTCTTCTTACAATAACAGAAAATTGATTGCTGCTGCAAACGGAATCAGCAACTATAGCGGCACGGCTGCCCAGAATACGGAGCTGCTCAACAAGCTAAAGGCGGGAACCCTTATAAGAGCATAAATGTGTTTCTGCTGAAAAAGATTCTTTCGATTATTAATTAAAAACCTGTCCCGCTCACTATCAAAGGATGGTGAGCGGGACCCGGCACTTAGGGAAGGCCCTCCCCCAAAACTACTTGGGGGAGGGCCTTCCCTTTGTTGTAAGCGAAAACCCCCGGCTGTGCCGGGGATTCAAGAAAAGCTTAAACGATATATAGGAAGTAAAAACTCCTTTTGGTAAGATAAGAGTGAGGCCTGACAGCAACACTAAAATACCAAAAGGAGAACATTCGGATAGTGAATGACAATAAAAGTTTAGCACATACCACATGGAGCATATCGTATTTGCCCCAAAATATCGACGGCGGATACTCACTGCGTCCTTTTTTGCTGAATTTTACAACCATAACAATCGCGTCCGGACGAACTAAAGATAACGCGGAGATTTGACTTTAGGTGACCATCGGGGGGCAATGGTGAGCCAAGCCGTACAAAACTTTCTGCTTTGTAGGTAACTTTGCGTGACGGTGTGGTTGTCATATATAAAGTCTTCTTACTAATCCATTGATAAAAGATGCAACGCGCTTTAGAGCGGAAGATGTTTATGATGTCCTGCCATGCTTTATTCTTATTTTTTGTAAATCCTGCGGATTATCAACCCACTCTTCAACAAAGCCGCAATTACAACAAACAAATCTATCTACTATTGCTGCGCTGAATATAGTAGCACCTGTAAAAATAACATTACCTTTTGCATAATTAGTTTTTTGACCTTTCACTATTACTATATCGGAAGAGTGACATTTAGGACAAGTTTTTGTATTTTTCACTGCAATCTCCACCTGAATAAAATAAGTAAATTTATATTTTTATTATATCAAAAACCTGCCGGCAAAGCAACTTGAGCTTTTTCGATAAGTTTCAGCATCTGGCGGGCTAACAGCGAATCCTGCTGGCAGCCAAAAAAAGGCACCCACCTATCGGTGAATGCCTTTTTGGTGGGCCATCAGGGACTCGAACCCCGGACCGACCGGTTATGAGCCGGTTGCTCTAACCAACTGAGCTAATGGCCCCCGCTATATAAAGAATGCCAAAACATTATAGCAAAAGGCGGCCCAGTTGTCAATAAAATTCCCAATGGTGTGTAAATATGATGCACCGTGATGATTCCAAAATATCCGAGGATAACAAAATTTATGAAAAAGGGGGCGTGTACCTATTGCACGCGCCCCTTCCCTGGATGTATGCAGGAAGATAAAACGGCTTTACTATTTTTTTGTTTGGCCTGCATGTTTAACGCGTCCTGCCGTTTTTTATACGGGCAGCTCGGTTGGGCAGGCTGCCGCCTCGGTATCCGGTTCAGTCGGAACGGTCGGATCAATAGGCATGCTTGGTTCTGTCGGGTCTGTAGGCGGCGGGGAATCGGTTGGACAATCCGTTCCGGGAGACGTAGGCAGGGTAGGGGGGTCCCATGGATCGGTTGGTTCGGGGTCCGGTCCGGGATTTGTTGGGGGTGGCTGCGGCGGGTCGGTGGAAGGCTGCGGCCCGGTAGGCTGCGGCTCGGGGTTTGGGGTTGGCGGTTCAACGCCTGAGTTCGTCGGCTGTTCAAAGGCCCCGCCTGCATTAGAGGGCGCATACGTTCCTTCAGAAGAGGTTTCCACTCTGCCGGGGTCAGGTTTGGGTACAGGCGCCTGCCCGCCCTGGGACGGCTCTGTAGGGTCGGTTGCGCCGATTGGGAAATCCGGATAGCTTTCGGGCTCTGTCTCCTGCTGCGATGTGCCTCCAATTGGCTTTTGAGGGCCTGTCGGAAGCGGCTGCTTTGGAATTTGAGGAATAAGAAAGGCTGCGATTAATACAATAACCAGGCAGGCTGCCGTAGTATATACGGCTCTGCGGGGAAGGCCCCAAACGGTTCTTTTTTCACCGGAATGGATTATTTTTATCAAATTTTCCTTTTGTTCTCTTGAGGCGCTGATTGCGTTGTTTGCCTTCCGGTAATGTTTCTCAAACATGCAATCCCTCCTTTTCCAAGAGAGGCCTGAGGCGGTCCCTCGCCCTTTTGAGCTGCGTTTTCGTCGCAGACTCGCTTTGCCGCATGATTTGGGCGGTTTCCCTGACGGAATAGCCCTCAAAATAGTACAGGTGTACCGCTGTCCTGTATTTTTTTGGAAGCTTCAACACCGCGTTGTATACAAAATCCTCCTCAAAAGGATATGCTTCGAGCGAGGCCGCCTCTCTTAATGATACAATATGTTTATTCCAATAACTGCTGAGCATGGTGCGCGAGCAATTGATTGTGACACGTATCAGCCATGCTTTGAGATGGTCTTCGTTTTTTATCTTATCTGCATTTTTAATCAGCCGCAGAAAAACTTCCTGATAAATATCGTCTGCGTTTGCCTTGTTCCGGGTCTGGTTCAGGGCAAGCCGTAATACCATGTCGGAATATTTTTCTATGATATCATCCATAGAATTGCCAGCACAAAACAATTCCACCGCTTACCTACCCCCTTCTTAGAGAAAACCATTCATTCGGCAAAAAAGTGGCAAAAATAATAAAATTTTACATTTTTCTCGTTCCCGCTTTCATATTAACAAAAAAAGAGCGGGCTTTTCAAATTATTTTACGGAGAATTTACAGGGAATTCTTGAGAAGAATAAAAAAGAGCGTTTTCTTTACACAGATTTTACAAAAGGAAGACCGGAATTTTACCTGCGTCATCTATGATACACTTAAAATAGAGAATTGCGGTGTTTTTTGCTTTTCTTTGTCTTGTACGCAGAATGCGGCGCGTAGAATTGCGCAGTGTGGAAGGAAAGGAAGTCTACATGGATATTTTTTCAGTGCTTACACTGCTGGGCGGGCTGGCCCTGTTTTTGTTCGGAATGAACACAATGGGCGGCGGCCTGGAAAGGCTCTCGGGCGGCAGGCTCGAGCGGACGCTCGAAAAAATGACCGACAATACGTTTAAGGGCTTTTTGCTCGGCGCTGGTGTGACGGCCGTTATCCAAAGCTCGTCCGCCACCACCGTAATGGTTGTCGGCTTTGTAAACTCGGGTATTATGCGGCTTGCCCAGGCAATCGGTATCATTATGGGGGCGAACGTCGGCACGACGATTACCGCGTGGCTCCTGAGCCTGACGGGAATCGAGGGCGACAGCTTTGTACTGAACCTTCTAAAGCCGTCCGGTTTTGCACCAATACTCGCTTTCATCGGAATTGCGCTTTTAATGTTTGCAAAACACGGAAAAAAGAAGGATGTCGGAACAATTTTGATTGGGTTTGCCGTGCTGATGTTCGGTATGGACATGATGAGCGGGGCAGTCAAGCCCTTGGCCGACGTACCGGAATTCACCAATATCCTCACCATGTTCTCCAACCCGATATTGGGTGTTCTGGCAGGCGCGCTCCTTACAGCCGTTATTCAGAGCTCATCCGCTTCGGTCGGTATTTTGCAGGCTTTGTCCGCGACGGGCAGCATTTCCTATGCGACCGCTATCCCAATTATTATGGGGCAGAATATCGGTACCTGCGTGACCGCAATGATTTCCTGCATTGGCGCAAAGAAGAACGCAAAACGTGCCGCGTTTGTACACCTTTATTTCAATATCATCGGTACGGTTATAATTCTTGCGGCATTTTATGGGCTAAACGCGCTGCTGCATTTTGAATTTGTCAAAGACGTGGTGACGCCGGCCGATATTGCGATTATCCATACGGCATTCAATCTACTGGCAACGGCACTGCTGCTTCCGTTCTCCAAGTTCCTTGGAAAGCTTGCCTGCCTTACGGTGCGCGACAAGGACACACAGGACGACACGCCGTTCCTCGACGAACGTTTTCTCGGTACGCCGGCTCTCGCGGTAGAGCAGAGCGATAATATGGCGATTAAGATGGCGCACCTTTCCAGGGAGATGTTCTTAAGCGCGGTTACGCTTGTAGATAAGTATGATGAGAAGCTCGCGGAACAAATCCTGCAAGGCGAGGAAAAAATAGACGCCTACGAGGATGTGCTCGGCACGTATCTTGTAAAAATCAGCCGCAAAAGCTTAGGCAGGCGGGACAGCAACGAGGTAGCGCGCCTGCTGCACTGCATCGGCGATTTTGAACGTATCGCCGACCATGCGGTCAACCTGGTGGACGCGGCAAAGGAAATGCATGAAAAGAAAATATCGTTTTCCGAGGAAGCAAAGCGGGAGCTTCGTGTCCTGACGGGCGCGCTTACCGAAATCCTGAATATTACGATGGATGCGTTCGACCAAAAGGATATAGCGCTTGCAAAGCAGGTGGAGCCGCTGGAGCAGGTGATAGACGGGCTGCGCGATAAATTAAAGCGCAGGCATGTAAAACGCCTGCAAAACGGCTCATGCACCATAGAGCTTGGCTTTGTGCTTTCCGACCTTCTGACCAATTACGAAAGGGTGTCGGACCACTGCTCCAATATTGCCGTCTGCTTGATTCAGATAAGCATGGACAGCCTGGAAACGCATGAATACCTGCATGATTTAAAGGAAAGCCATTCACAGGAATATGAAGGGGAATATGAGGCGTACAAAAAGAAATACGTATTACCCTGAACCGTCCTTATATCAAAAGGAAACGGCGCTCCGAATTTTCGGAGCGCCGTTTCCTTTTTAAGTCATAGCACATCGAGGTGCTCAAGCAGTATTTTGATTCCCATAAAGATAAGCGCAAGGCCGCCTGCGAGCTCCGCTTTATTTTTATAGCGGATGCCGAACCTGTTGCCAATGGCGACGCCCGACGCGGAAAGAATAAAGGTCACGGCGCCAATGAGTAAAACAGCGCCGAAAATATTGACACTGAGGAAGGCAAACGTAACGCCTGCCGCGAGCGCGTCTATACTTGTAGCGACCGACAGCATCAATAGCTCTTTCAGGTCAAAAGATTCTTCCTTTTTTCCGCAGCAGTCTTCCTTTTTAAAGGATTCATAGACCATTTTGCCGCCGATGAAGGCAAGAAGAGCGAATGCGACCCAATGGTCGAAGTCCCTGATATAGCGTGCAAACTGCGTGCCCAAAAGCCAGCCAACCAGGGGCATCAGCGCCTGGAAACCGCCAAAGAAGGCGGCAATTAAAAATGAGTATTTCCTATTGTATACGCGCATATTGAGCCCTTTGCAAAGCGCCACCGCGAATGCGTCCATGGAAAGGCCGAGCGCGATAAAAAACAGTTCGACAATGCCGATAACGAACACCCCTTTTAAAAAATGAACGCAGCTTCAATCATATCAGGATATGGACAAAAATGCAAAAAAACAGCCATAAAAATATGTTTTTAGTCGTATTACCTGTTTTTTTACGGGAAAGTTTGTACAAGTTACCGTTGAAGAATAGATTGTAATGAACTTTCCCTTCCGATATACTGATATTGAGTAATATGAAAAACACTCGCGCGATATACATTCTAATTCTTTAAAATTCAAAGGAGGAATCCCGGTGAAAAAATCCAGAAACAGGTTCATAAGCGCCGTTTTATCTGCGCTGCTTTTGCTGACGGCATTTTCCTGCGCTGTTGGTGCGCAGCCGCTCCAAGCACAGAAAGGCGCGGCGCCAGACGGCTATGGCCTAACAGAAAAGGTTGAGGACGGCGCAATACTGCACGCATGGTGCTGGTCGTTCCAAACTATCAGGGAAAACCTGGAAAATATAGCGAAAGCGGGCTTTTCCGCAGTACAAACCTCCCCAATCAACGAATGCCTTGTCGGCGACAACGGCGGGATGCAGCTGATGGGCAATGGCAAATGGTACTACCATTACCAGCCGACCGACTATAAAATCGGCAATTACCAGCTTGGCACAGAGCAGGAATTCAAAGAGCTGTGCGATGAAGCGCACAAATACGGGATTAAGATTATTGTTGATGTGGTCGCAAACCATATGACTTCGTCGACCGGCTCGATTAAAAGCTATATCAAAAACATGGAGGGCGGCGCGTTCCATAACGGCGGCGGAATTTCCAATTATGGTGACCGTAAAGACGTTACGCAGAACAGCCTGCTGGGGCTTATTGATTTAAACACGCAGAACCCGAATATCCAGCAGCTTATTTTAAATTATCTCAAGCAGTGTGTGGCAGCCGGGGCGGATGGCTTCCGCTACGACGCGGCAAAGCATATAGAAATCCCGGAGGACGACCCTTCGTTTGCAAGCGATTTCTGGCCTGTTGTGCTCGATAATGGGTCGCGGTTCCAGTACGGCGAAATCCTTGGCAGCGCGGACTGCGGCAATTACCAGAAATATATGCATGTTACCGCCTCCGAATACGGCGGCACAATCCGCAATGCAATCCGCAATGGCGATTTAAATGCAAACTCCATCAGCAGCTACAGCAACTCCGCCTCGGAGGATAAGCTTGTTACCTGGGTGGAATCGCACGACAATTACTGCGGCGACGGCTCGTGGAGAGAGCTCAACGAGCAGCAGGTCAAGCTGGGCTGGGCTATTATTACCGCGCGCAGCGGCGGCACGCCGCTGTTCTTCAGCCGTCCGAAGGGCAGCAGCACCTCCGACCAGTGGGGCGACAACCTCATCGGCGCGGCCGGCAGTGACCTGTACAAGGACCCGGAGGTGGCCGCGGTCAACAGCTTCCGCAATACGATGGCCGGGCTTGATGAAACGCTGTCGAATCCAAACGGCAATACAAAGGCCGTTATGATTGAACGCGGCAACCGCGGCGCAGTCATTGTGAGCGCGGACAGCGAACCGCTTGAGGTAGACACGAAAACAAAGCTTGCCGACGGCGTTTATTACGACAAGGTGACGAACGATGAGTTTACCGTACAGGCCGGCAGGCTTACCGGTACGGTAGCCGGTGGGCGTGTTGTCGTCCTGACAAACGAAAAAACGGAGCTGCCTCCTTATATGGCGGTTTCAAAGGAAAGCGGCTCGTTCCGCGGGACGCTTGCGCTTTCGATTGATGTGCTCGCCGCGGATGAGGCTTATTACCAGCTTGACGGCGGGGAAAAGGTGCCGTTTACAAAAAGCGCGGTCGTTTTGCTTGGCGAAAACATGAACGAGGGCGATTCGGTCACGGTTACAGTCGGCGCGAAGAACGAGTTCGGCTCGATAGAAGAGCGCTATACATATAAAAAGCTTTCCTATCCGGTGCTGGAGGGAAAGACGGTCGCCTATTTTGACAACGCGCAGGGCTGGGAGGATGTAAAAATTTACGCCTATGGCGGCGGCGCGCAGGGCGATATCACAAAATGGCCGGGCGTGCCTATGCAGGATTTGGGCAGCGGCATGTTTGCCTATGAGCTCCCCGAAGGCTTTGGCGGCTGCAAGGTCATGTTTAACGGAAACGACGGCTCGGTGCAGTATCCGGGGCACAACGAGGCAGGCCTCGATATAGAGCCGGATACTTGGATGTACTGCCACGACGGCGTCTGGGAGGATTATAAGCAGTATGTCGGCGGCGACACACCTCCTGAAAGGAAGCTTGGCGACGTAACCGGGGACGGGAACATCAATCTTCAGGACGTGCTGGAGATACAGAAGCATCTCGCCGGGATACTTGTCCTCAGTGAGGAGCAGATTACCGCCGGCGACGTCAATTTCAGCGGAAAGCTGGAGGTAAGCGACGTATTGGAGATACAAAAGTATATTGCGCATATCATCGACGGGTTCCAGCGGGCAGCAGATTTTTAACGAGATACTTTGCAAATTCTGAGAAAAGGTAAAGGCTTGTGGTGTAACCACAAGCCTTTATTGCTGCTCCATCACGGCAAGAGAATCCAATATCTTTTGTAATTTTGGGTTATCTAACTGTTTTAGCATTTCTATCCGTTCGGCAGGTAAGGAAAAACTTTCTTTTTCAGGCCGGATGAAACAATCTGCTGGTTTATCTAGTATTAAACACATTTTTATAAATAAACCGACCGACGGTATACTGTTGCAATTTTCACAATTTGACAACTGAGTTACGCTGATATCTAATTTTTCCGCCAGCTGTATTTGTGTCAATCCAGCCTGCTGACGAAAAGCCTTTAGGCGCTTTGAAAACAATTCTTTCATATTTTCCTCCTGTATAGTGCAATGAATACCGTTTTATTTACCTAATAAGTAACGCAAAGAATCAATTAGCTCCGTTGCTTCTTTCTTATTAATGCGGCCACAATAATCATCTATTGAATAAATCAGGAACATTTTATCAAAGTCTTTAAAAAACACATCCACTGGTGCATTCGTAAATTTTGAAATCTGTATTAATCTTTGCAAGCTCAACAGGGCAACTCCATGTTCTACATCGGACAGCTGCGCAGCATTCATATCTATTGCTTCGGCAAATTCTCTTTTATTCATTTGCAGCTTGTTTCTTTCAGCGGTTATCTGAGAACCAATGCTGTTGTTACTCATATTATATCAATCCAATATAAAAATTTAGCGTAGTTTATTAGCTATAAGTTTATATTAGTGTTTTGCTGCAGCCTAAAAAATAAACATAAATGCGGACTTATAAGTTTTTATTTAAAGTTATATCAATTGTATCCGAATGAATTAAGTTAAGGTTACTGCTAATAAAAAAGGCGCAGAATCATTCTGCACCTTTTTAAGTTTTCAATTATTGAGCGTTACATATATAAACAACAAAAGGGAGACGGCTTTGCCGTCTCCCTTTTGTTGAGCACATTTGTATATATAATTCCATCCTTTGCATACATGTGCGTCAATATTACAGAGAAGAGAAGAAAGTAATAAGCGGGTTTTCAAAGAAGGGGCGGGAGGGCATGCTCTATCTATAAAAGCCGCCCTCCCTAGGTCAAGTACTCATGAAAAAATTCTGACAAATTAATGTATAATTTTTTCTCTTGAGGTAATATAAAAACAAAAGAGAAAGTATTATCAAAATATCCGGTAGCCAGGTAGGATAGATTTATGTCGAAGATTAAAATTTAAGTGCAGGACCGTTCTATAAGTGCGTAAATGATACAAATGACGAGGGGATGGCTACCGGACTACAAGAACGATGAAGCTTTGCCAAACAACATCGAGTTCTTGATTTGGGTATGTCTTTACTGCAATTTGATAATATCACATTAAATTTCAAATTGCAACAACTTTCTGCTAATTTAATAAGATTTTATTGAATATTGGATTGCTTATACATCAAATTGGTAATAAAATAAGCCTTTTTGACGTAATTTAACAATAGAATAAACTCAACCATAATGACGCATGAGTAGTGATAAAATTTATTCGTTAAGTTAAATTCTGAATAAACAAAACTGTAGTTGGGTGGTGTTATATTGTTTAATTTTGGCATGGTACTACATCAATTAAGATTACAGCATGGATATAGCCAATCAGAGGTTGCAAATAAACTGAATGTTACGCATGGCACTATTGGACGATGGGAAAACAATTCGAGCACACCGTCAACAGAGAAATTGATTGAGCTTTCAATCCTATATAATATTCCACTAAATCACTTAATAGGCGTTCCAATGGAAGAAACATTATATATTAACAGTTTATCGCCCGATAAGCAAAATTTAATGCAGGCAATAGCTGCGGAGTTTAAACAAAGTCCTAAAGATAAGGTAAATGGTAAATATTCCAAAGAGCAACAGCAGATTTTGAACGCTTTATTTGAGGAATTTAACAGCCATTAAGAGGTATAGTATGATTGATTTTGGATTAATTTTAAGAGACTTAAGGACTTTAAATGGTTATACTCAGCCCGAGTTATCCAAGAAAATAAATGTATCTGTCAATTCCGTGTACGCTTGGGAAAGCTGTGCAAAATATCCAAGCGTTGAGAATTTAAAAAAGCTTTCAAAGCTTTATGGGGTTACCCTCAATTATTTGACAGGTATTGATAAAGAGAGGTCAATTGTTTTAGACGGTTTGACGCAAAGACAAAAAAATTTACTTAAAACATTATTACTGGAATTGCAAGACAATGGTTCTGGCGCCGAGGGGCTTACTGATAGGCAAAAGGAAATAATCAGCGATTTAATTTTAGAGTTTAATAGTCAGCGGAAATTAGAATAACCGATTTAGACAGATTAGTAAGATATATAAAAAAGTGTTGAGAAGTGCCTTGCCATTATAAATGTTCAGTTATTGCACAATGCTTCATTCGCCCATAACGGCCAGTAAATCATAAAATTAGTTATTATATAGAAAGGGGCAGGGAAACGGCTTATCGTTTCCCTGCCCCTTTTTGTATTTATAATTGGTTATTTTCTTTTGCGGTGCGGCAGGAAGCAATCAGCATAACGCGAATCGTTATACAATCGTCACTGAGTTTTTTATATCGTATTTCGTCAATATAATTCGTGCGATAAAGCAGTTCCAGCCAATAGCCTGTTTCGCTTGCCTCTTTCAGGGCAATCTCCAGTTTAGAAAGAAAGTCGTTCCTGCTTTGCGCGTAATTTGCTTTTATGATAAGGCAAAAGTTTGAGTTTTTTCATGATGTATCGCCTTACGGCGAAATGATGGATTGCTTTGCAAAATGATGTGCCTTCACTTCGCTGCGGCATGATGTGATGTTTGCCCTCATGTCCCGCGGGACACATCATTGCCGAAGGCAGCATCATTCTAAAAAAGCCTTTTTTGTCAAAAAGACAAAAAAGGCTTTTTTCGTGGAGCTGATAGGCAGATTCGAACTGCCGACCTCATCCTTACCAAGGATGCGCTCTGCCAACTGAGCTATACCAGCATTGGCAGGGGCAGAAGGACTTGAACCCTCGGCACGTGGTTTTGGAGACCACTGCTCTACCAACTGAGCTATACCCCTGTATCAGCGCCGCATGGTTTCGCGGCGCAGGTATTATAATATCATTTTGTAAAGTACGTGTCAATATGTTTTTGTAAAAAACGGCGAATTTTGATGGCAGGAAGCAGCGTACCCGATACCTGCGCTGCGACGGTCAGCCGCCCTGCGTTTCCTTTAGAATATCAGCAATAACCTCGCGTTCGTCCAGATGGTGTTTAACCCCGCGGATTTCCTGGTAATCCTCGTGGCCTTTCCCGGCAAGCACGACGATGTCTCCGGGCTTTGCCGTTTTCATACAGTAACGGATGGCTTCTCTGCGGTCGGGAATGACGATGTATTTCCCGTTTGTTTTATGGATACCCGTTTCAATGTCTTTGATGATATCCATCACGTTTTCAAAGCGCGAATTGTCCGCAGTCAAAACGGAAAGGTCGGAAAGCTTCCCGGAGATTTCACCCATTTCGTAGCGGCGGATTTTCGGGCGGTTGCCGCCCGCGCCGAACAGTGTAATCAAACGGTTGGGCTTGTATTCGCGCAGGGTCGTAAGCACGTTTTCCATACTGACCGCGTTGTGGGCGTAATCTATCAGCAGCGTATAGCCGCCGGGCACCTTTACAGGCTCGACGCGGCCCTTGACGGTCGCTTCGTCCAGCCCGGCGATAATCGCCTGTTCGGGTATATCGAAATGTCGGCATACGGCGATTGCCGCAAGCGCGTTGTAAACGCTGAACCGGCCGGGTATCGGGACATTTGCATTCAGCTCTAAAACGCCGCTTGTGCTGAAATGCACGCCCAGGTAACCGGGGCGCGACACCAGACCCTCGTCATAAGCGCGCAGCTGCGCGCGCTCGTCAAAGCCGTAGGTTTCTACCGAGCAGGTGTGATTTGTTAATATGCTTTCCCACTGGGGGTCGTCGCAGTTTACAATCCCTGTTTTGCACTGGCGGAACAGGAGGGACTTACAGGCCAGGTACTCCTCCGCGCTTTCGTGCTCAGCCGGGCCGATGTGGTCGTGGGAAAAATTCGTAAACACGCCGTAGTCGAAAACCTGCCCGTCTGTGCGGTGCCATTTAAGCCCCAGGGAGGAGGCCTCGATAACCATGCATTTGCAGCCGCTGTCCGCCATCAGGCGCATGGCACGTTGGATTTCGTACGATTCCGGCGTGGTGTTGTTCGTTTTAATGATTTCATCGCCAATCACAATACCAAGGGTTCCGATGGTACCCGTTTTGATTCCGCCCTTTTCCAATATGGAGCGAATCATGCAGGCCGTCGTCGTTTTACCCTTGGTACCAGTCAGGGCAATGGTTTTCAACGCCTTTGCAGGATGTCCGAAATACGCGGCCGACATGTACGCGAGAGCTACGCGCGTGTCGTCCGTTTTGATAACCGCAACGGATTCCGGAAGGGGGATTTCGTCACTTAAAACGATTGCCGCCGCGCCTTTTTTTGCCGCCTCCGCCGCGTATTTGTGTCCGTCTGTTTCAAAGCCCTTGAGGCAGACGAACGCGCAGCCCGGCACGGCCTTCCTGGAATCGTATACTACGTCGGAAATCTCCGGGTCGCCGGTTCCCTGTATACGGACAGACTGGATTTCCTCCAGTAATCGGCTCAGCTTCATTGTGGTCCCTCCAAAAAAATTCTGAAAGCGCGGCGGAAAAATGGTACAACCTGTGCTTTTTTTCACGGCGCCGGAATATATTTGTTCATATACGCTAAATTTACAACATCATATGGCGGCTGTCAATCGAATTATGCCCACTGCCCGTAGGATAATCGAACTTTTTTGTGTATTTTACAATAAAAAAAGAAAGAAAAATGAAATAACAAGATTATTATACTCCTGAAAGAATTATAAAACAAGCGGTGACAAGGGATTTTTAAATGCGATGAAAGAAAATAAAAAAGCTTATTAGGGAAAATGTACAAATTGTTTTTGTTTATTTTGCTGTAAAAAGACGTAAAATGGATTTATTTTTTTATTTTCAGGAAAATTTGTGTACATTTAGCACAAAACGAGAAGCGAATTATATCGATGTTAATAAAAATAAATAAAGGCAGTTGCAATAAATAGGTTGCTATGCTATTATTTACTCAGTGACTTGGGCGTGTTTCTGCGTTGATTGCAGTTTTTTCGCGCAAGACGGACCTGGAACGTGTCCTCACATAACACAAGGGGTGCTTGTGTTAAATTTTTTACTACATAAGAAAGAAGGAAACAAAATGTTCAGCAAATCCAAAAGAATTGTTGGAATCGTGCTGGCCGCCCTGATGGTTGCATCGGTATTTGCCGGCTGCGGCGACAACAACAGCTCTTCAACCCCCGCTTCAGGCTCGGGAGATGCAAGCGGTACGTCCTCACAGCAGCAGATCAAGAATATTACGGTAGATGAGATGATGGCCGACGCGCAGGTCGCCATGGGCGATGAAGATAACGTCAAGCTAAAGGTCTGGGGCCCGCAGGACTCTGTCGCGCTTCTCACAAAGCAGTGCCAGGCTTTTGCAGACAACTTCAAGAAGCTCGGCAGGAAAATTGACATTGAAGTCGTTCCGCAGGGCGAGAGCAACGCCTCTTCCCAGGTTATGAACGACCCGGACGCTGCGGCGGACGTTTTCGGTTTTGCAAGCGACCAGGGCCTTGCGCTCTTTAAGGACGAATACCTCCTGAAGGTAAGGCTGAACTTCGTACAGCCGATTAAAGACACGAACATTACAGAAGCGGTCGATACCGCGACGTTCCAGACAGCGAACGACGACCAGCCGTACCTGTACGCTTACCCGGAAACGGGCGACAACGGCTACGCGCTGTTCTATGATAAGAGAGTCCTCAGTGAGGAAGACGTCAAGACGCTCGAAGGCATTATGCAGGTCTGCGAGGAGCAGAAAAAGAACTTCACGATGGAGATGGGCGACGGCTACTATGGCTGCGTTATCCCCTTTACGGGCGGCGGCACGCTGGAGCTTGAGGACGACCTCGAGACCCAGAAGCTCAACTACGATTATGAGAAAATCGGCCCGGTCGCTAAGGCCTTTGCAGACGTTCTGAGCACAAGCAAGTACTTCAAGAACGAATCCGTTAACTCCACACTCGTATCCGGCTTCAAGAACCAGACCCACGCCGCAGGCGTTATCGGTTCCTGGGCAATCAAAGATATTAAGAAGGCGCTCGGCGACAATATGGGCGTTGCAAAGCTTCCGACCATTAAGGTTGACGGCAAAGATACGCAGATGGTCAGCATCTACGGCTACAAGAACATCGGCGTCAACGCAAAGTCGAAGTTCCCGATGACCGCTCAGTCCCTTGCTTACTACCTCACTGGCGAAACATGCCAGAAGCAGAGAGTCGAAGAAATCGGCTGGGGTCCGTCCATTAAGACCCTTGTTGATTCCGAGCTCGTAACGAAGGACGAGGCGCTCAGCGCAATCTACGAGCAGCAGAAATATTCACTCCCCCAGAAAGACATCATCAGCGGCTGGTGGTCCCCGACGGGAACCTACGGCGCTTATGTCGTAGACTCCAAGAAGCAGCATGACGACAAGACCATGAAGGAAGAATTTGACAACATGGTTGAAACCATCGAAATGGGTTAAGCGCTTCCCGGAACAATTAATCAGTATTCTGTTTACAAGCAGCCCTACCCGGGCTGCTTGTAAAAACGAATTAAGCACAGCGTTTTATACATAAAAACATTTCAAGTGCCTTGCACTTGTTATATTTTATACAAAGGGGAGTGAAGCCATGAGATACATCGATTACGTCCAGCTGAATCCTTTCCAAAAGCTAGGGTACAACCTGAAGACATTTTTCGTGAATCTCCCGAAAAATGTTGCCAGGTTCTTTAAGTTCCTGGGACGTAAGATCGCGGCGTTCTTCTGCGCAATCGGCAGAGGATTCAAGAATTATGGAATTGGTTTTGTCAAGGGAGATTGGAGTACGAAGGTTTCTTATTTGATAATGGGAACCGGCTGCATGTTCAAGGGACAGATCATCAAGGGCCTGCTGTATTTGGCTGTTGAGGTCGGCTACATATTCTATATGGTCTCGTTTGCGTGGCAGTACCTGTCCAAATTCTTCACGCTCGGTACAACGGCGGTAGTAAGGGAAATGGACTACAATACCGGCATTGAGACAGTCCACGCGGGCGATAACTCCATGCTGATTCTTTTGTACAGCGTTATGGCAATCTTTATTACAGTTGGATTCTTTGCGCTGTATATTTCCAACATTAAACAATCTTTAAAGCTCCAGGAATTAAAGAGCAAGGGCAAAAAGCCTTTCACTTTTATTGAAGACGTAAAGAACCTGCTTGACCAGCGTTTCCATGTAACGCTGCTTTCCCTTCCGACCATCCTGGTATGTATCTTTACGGTGCTTCCCCTAATCTTTATGATCCTGATTGCTTTCACAAACTATGACAGCGCGCACCAGCCGCCGTCGAAGCTCTTTGAGTGGATTGGCTTCGGAAACTTCGCGGACGTGTTCTTTGATGAACCGAGAAAGGCGCTCACCTTCCAGAATCTGGTTGTCTGGACGCTGATTTGGGCGGTGCTCGCAACTGTAACAAACTACATATTCGGTATGATTTTCGCATTGATGATCAATAAGAAGGGCATTAAATTCAAATCCTTCTTCCGTACAATGTTTGTTATGACGGTCGCGGTCCCGCAGTTCGTTACCCTGCTCCTGATGGGCCAAATCCTGTCGGAGGGCGGCGTCATGAACGTTCTGCTGCAGCAGCTGGGGCTGATATCCGAGCCGGTACGCTTTTTGACCGACCCTTGGCTTGCGAAGATTACAGTCGTCGTCGTAAACATGTGGATCGGTATTCCTTATACGATTTTGATTACAAGCGGTATTTTGATGAACATTCCGGAGGAGCTGTATGAAAGCGCCAAAATTGACGGCGCCGGCCCCGTTACGACATTCTTCAAGATTACCATGCCGTACATGCTTTTCGTTACGACTCCGTACCTGATTACGCAGTTTGTCGGCAATATCAACAACTTCAATGTCATTTACTTCCTGACAGGCGGCGGCCCAATGAACAGCCACTACTACAACGCGGGCGACACCGACCTGCTTGTCACATGGCTCTATAAGCTGACCATGGATAAGAACGACTACAGCCTTGCGGCGACGATAGGTATCCTCGTATTCGTAATATGCGCGACGGTCTCGCTTCTCACCTTCAACCTGTCGAAGTCTTCAAGGAATGAGGAGGAGTTCTCATGATAAAAAGCTATAAATTAAGAAGACATGTTTCAAACGCGCTTATTTACGTTATCCTTTCCGTATGCGCCGTTATATGGGTTATGCCCCTTTTATGGCTGGTCATGACCTCCTTCCGTGGAGAGACAAGCGTTTACATCCCTTACATCATTCCTAAGGAATGGACGTTCGACAACTATATTAAGCTGTTTACGGACACATCGGTCATAAACTATCCGCGCTGGTTCCTGAATACGTTTGTCGTAGCGATATGCTCCTGCATCATCTCAACAATATCTGTTTTGATGGTCAGCTACGCCTTCAGCCGCCTGCGTTTCAAGTCTCGTAAAAAGTTTTTGAATGTCGGCATGATCCTCGGTATGTTCCCCGGATTTATGACCATGATTGCGGTTTATTACCTGCTCAAGGCAATGGGACTTACCCAGAACCTTGTTGCGCTGATTATCGTATATTCCGCGGGCGCGGCGCTCGGTTACTTTATTGCAAAGGGCTTCTTCGACACCATACCACGAGCGCTGGACGAAGCGGCCACAATCGACGGCGCAACCAAAAACCAGATTTTCTGGAAGATTATTTTGCCAATGTCGAAGCCAATCGTCGTTTATACGGTGCTTACTTCGTTCACCGGTCCGTGGGCGGACTTTATTCTCGCCAGGATTATCATGGGCGACAGTATCGACAACTATACGATAGCGCTCGGACTTTGGACGATGGTCGATAAGCAGTACATCAACTCGTACTTCCTCAATTTCTGCGCGGGTGCGGTTGTCATCGCGATTCCGATTACAATCCTGTTCCTCAAGATGCAGAAGTACTACGTCGAGGGCGTTACAGGCGGTGCTGTAAAAGGCTAAGCTCAATTACATAATGGCAGAGGCGGCGGGACTTTTGTCCCTCACCCCTGCCATTTTTTTAAAGGAGAATCAATGTGGGAAAAAAATTTATTTCTATTCTGATTATTTGCTGTATTGCTGCTGCCGCGGTGTTCAGCGGGTGCAGCCCGGACGCGGGGCAGGAGATGAAAGCGGTAGCATCGCAGGATAAGTACAGGAATTATTATGAGATTTTCGTGTCGTCGTTCTGCGATTCCAATGGGGACGGAATCGGCGATATAGGCGGTATTATATCAAAGCTCGATTATTTAAACGACGGCGACCCGAATTCCGGCGACGATTTGGGAATTGACGGAATCTGGCTGATGCCGATTATGCCCTCCCCGTCTTACCATAAGTACGACGTGACCGATTATTACGATATCGACCCGCAATATGGGACAATGGAGGATTTTGAAAAGCTTATTGCGGAATGCGACAAGAGGGGGATCGATGTTATCATCGATTTGGTCATTAATCATACGTCGAGCGAGCACCCGTGGTTCAAGAAGGCGAAGGAGGAGATTGCGCAGGGTAACCTGGACGGCTACGCAAAGCTTTACAGCATCGCGGCACCGGGAGAGCGCGACACCAAATACGGCTATCAATTTATTACGGGAACCAAATATTCATTTGAATGCAATTTTTCCGGCGGAATGCCGGATTTAGACCTCAGCAGCGACCAGACCCGTGAGAAAATCAAAAAAATTATGCAGTTCTGGATTGATAAGGGAGTTGCCGGATTCCGGCTTGACGCGGTCAAATTTTTTGATTCTCCAAACACGGAGCGCGTAGAATTTATGAACTGGATGTACAGTACGGCAAAGGAAATGAAGGAAGACGTCTATATGGTCGGAGAGGACTGGGACGGCAACAGTGCGATTGCAACGAGCTATGAGAGCGGGGTAGACAGCTTCTTTAACTTTACGTTTTCCGCGTCGGGCGGTAAAATCAATTCCGCAATTAACTCGAAAAATGCAAAATCTATCCTGAAATCCGACCAGAAATGGAACGAAATTATAAAAGGCAGGAATGAAAACGGAATCGACGCGGTGTTTCTCTCCAACCATGACATGAAGCGCAGCGCGGCTGCATTCAGCGGCGATTTGGTCAAAATGAAGACGGCGGCGTCGCTTTATATGATGATGCCGGGCAATTCTTTCATTTATTATGGAGAGGAGCTTGGGCTGCTTTCCGGCGAAAACGACGCTTCCTACCGTATCCCTATCCCGTGGTCGTACGACGGGGACAAAAGCGGTACCGTAACGGAGCTTCCGCCGGGCGTTGTGGAAGAGCAGCTCCCCGAATGGAATCCCAAGGAAAGCGTGCAGGAGCAGCAGAAGGATGCAAATTCTTTGTTCAGCCACTATCAGAATATTATAAGGATTAAGCTCCAGAACCCCGAAATTGCGAGGGGCACCATCAAAAAAATTGTGGAAACGGAGATTGGGAACGTTGCAGGCTTTATTACCGAATACGACGGTTCCACGCTGATGGTCGTGCATAACCTTGGCGAAGAGGAGCGCACGGTGGAAATCCCGAAGGATGACTTTAATTATTCGGGCATACGTACACAGCTTACGGCGCTCGACCCCACGGGAGAAGACGGACAGGGGAACGCCATATATCCGCAGGCAAAGCTCGATGGGACGACACTGACAATTCCTGCAAGGTCCTTTGTAATTCTTAAGTGATATAAAATCGTCTTTGTACGGATGTTAAAAAGCTTGAGCCGGTATTGCTTTTCAGGGCAATGCCGGCTCATTTTGTTGGGCGTTTATCTCAGAGGGCTGGACGGTTTGCGTTTCAGGCTCCGCAGATAGGCTTTGTCTTCATTGCTCACACGGTAGGATTCGCAGCATTTCTGAATGGTCTTGTTATGCGTAAAATCGTCGAGCCTTCCGTCCAGCAGGACGGGAAGCGCCGACTCCCTGGCCTTTACAAAACATACGGAAAGCGCCCAGGCGACAGCCATTTTAACATAATATCCGTCGTGGCGTATCCCGCACAGCGTTTGAATGGTATCCTCCGTATATGGCGGCTGTATAAAATAATCCATCAGCATCACGGCGCAAAACCGCAGTTCAAATTCCATGCCGCTTTGGAGTACGCCGCTTAGAAATTCTCTTACCTTAGGCAAATCCTTGCGAACCGCCTTCAAATCGCCGCAGAAAATGTCACAAACCGACCAGTTCCTGATTTTTGGTATAAACCCGCTGATAAAGCGCAGCCGCGTTTCAATATCGCATTTCATCGCGCCGATTACCATAGCCTGCAGCATGGTTTCTTCCAGCGTATCATCCCTAGCAAGCGCTAAAAACTCCATGGGTGCATCTGCCGCTATTTTTTTCGCCAGCTTTCTCAGCTGCGGAATACGCACCCCGTATGCGCTCGTTTCCCCTGGAATCAGGCTCAAATTGAATTTGCGATAAGCTTCGTCTGACATTTCTTTGAGGGCCTCAAGTAATTTTAGATAATCTTTTTGTGTAAATGACATGTAATATTCTCTCTTTTCAATAAATTTAAAATTTTCGTGACGCTTTCATTTTATCATAAAGAAGAAATTTAATAAATATGGATGGAATAAATCGGGAAAGGAAACCGTTTTATAGGAAAAGCAACAAAACAAACGTTCTTAAAATTTTGTGTATATTTACAT
>OMGT01000567.1_pt1 | contig 21148 bp, 20 predicted proteins | sample 1646101 | NCBI WGS metagenome assembly OMGT01 (sample SAMN05578593, study PRJEB25193) | human gut metagenome | biome: Human Microbiome; feature: human-associated habitat; material: feces | host: Homo sapiens | place: USA:Birmingham | reverse complement strand
TCTGTTTCTTATAGCCCTTGCCGTTATTTTTTCAATTTTCTGCCAAATATAAATGTCGAAAAATATATTACCGATGCGATAATCACTATCATCGGGCCTGTTGCCACATTGGTGTAGTATGACACTGCGAGGCCGACTATACCGGAAAATACTGAAAATATCACTGAAAAGAAATGATACTCACGCATATTTTCCGAAATATTCCTTGATGAAGCCGCCGGTAATATAAGCAGAGCATTTATTATAAGTATACCTATCCACTTGATGGATAGCATAACTATGAGTGCTACAAGCACCGCAAACAGATTATCCAAAAGACGCACATGTATGCCCTTGCTTTTTGCCACGCTTCTGTGTATACATATGGCGTTGAGCTTATTGAAGCAAAACACCCAGAACACTATCGTGACCACAAAAATCACAATTAGATAAACTATCTCAGTCTTTGTGATGCTTAGTACATCGCCCACCAGTATACTTGAGTATTTGCTGAAATTGCCGCCCTTTGACAGTATCGCAAGACCTATCGCCACGGAGCACGATGAAAATACCGATATAATGGTATCTGTCGATGCAGTGTTCAGACTGCCTATCTTATTTAAAAGAAGTGCAAACACTATCGCAAATATCACCATAGCAAGCGAGGTGTCTGCCATGCCGCATACCACTCCGACAGCGATTCCGGTAAGTGCTGAATGTCCGAGCGCGTCTGAAAAGTATGCCATCTTTTTGTTTACAATCATGGTTCCCATTATGCCAAAAAGCGGTGTGATGATGAGCACAGCGATAAGGGCATTTCTCATGAAATCATATTGAAGCCAGGAGGTTATATTCATTTGTGTTCCTCCTCTCTCACCCAGGATTCCTCTCCTGTGTAAAAAATTCTCTCAAATTCCTTGCTCTCGAAGACTTCCTTCACAGTTCCCTGCTTTGCAACGGTCTTATCAAGCAGCACAACATGGTCTGCGTACTTTGCCACATAATCCAAATCGTGCGATATCAGTATGATTGCAAGGTCATAGTGAGTCTTTAAATAATCCATGGTCTTATAGAAAAGCTCCATGCCGTTTTGGTCTATTCCGGACACCGGCTCATCCAACAGCAGCAGGTTTGGCTCGTCCATGATTGCCATGGAAAGAAGCACTCTCTGCAGCTGTCCTCCCGAGAGGTTGCACACCTGCTTGTCAATGAGCTCCTCAGCCTCAAATACCTCGAGTGCCTCCCTTATCTTTGCCTCTATCTTTTTGCTCTTTGGCAGAAAAACAGGATAATTGTACTGATAGCTTGCTATGAGGTCATACACGCTGACCGGTGTATTTTTCTCGATATTGACAGACTGCGGCACATAGCCGATTTTAAGCTTAGCCATATGTCCGTCCTTAGTATCCTTGAACTCAATCGTACCGGTGTGAGGTATCTCGCCGAGTATCGCCTTTATGAGTGTAGATTTTCCGGCACCGTTTTGGCCTATTATGACATTGAAGGAGCCGCAATGTATGTGCATATTTACATCCTCAAGCACTGTCTGCTCTCCAAAGCTCACTCCAAGGTTATTTATTTTTATGCAATGAAAGCCACATGGCTGTATTATTTTCCGCATATTTTCTCCAATTTTATTTAGTAAATGCCTCTTTGATAAGCTCTATATTGTGCTCCATACCATAAAGATAGCTGTCCTTGTCGTACTCTCCCCTGTTGAGAGGGTCGATATAAATCACATGCACATCTGTCTCACGCGATACGGTATCTCCCATGCTCCTTCCGTAGAGCTCCTCAGCGAGTATTACCGACACTCCGTCATCCTTTATGGCACCTATTACCTGCTTTATCTCACCTGCGCTGACTGAGCGCTCCTCGTCAAGGTCTAACAGATAGCATGCATTCATGGAAAAATCATCCGCTACATACGCATAGGCCTCATGGAATATGATGATATTCTGTCCATTCGTAAGACTCTTTAGGCTATTTATCTTTTCTTCAAGCACTGCAAGCTTTGCATCATATGCTTTTGCATTTGCATAATATTCATCAGCATGCTTTGCATCCTTTTCAGCAAGCCGGGATGCGATTGTCTGAACCATGGTGCGGTAACGCGGCACGCTCATCCATGCATGGGCATTCTCATCACCATGGTCATGATCGTGCGCGCTATCTGATTCTGCGTCTGCTTCGTGGTCACTGTCTGATTCTGTGTCTGCATCGTGGTCATGGTTGTGGTCACTGTCTGCATCATCCTCAGAAAGAAGTGCCACATCCTCACAGGCCTCAACCACATCAAGCTTCGGATACGCCTTTGCTACATCTGACATAAACGACTCTATACCGCCTCCGTTTATTACAAAAACATCGGCTGTGGATAAAAGCTTCATATCCTCCGGTGTGAGCTGGAAATCGTGCAGACAACCGGTCTGTGGCTCGCTTAAGTTTTCGAGTCTCACGCCTTCCACACCATCCACTATGTTTAAAGTGGCAATGTACATAGGATAGAAGGATGTCACGACTGTAAGCATATCATCAGCTTCGTCTGTATTTTTTGTATTGCCCGAAGCATTTGATGCTCCACCGGCAGCGCCTTTCATACCTGCTGTGTGCTCATATGCCATTACCGCAAGCGTACACACTATCAATATACACAAAAACATAATGCCTACAAATTTGCATTTATTCTTCATATATTAAATATTCGCCTTTCTTTCTATAACTTTATTTCTTTTTATGATTATTAACGCTTTTTTTGCTCTTGGCCTTATCTCTGCGTTCTTTAGTCTTTTTGGCAACCGGCTTTCCGGTCTTCTTCCAGCGCTCCTTTTTGTGTGGCTGGGATGCAGCGGCTCTTTTTGCAGCTGATTTTGCCTCGCGCTTTGCTTCTTCCTCCTGTTTCATGGCAAGAAGCGTCTCCTCGTCAAACACGAGTGAATCTATGAGATTCCAGATTTCGTCCCTGCCTTCCTTTGACATGGACGAAAACGGTATAACTACCGTGCCCGGCTTCACATGAAGTACATCCTTGATAGTCTTTATGTGTGCGGCAATCTGGCTTTTTTTCAATTTATCAGATTTGGTTGCAATGATGATCGGTGCAAAGCCCTGGTTTACCATCCAGTCATACATCATGATATCATTGTCCGATGGCTCATGCCTTATATCTATTAAAAGAAACACTGCCTGAAGCTTTTTTGAGGTGTGAAGATAGTTTTCTATCATCTGTCCCCATTTAGCTTTTATCTCGATATTGGCATTGGCATAGCCATAGCCCGGCAGATCGACCAGATACATGGCGTCATTGACGTTATAAAAATTGATGGTCTGTGTCTTGCCGGGCTGTGAAGAGATCCTGGCAAGTGACTTTCTGTTCATGAGTGCGTTGATCAGTGACGACTTGCCTACATTTGACTTGCCGGCGAATGCCACCTCATTATACTCATTGTCAGGGATTGTGCTTGTAATTCCGCAAACTGTCTCTAAATTAACACTTTTAATTACCATAATCTCTTCCTCATTCTTATTTTACAAATGCTATCTTCTCCACCTGTGAAAATTTCTCCACCGGCACAATTTCCATGCCGTCTGTTATTTCCTTTGAAATCTCCTCCAGGTCCTTTTCATTATCCTTTGGAATACATACTGTTTTTATTCCGATTACTTTGGCTGCAAGCAGCTTTTCCTTGAGTCCTCCTATCGGAAGCACCCTGCCACGCAGTGTTATCTCGCCTGTCATGGCTACATCTGCCCTGACAGCTCTGTCTGTAATAGCCGAGAGCATGGCTGTCGCCATAGTGATGCCTGCGGATGGTCCGTCCTTTGGCACTGCGCCCTCCGGGATATGTATATGGATGTCATGCTTCGTATAAAACTCTGCATCAATGCCATATTCTTCGCTTATTGAGCGCACATAGCTAAGTGCCGCCTGTGCCGACTCCTTCATCACGTCGCCAAGCTTACCGGTGAGCACGAGCTCACCCTTGCCCGGCAGCACATTCACCTCAACCTCGAGTGTGACACCGCCCACACTGGTCCATGCCAGGCCTCTAACGATTCCAACCTCTGCGCGATCATTTTTCTTCTCCGGACTGTACTTCGGATTGCCCAGATACGTCTTAAGATTGGTCTTTGTAACCTTTACAGCAGCTTCGCTGTCCTTAAAGATTTCCCTGGCAGCCTTGCGGCACAGCTTGCCGATAGTCCTCTCAAGGCTTCTGACTCCGGCCTCTCTGGTGTACAGCCTGATGATATCCTTTAGGGCAGAGTCTGTTATCGTAAGCTGTTCCTTTTTAATTCCGTTTTTGCTCTTTTGCTTCTCAACCAGGTGTTCCTTTGCTATGTGAAACTTCTCATTTTCAGTGTAACTTGACACCTCGATAAGCTCCATCCTGTCAAGAAGCGGCTTTGGAATGCCTGAAACCTCATTTGCCGTTGCAATAAAAAGCACCTCCGACAAATCCACAGGCATCTCAATGTAATGATCCCTGAATCTGCAGTTCTGCTCACTGTCAAGCACCTCGAGAAGAGCGGCTGATGTGTCACCCTTGTAGTCACTTGACACCTTATCTATCTCATCCAACAGCATGAGAGGATTTGAAACGCCTGCCTGTCTTAAGCCATTTACTATACGGCCCGGCATAGCACCGATATATGTCTTTCTGTGTCCACGGATTTCTGCCTCATCGCGCACGCCACCAAGAGAAATACGCACATATTTCTTCTCCAGTGCAGACGCAATTGAACGGGCTATGCTTGTCTTTCCTGTTCCCGGAGGACCTACAAGACAAATTATAGGACTCTCTCCCTTGCTTGTCAGATTTCTGACTGCCAGAAACTCAAGTATTCTCTCCTTAACATCCTTTAATCCGTAGTGATCATCATCGAGCACCTGTGCTGCATGGTCAAGATCCTTGTTGTCCACAGACATCTTGTTCCACGGAAGCTCAAGTACAGTCTCTATATAGCCTCTCTCAACTGTGCTCTCTGATGAGCTGCTGCTCATATTTCTAAAGCGCTTTATCTCTTTTTTCGTCTTTTCCTTTACGTAGTCAGGCGCATCTAACTCAGATAGCTTTTTCTCATATTCATCAGCCTCCGAGTCAGCATTCTCGCCCAGCTCCTCACGTATCACACCAAGCTGTTCACGAAGCACATACTCCTTCTGATGCTTGTCCACACGAACCTTTACTTTTTTCTGAAGCTCATTCTTTATGGAAATAACCTCCACCTGGGAGAGAAGTAATGATACTATAACCTGATATCTGTCATTGATATCCTCTGCCTCAAGCACCTGCTGCTTAAGCTCATATGACACCGGCAGATTGTTGGTTACATAATCAATGAGCTTTTCAAGATCCTCATACTGATCTATCTGCCTGATAAGCTCCTTGCTGATTTTGCCGACGACTGCCGCATATCTGTGAAAAGCCTCTCTGACTCCGAGAAGCATGGCTTCCCTGAGATCATCCGGCAGGCTGTCTGCATTACTATCACAATAACAGATTTCTGCCTCAAGGTACTTCTCATTACCGGTAAAGCCAAGCAATGCTGCCCGGCTTATTCCATCTACAAGTATTCTCACAACATCATTCTGTAATCTGACAACCTGCTTTATATCAGCAACAATACCCATCTGATAGAGATCTTCCTGAGTCGGGTCCTCACTGTCCACATTCCTTTGTGTGACAAGATAAATCTTTTGATCCTGCTCCATAGCCTCCTCGACAGCACGAAGGGAGCGCTCTCTGCTGACATCGAAATGGGCAATCATCCCCGGCAGAATAGTAAGCCCTCTCAGCGCTACTGCAGGCATATTAATAATCTGTTCTTCCACTTGTATCTCCTGTATTTATTGCACAGCGGGCAAAGCAAGCCGCTGTGCAATTTATATTATCTGATGCTGTATCTTTGGTAAAATACCACCATGTATTTACGATGCTGCCTTTTCCTCGATATATGCCTCCGGCACACACTCACCATCTAGCTTTAAGTTTTCCTCAACTGTATCCTTGTCGATTACGCACTTGCTGATGCTCTTGTCTGACGGTATACGATACATAAGGTCAAGCATAACAGCCTCCATGATGGCACGAAGTCCTCTGGCTCCTGTCTTTCTCTCAAGTGCCTTGTCAGCGATGGCATTTACTGCATCGTCTGTGAACTCAAGACCTACTCCGTCAAGCTCAAAGAGCTTGGTGTACTGCTTGATAAGCGAGTTCTTAGGCTCCTTAAGTATACGGATAAGTGCATCCCTGTCGAGTGCCTCGAGAGAAACGGTAATAGGTACACGTCCGATAAACTCAGGAATCAGTCCAAACTTTACAAAATCCTGTGGAAGTGCATGCTTAAACGCCTCTCCTACATTGAGCTCTGTCTTTGACTTTACATCTGAATTGAAGCCTATAGATGATGTATCCATACGGCTGTCGATAATTTTTTCCAGACCATCAAATGCTCCACCGCAGATAAAAAGTATATTAGTAGTATCAATAGGAATAAGCTCCTGCTGCGGATGCTTTCTTCCGCCCTGTGGCGGTACAGATGCCTCTGTGCCCTCAAGAATCTTTAAAAGAGCCTGCTGCACACCCTCGCCTGACACATCTCTGGTAATTGAGACATTCTCTGATTTCTTTGTAATTTTATCTATCTCATCTATATAAATGATACCATGCTCTGCACGCTCGATATCATAATCTGCCGCCTGAATAAGTTTTAACAGGATATTCTCCACATCCTCACCTACGTATCCTGCCTCTGTAAGTGTTGTAGCATCAGCGATAGCAAATGGAACATTTATCACTCTGGCAAGTGTCTGCGCAAGAAGTGTCTTTCCTGAACCTGTAGGTCCAAGCATGAGAATATTACTCTTCTGAAGCTCTACATCTGATGTATCACCTGCCAGAACTCTCTTATAGTGATTGTAAACAGCAACCGAAAGCACCTTCTTTGCCTGGTCCTGTCCTATTACATAATCGTCCAGAAACTCCTTAAGCTCCTCCGGAGTAACAAGATTTATATCATCCTTAGCGCTGCTTTTGTCCTCATGGCCATCTACGCCTTCTTCCTCAAGAATCTCGGCACATATATCTATACACTCATCGCAGATAAAAGCTCCATTAGGTCCGGAAATCAAACGATTTACCTGGTCCTGTGTCTTACCGCAAAATGAGCAGCGAATCTTTCCGTCGTTTTTTCCTGCCATTATTAACTCCTTTTATTGCATGAGGGCATCCCATATGGGGTACCCTCTTAAATTCATCTAACTTCTGATTATCTGTTTGTTATTACACTGTCTATGAGACCATACTCTGCGGCTTCCTGTGCTGACATATAGTTGTCTCGCTCTGTATCAGCTGCAATTGTCTCGTATGGCTTGCCTGTATTGGCTGCTAAAATTTCGTTTAATCTCTTCTTTGTCTTTAAAATATTTTCTGCAGCAATCTGAATCTCAGTAGCCTGACCCTTTGCACCGCCAGATGGCTGATGAATCATAATCTCTGCATTTGGAAGAGCATATCTCTTGCCCTTTGCACCGCCTGCAAGAAGGAAAGCTCCCATGCTTGCTGCAAGACCGATACAGATTGTTGAAACATCACACTTGATGTACTGCATAGTATCGTAAATAGCAAGTCCTGCTGTAACCATTCCACCCGGTGAATTGATGTAAAGGTGGATATCCTTATTCGGATCCTCGGACTCAAGGAATAAAAGCTGGGCAACAACAAGGCTGGCTGTTGTCTCATTTACTTCCTCTCCAAGGAAAATGATACGATCTTTTAATAATCTGGAGTAAATGTCGTAGTTGCGCTCTCCTCTGCTGGTCTGTTCAATGACATATGGTACTAAACTCATATAAAATACCTCCTTTATAAAAGCTCAAAAGACCGGCTCAGAAAATAGGCTTCTGAGCCAGTCAATCAAATCTTGATTCAAAAATCTTATTCTTCTGTAGACTCTTCTGCATCAGCCTTTTTCTTTGCCTTTGCACGCTCTTTAACGTTGTCCATGATAAGATCTACGGTCTTTGTGATAGCAATGTCTTTCTTCATAGACTCCTTCTCAGCATCTCCCATGTACTCTTTAAGCTTATCAGCCTCCATGCCGTATGCCTTAGCCATCTTCTCTACCTCAGCATCGATATCTGCATCAGTAACCTCGATGTTTTCCTCCTTGGCAATCTGCTCAAGTACAAGGCTGCTCTGGATACGTGTTGTAGCCTCAGGACGAACCTGATCCTTAAGCTGGTCAACTGTCATGCCTGAGAACTGTAAGTACTGCTCCATTGTAAGACCGCTCTGTGCGATTCTCTGAGCGAACTCCTCAACCATTGTCTCACACTGTGTCTCAATCATTGCCTCAGGAAGATCCATCTTTGACTTGTCGATAATCTTCTGGATAGCCTCATCCTCTTTAGTCTTCTTAGCTTCTGTCTCTTTCTTCTCTGTGAGGTTCTTTTTGATTTCCTCTTTGTACTCAGCTAATGTATCAACACCTGCTGCATCCTGTGCAAACTCATCATCAAGCTCTGGAAGCTCCTTAGCCTTGATCTCGTTGATCTTAACCTTGAATGTAGCCGGCTTTCCTGCAAGGTCTTCTGCCTGATACTTCTCAGGGAATGTTACATTGACCTCAACCTCATCGCCTGTGTTCTTTCCTACTAACTGATCCTCGAATGTATCGATGAATGTGTGTGAACCAATCTCTAATGGATGATTCTCACCCTTTCCACCCTCGAAAGCTACTCCGTCAACAAATCCCTCAAAGTCGATAACTGCTGTATCTCCCTCTGCTACAGGACGATCTGTAACTGTAACTGTTCTTGCATTTTTGTTTCTCTGGTTCTCAAGCTCAGCGTCAACCTCTTCATCAGAAACTGATGTGTCGATCTTTGTAACTGTAACGCCCATGTACTTACCAAGAGTAACCTCAGGTCTTACAGCAACCTCTGCTGTGTAGATGAAAGGCTGTCCCTTCTCAATCTGAGTAACCTCAACTGTTGGGCGTGAAACAATGTCAACACCGCTCTCGTCAACCGCACCTGCGTATGTCTGCTGCATAAGAATGTTTGCTGCATCCTCGTAGAACACACCTGCTCCATACATTTTCTCAATCATAGCTCTTGGCACTTTTCCTTTACGGAATCCAGGTACACTAATCTGTTTCTTCTGCTTCTGATATGCAGAATCCAATGCTTTCTCTAATTCCTCAGCTGCTACCTCAATAGTAAGCTTTGCCATATTATGCTCTAAATTCTCAACCTGTACACTCATGTCAATCGTTATCCTCCTTAAAAATATATATGAATGGTATGTACATCAAATGTAATGTGGGCATGCTTTATAAACTGCTAAGCCCAGTCATTGGATGATTATAACACAACAAATCCACTATTTCCAGTGTTTTTTACATTAAATTTGCTTTTGTGTATAATTCCATAAATTGTCAGCAATACCAAAACATATTTTTGTCATTTTACGGCATAATATTTCCATACACATACAGCTTGTGTATAACGTTTTAAAAGGAGGTATTGCATTATGGCAGCATCAAGTAGTAAAAAGGCTTCTGTACCGGAGGCAAAAGAGGCTATGAGCCGTTTCAAGGAAGAGGTTGCTTCAGAGCTTGGAGTTCCTTTAAAAGAGGGCTACAACGGTGACCTTACTTCTAAGCAGGCCGGTTCAATCGGTGGCGAGATGGTCAAGCAGATGATCATGAAGCAGGAGCAGCAGATGAAATAAGCTCTGCAATAGCAGGCTTCAAATGTACGCTTCAAATGCAAGCATAAAAAGAGGCCGCGCACCATGGGGTTGGTGTGTGACCTCTTTTGTTATAATACTAATAATATGATTATTTGCTGAACGTTGTATTAGTATACCAGTCCCTGTCGAATATGCTCTACTGTGGCATCGTCTGTGAAGTATCTGACAAGCTCGAGTGCAAACGCAATAGCTGTTCCCATTCCACGACTTGTAATCACATTGCCATCCACAACTACAGGCTGCTCAAGCCACTGTGCACCGAGCAGCTTTTCCTCAAAACCCGGATGACAGGTAGCTTTTTTGCCCTCAAGTATATGATTCTCACCGAGCACGCTAGGCGCTGCACATATCGCTGCAACAAGCTTTCCCTCAGCGGCAAATCTCTTAATTGTCTTTACTACGGTCTCATCAGCACCGAGGTTTAATGTACCCGGCATGCCTCCCGGCAGTACGATTGCATCGTAGCTGTCAAAATCAGCCTGTGCCTTTGTGGTATCTGTCTTAAATGTCACCTGATGAGAGCTTGTCACCTCGGCTTTTTCCGTGATTGATATGGTTTCAATCTCCAGCTTTGCTCTTCTAACTATATCGACTACTGTAAGTCCTTCAATCTCCTCACAGCCGTCTGCCATAAAAATTCCTACTTTAATCATATTTTTCTCCTTTATTTTTCTTTGATAATACTAAAAAGCTGCGGTTCGTCCTTGAATTTTTAAATACCGGTCATTATAATCATATATAAATGATATGAGGGTAAAACAAAAGTATAAACCGTAACTATAAATTTACCAGTAACCTGAAAGGATATACCATGGAAATCGAAAGAAAATACTTACTTAAACAGCTTCCTTCCAATTTAGACAGCTACGCGAGCAAAAAAATCGCCCAGGGCTATCTGTGCACCTCGCCCGTTGTCAGAGTCAGACGCTCAAATGACAGCTATTATATGACCTACAAGGGAGCCGGTCTTATGGTGCGCGAGGAGTACAATCTTCCTCTCACAAAAAAAGCCTACGACCATCTTGTCCAAAAGATTGACGGTCGTCTCATCGAAAAGACACGCTATCTCATACCTCTTGACGGTGGTCTGACCGCAGAGCTTGATGTATTTGAGGGTGATCTGGCTCCTCTTACACTTGTGGAGGTTGAATTCGACTCTGTCGACGCAGCAAATGAATTCACAGCGCCTGACTGGTTTGGCGAGGATGTCACTGAATCCGGCAAATATCACAACAGCTATCTGAGCCGATTGGAAAATTCATAGTACTGCCTGGTCTTTATCGTATTCTTTAAATCATCATACCGCTTTTGCAATGGGCCCTCAGGAACTACAACATCCATAACCACCGCTATGTCATCTATAAGGCGGTCGGTTATGATATCCCTCATTGAAATAAGTATATTGTACTTCTCTTCAAAGGTATCCGCATCAAGAAACTCCAGCAAACGCGGATCCGGTGCCTGTCCTTCATCTGCATCCGGTGCCGGCTCATAACATGCCTGTGTCTGAACACTCACAGCTTCAGGTGCATTAGCTGCAATCTCATTAGTGCTCAAAGAGATACTCTTTCCCGACATATCCTCCGGCTTATCCTTAAGTGTGATCTTCTCAAATCTGTATTTCTGCTTCACATCAGGATATTTCTCATGGTCCACCTCGCTTACAAACATGTCGAGTGGTCTGGCGTATATCCCAAAATCATCATATAAAGCCTGATAAATCACAAGCTTTTCCCCTGTCTCTGAATGTGTCGCCACTGTAACTATCTGATACAGCTTATTCTTAAAGTGCCTGTAAAGCTCTCCGGGCTTTGGTGTTCTGTCCATCATTTCTGCCTCTTTTCCTATTATTTAAAAGTTGTTAATCATGTCTAAGCCTTCTCCAAGGAAATCTCTCTCAAACTCCAGATTGCCGCTGTATCCCATGGCAATCAGATCCTCAACACTGCCAAACATGCTCTGTGTCTCAGCCTCTATAATCTTTGCACCGTCTGCCGCTTTGGTATGCAGTGTCTGGCAGTTTCTTGAGTGCTCCTGAGCCAGCCTCTGCTGTGCCTCGCTATGTCCGTGCATAGTCTCAAGCTCTTTTTGTGTCGTATCATCCGCAAAGCGTGCGTTATTTTTCACGGCTCTCTGCACTATATCCGGATTGCTCTGCTGTGGCTGTACTCTCTGCTGCATCTGTGGTCTCTGAGCCTGCTGTGCTCTCTGCTGCATCTGTGGCTGTTGTTTCTGCTGATATGTCTGGTTCAATGCATTCATACCCGACTGAACTGTATTCTGCATGCTGTTCCATATCTGCTGCATCTGCTTCTGCTGCGGTCTCGGTTTGTTTGGCTGCGTATTTTTGTTGCCTGCGCTCTTTGATTTTTTGTTAATGTAAAAAACAGCTCCTAAGATAATTGCCCAAATTATAACATCCATATTCTGCTCCTTTATCAATCTGCATTTTCTATGTCAATCCCTGAATATCCTGCACATATCGCGCAGTATGTATTCTGCTGTCTGTTCCGGCTCCCATTGCTTTGTAACACCCACAAGCAGCGGATTAAGCTCCGACAGTATCCTTGCCGTGCGCCGGTCTGTCGTGCCCTCATACTTATCGTTTATGGCCTCAGCCTGCTTCACACATGCCTCAAGCTGCTTTAATATATCCTTCCAGAACTCCTCGTAATATATCTCATGCACTCTCTTAGTCTTTTGTGTGAAATTTAGCTCTGCAAGCTCTTTGTTGCTGTGCCCCAGATAGAAATATGACAGAGCAAACAAATCAGGCTTTTTCCTTTCAAGCCCCTCATTTGTCAGGTGTATCAGATTCTCTATCTCACTCTGTAAAATGATACCGTTGTCAAAGGATGACAGATATCTCTCCCCCTGCTTTACAACAGAGTCCAGAGTCGTGTGAAAATCCGTGTCCACCTTGCTGATTAAAAATTCATCGTCAAACATGCCGCTTTTCGCTTTGCAAGCCTTTATCAGCTCTCCAAAATGCTTCCGGTCTGTTCCTGTGAGCTCACAATACCCGATAACTTGTTGCTCCAGCTCCTTTAAATCTGAAAGCAGGCTGCTTAAACCTGTCTTCACGCCATAATAGCGCTTTGCAACACCGGAGGAATTCTTTTTTGTTTTGACATACAGCTTAAGCCAGCTGTTGACCACTGTCATGTCGGCACCCGCCGTATCCATCGCTGTCTTAAATTTCTTTTCCGTATCACTTAGTCCTAAAATCATCACACACCCTCAAACATCATTCTAAAACTATATAATAACAATTCTACACCATTATCATATTTTTTTAAAGAGCCTTTTTTCGCTCTGAAAAGCCCACTTTAAACGCAAAAAAAGGAAGCCATACAATAGCTGTATGACTTCCTGTATACTCTGCATGTTATTCGCATCGTCGTGCGAATGGCACGAGCGGCTTTGTTATGATAGCAAAATCAAATTAACGACCGAACTGCATATCGTTGTTACCTGATTTTGTTGTGAACATCTCAAGCATGTTGATTGGATCGTTGTAATCCATAAGCCATCCCTCACGGGCGAAATCAAACTGTCCGTCCTTACGGCTGTTAAGGAATACGTTCCACTCCTGCTGCTCAACCTTTAAGTTGATACCTACCTTTGAAAGATCTGCCTGGATAGCCTCACCAATCTTTACATTTGACTCTGAGTTGTTTACAAGGTATGAGAACTCGACAGTCTGGTTTACCTGACCTGTGCTCTCATCTAATAATCCGATAGAAGCAAGAAGCTCTTTAGCCTCCTCAAAGTTCTTATCGTAATCTGTGCCGTAGTAATCTTTGTTCTTGAACTCGCCACCGTTACCATCTGTAACGCCCTCTGGGATAAATGTTGTGGCAATCTTCTGTCCGCCCTGGGCGATTGTATCGATAATGTACTGACGATCGATAAGAAGACAGATTGCTTTTCTGAATACCTTAGCCTGGTCAGCATCTAATCCAAGTTCTGAGTAGAGCTTAGAGTTAATGTTGAAGCCTACGTAGTATGTTCCAAGGTTGTCAACTGTGTAGAACTCGCTTGTCTTCTTAGCTGCCTCAATCTCGGCTGTAGGAACTGTATCGATGAAATCAAGGTCACCGTTCTGGTAAGCTGTGTAAGCTGAAACATCATCAGATGTAAGCATTACGTTCATCTCATCAACTGTTACATTGTCAGCATCCCAATAGTTAGGATTCTTAACATATGTCATGCTTGAATCATGCTTCCACTCCTTGAGTGTGAATGCACCGTTTGTAACGAACTTGTCGCTTGCATCGTTTGCCCAGTCATCATTTCCCTCTACTGACTTCTGGTTTACAGGGAAGAAGAATGGGAATGCACATAAGTCAAGGAAGTATGGTGTAACTGCTTTAAGCTTGACAGTAAGAGTCTTTCCATCATCAGAAGCTACTACATCATCAGCAGCAAGACCCTTTGTATCATCATATCCTGCGAATACTGCGCAAAGGTAGCTGTAATCTGCAGCTGTCTTAGGATCTGCAGCTCTCCTCCAAGACCACTCGAAATCCTTTGCAGTAAGCTCATCACCGTTTGACCACTTAAGACCGTCACGCATTGTGAATGTGTATGTGAGGCCATCCTCAGAAACCTCATAGCTCTCTGCACATGCAGGCTCAAGCTTGCCCTCAGCGTTGTAACGCATAAGACCCTCAAAGCTGTTTACTGCAAGACATCCGCCGTCAACAGTACTGTTTAATGCAGGATCGATATGATCAGGCTCTGATGCCATGAAGATGTTTAACTTTCCGGCATTCTTTGTGTTCTTTGCATTGTAGAAGTATTTCATACCCTCTACTGTTGAGTATACGTCTGTGACATAATCCTTGAGCATATACTGGTCATTGTAGTAGTAAAGTGGAATAACACACCATGTATCCATAAGCATATCCTCTGCCTGGTGCATCATCTCTGCACGCTTTGCAAGATCTGCTTCTGTACGGATAGATTCTACTAACTCATCATAGCTTGTCCAGTCTACGGCTGTTGATACAGCAGTATCAGAATTATCGTTAGTAGTTGTTTTGTTGTTGCTCTTGCTTCCACAAGCAGTCATGCCAAGTGCCATAGCTGCAACAAGAGTAAGTGCTACTAATCTCTTTTTCATCTTTCTTCCTCCTAATTAATTAATATGAAAAATAAATTTATGTTAGAACCGGCACATGTGGCTTAAGCTATATGCCGGTAAAAACCTTATATTAGCGGTTGAAGCATGCAACCATATGTCCGTTTCCTCTGTCTGTAAGCTCCGGACGTGCTGCTGCACACTGTTCTGTCGCGTATTTACAGCGCGAACGGAATGGACAGCCGCTAGGCATGCGAAGAGGTGAAGGAACATCTCCCTCAAGCACGATTCGCTTGCTGTGTCTGGCAGTCTCAGGATCCGGAATCGGAACTGCTGAAAGCAGCGACTGTGTGTACGGATGGATTGGATTGTCCATCAGCTCATCTGCATCTGCAAGCTCCATCATATGGCCCAAGTACATAACAGCTATTCTGTCAGAGATATGCTGCACTACAAGCAGATCATGCGCTATAAACAGGTATGATAACCCTCTCTCCTTCTGCAGATCCTCAAACATGTTGACTACCTGGGCCTGAATTGAAACATCAAGTGCCGATACCGGCTCATCACATACGATAAACTTCGGATCTACTGCAAGCGCTCTTGCTATTCCGATACGCTGTCTCTGTCCACCCGAAAACTCATGTGCATAACGTGTGGCATGGTCTGCGTTTAGTCCAACTGTCTCCATGAGATCCATAATCATCTCATGGCGCTCTTTCTTGCTATTGTAGAGCTTGTGCACATCGAGAGGCTCTCCGATGATATCCTCAACCGTCATACGAGGGTTGAGTGATGAATACGGATCCTGGAATACCATCTGCATCTGCTTACGGTAAGGATGCATATTCACATCTATCTTCTTCTCACTGTCAAACAATACATTGCCGTCGAACTCAATGCGTCCTGCTGTAGGCTGGTACAGACGTAAAAGAGTACGTCCTACGGTTGTCTTTCCACAGCCTGACTCGCCAACAAGTCCAAGCGTCTCACCCGGCTTTATGGCAAATGACACATCATCGACTGCCTTTAATTCCATCTTTTTAAATCCGTCATGAACAGGGAAATACTGCTTCAAATGGTCTACCTTGAGCAGGTACTCGTTGTTATTTGTCTCATTACTCATTTGATTTTCCCTCCTCCATCATATTCTTAATATTCATCCAGCATGATGCGAGATGATCCTCTCCAACCCAGATTTCCTCCGGCTTTTCGGTGAGACATATCTTCATAGCGGCATCACAGCGAGGGCAGAATGCACAACCATCTGGCATGTTGAGCATATTGATTGGTGTGCCTCCGATAGGAACAAGCCTGGTTTTTGAATTGGTCTTTGTGGGGATTGAACGAAGCAGTCCCTTTGTGTACTCATGCGCCGGGCTGTAGAATATGGCATCTGCTGTTCCTCTCTCACACACACGGCCGCCGTACATAACTATGATCTCATCACACATTGAAGCAATGACACCCAGATCATGTGTAACCATGATGATGGCCATGCCGAGCTTTTCCTGCAATGACTGCATAAGCTCAAGAATCTGTGCCTGGATAGTCACATCAAGAGCTGTTGTCGGCTCATCTGCGATAAGGATATCCGGCTCACAGGCTAATGCCATAGCTATCATGACACGCTGTCTCATACCACCGGAAAGCTCATGAGGGTACTGATTTACACGCTTCTCAGGCTCATTAACGCCTACAAGTGTGAGCATCTCTATAGCACGCTCTTTTGCTTCCTTCTTTGTACGGTCTGTGTGAAGAAGCACTGCCTCCTCAAGCTGGTAGCCTACCGTAAATACCGGATTAAGCGATGTCATAGGATCCTGGAAAATGATTGAACAGCATTTTCCTCTGAAATCCGCCATTTTCTTTTTGTTCCATTTGGTGATATCCTCACCCTTATATTTTACTGAGCCGCCTGTGATGGCACCATTCTCAGCAAGAATCTGCATGATTGAATATGCTGTAACTGACTTTCCTGAGCCTGACTCTCCTACGATTCCAAGAGTCTTTCCCGGCTCAAGCTTAAAGCTGACACCGTTTACAGCTGATACGTCTCCGTTATCGGTCTTGAAGGTAGTGTGCAGATCAGATACTTCAAGAACAAACTTATTATCTTCCATCTTACTCACTCCTTACTATTTCGATAATTTAGGGTCAAATGCATCTCTTAAGCCGTCGCCGATAAGATTCAATGTAAGAACAATGATACAAATCGTAAGCGCCGGAAAAATAAGACGCAATGGGTAGCTCTGGAGTCCGCCACGCGCTGTATTTGCCAACGAACCAAGTGAAGGCATAGGAGCCGAAACACCAAGTCCGATAAATGACAGATAACTCTCAGTAAAGATGGCTGATGGTATCTGAAGCGCTGTAGTAATGATGATTACTGACAGACAGTTCGGTAAAATGTGTTTTCTGATAGTGCGGGCTGATGATGTTCCGATACACTTTGCTGCGAGAATGTACTCATTCTGCTTGATGGTAAGAATCTGACCTCTTATAAGTCTTGCCATTCCTACCCAGTAAAGCAATCCAAACACTATGAAAAGTGCAATCATGTTGACACCGAGCTTTGAAAGCACTGTACCCTTTATTACAGGTGTCAGCACCTCATTTAATACAACTGCGAGTAAAATGATGAGCAGCATATCCGGCAATGAATAAATGATATCTACTATTCTCATCATAACCATATCTACCTTGCCACCGCAGAAGCCTGATACGGAACCGTAAATGATACCGATTATAAGCACAAGCAGTGATGCAAACACACCGACTCCCAGCGAAACACGAGCTCCGTAAACAACACGGATAAAATAGTCTCTTCCGAGCTCATCTGTGCCAAAAATGTGCGGGAACAGCTTCTCACCTGCATCAATCTGTGCCTGCTCAGCATCGCTGTACTGGAAAGGTCCTAAGTTCTGTGCACCCTTAACGATATCTGCATATCCGTAAGGCACAATCTTTGGTGCCAGAAGAATAACCAAAATAAGTAAAACCAAAACTATAATAGAACCCATAGCCAGTGGATTTTTGCGGAGTCTCTTAAGACCATCCTTAAAGAAGGTAGTTGACTCACCCATAACCTCCTGCTGGCGTTTCTCTTCATCTGATGCCTTGGCAAAATCCTTCATATCGAACTTGCTAAGGTCAATCTGTGTGGAGAAAGGAGCTCTCTTCATATTATCTTTCATCTTTATCTCTCCTTAATCAAGCTTAATACGTGGATCAATCACTTTGTATACAATATCTGTAATGAGGTTCGCGCCTACCATGATGACAGCAAGGAAAAGTGTTGTAGCCATAATCATTGTGTAATCACGGTTTGTGATACAGCTTACGAACTTGGAACCGAGTCCTCCGATATTGAAAATACTCTCAATAACCATTGAACCTGTGAGGATACCACCAATCATAGGTCCCACATATGTGATGACCGGAATGAGCGCATTACGAAGCGCATGTACAAATATAATCTTGTACTGATGTACACCCTTGGCCTTTGCCGTACGGATGTAATCCTGTCCGAGTGCATCAAGCATTGAAGTCTTTGTAAGTCTTGTAATATATGCCATCGGTGAAAGTGACAGTGACAGCACCGGAAGTAATATCATGTTGCTTCCTGAGCTGAAGGCCTGCACCACGCCAAGCTTTATACAGAAGAAATAAAGTAATAACGTAGCGATGACAAATGACGGCATCGACGTAATCAGTGTGACGAAGAATACTATAACTCGATCCGGCCACCTGTTTCGCATCAGCGCTGCTATCGAACCGAGCACCACTCCGAATACTATCGCAGTAAGCGCCGCTAAAAGTCCAAGCTTCGCTGAAATCGGGAAGCTCTCCCCAATGATATCTGAGATCGGACGGTCTGTCTTAAGACTAACACCGAAATCTCCGTGCAGCACGCCTGCCATGTAATTCTTGTACTGGACTATAAGTGGCTGATCCAGTCCGTAGCGTGCCTCAAGCTCTTTCATTACCGCCGGACTCTTTGCCTTCTCCGAATTGAATGGACCACCCGGAATTGCATTCATGGCAAAGAATGTAATAAGACTGATAATGAAGATTGTAAAAATCGCGAGAATAACTCTCTTTACAATGTACTTACCCATATTTTTCTCTCCCTCTTGGATTTGTATCGATAATGCATTATTTTTATTTTTTAAAGCATTATCACTGCACCACGTCAAAGTATTTTGTCTAACACGCAAAAAAGTGCGAATGACCTCATTGTCATTACACACTCCCTAATCTTGCTGTCTGATACAACTGTCGTTCTGACGCGAACAATTCCTTTTTATTATACACAGAAATCATACTTTGTCAATTGGATATATTTTCCTATATAATTTTCATTTCTGCATAAAAATTAGTCATTTTTTATAATACTCATTAATAAGGGCAGTTTATGCAGTCTATAAGCGTTATTTATACATTTTTATTCATTTTTATTTTTGCATTAATATATTAATTTTCAGTGCATGATTACTTTGAATTGTTAAGTACCGGCGTTATTCTGGCATTAAATGGGTATTTGGTGTATAATTACTTATCATTATATATCAAGGAGCCACCTATGCTTACATACGACGATGCACTCAATCTCAACTACTATAAAAAAACAACCTTTACCGGCTGGATGAACGGCATGCGCTTTCTCATAAAGCGTGAGGAGCCTGTCCTTAAGGAAGCCACCGAGGATACACCCGAGGAAAAGGGTGAGCCAATCTTTCATGCCTGGATATGGCCGGGGCCGTATATTTTTGACCTGACCGACGACAGCAAAAAGACTGACAATACCTTTCCATTTACAGATGACGGAAAAAAACAGTGTGTAGACTGGATTAATGAGGTCATTAGTGCACACTCAAACGATTATCCGAAAAATAAAACAGATGGAGAACCCCCGCTTTCGTAATGTGATAAATAATATTGACACACATGAAACAAAATGATATACTGTCAAAGTGTTTGCGGGCATGGCGGAATTGGCAGACGCGCTAGATTTAGGTTCTAGTGGGAGACCGTGCAGGTTCAAGTCCTGTTGCCCGTACTGTTTACAAGGGTTTCAGAGGTTTTTATTACTTCTGAAATTCTTATTTTTTTATCATTTTTCCTATACGAAAGGATACCACAATGCAGGCTTACAAGGATTTAGTAAAAGCTCTTCCTGGCTTAAAAGAAGATATGCCACGCGCATTTTACATGCTCGCAGAACTCTTTGATTACGGTTCATTTGATATATGCAGAAGTGACGACAAATATATAATCCCATATATCATGAATGACGCGGTGGAATGCTATCTGACTGTGGAAAATGCAGTGTTAAAGGGCGATTATCATAGCGAGGAAGAAATTATTTCTGCATCGTTGGTTTTAGGAAGTGAAAAAGGCTACGGACTCATTCTGCACCAGCAGGACAATGTGGTCACACTCTGGTTTGATACTTTGCATGTGCATGAGGCATGCTTTAAATACCATGAAATAGGACATTTCTGGGTAAAGGGACAGGAGCAGTGGCGCATGCTTGTATATATGGTAGGAACAATCGCTGATAAGTATATGTACATGGGAAAGGAATACTGCAACGAGACAGAATGCTTTATCCAGAGCCTTATTTACTTTGCACCGTTTCGCAGATGGACACCGGTACCTGGCGATTTGATGGAGTATCATTTTCCGGCGCGTGTAGAGGGAATAGACATTATGGAGGAGCTTTGCAGGGAGGTTTCGGACACTGATTATCTTAAGCTCATTGCACGCTACAGGGCAAATCCATGTGAGAAAACGGAAAAGCTTTTGAGCAGACATTTAGCCGATGCAAAAAGAGTACCGCTTTATCAGTATATTTATAAGCTTGTGATAAAGGCATCAAAGGATTATCCCGAGAGAAATTACGGAAATAAGATAAATGAACGCATAAAAGAAAAGCGTAAAGCGCTTGAACAGGAGCTGCTTCAAAAGGGGTACTGCGGAAAATACCCTGCGTTTTCAAAGAAAAATACGACTGTGCGTGTAATGGAGGAACAGCCCTACGTCACAGCAATTCTCGAGTGGGATGATTACAAATACAAGCAGCAGCTTATGATTTCTGAGTGCAGTGCCAAAAAGTATGATGGAATAAATGCTGGATTTTTTAAAGGAATAGGCAGACACGGACGCATTGTGCAGGTGTAGATACACATAAAACAAAAGCCACGGAGCAATCCGTGGCTTTCATAATACGCTTATTACAAGGATGGGCTTGAGAAGACTCGAACTTCCGACCTCACGCTTATCAGGCGTGCGCTCTAACCGGCTGAGCTACAAGCCC
>OMGT01000548.1_pt1 | contig 21551 bp, 19 predicted proteins | sample 1646101 | NCBI WGS metagenome assembly OMGT01 (sample SAMN05578593, study PRJEB25193) | human gut metagenome | biome: Human Microbiome; feature: human-associated habitat; material: feces | host: Homo sapiens | place: USA:Birmingham | reverse complement strand
AAAAACCAAGAAGCAGGTTGCTTCAAAAAAGAAGGAGGAACAGCCGCAACTGTTCCCTCCCCTTTGATTAAACATAGAAAGTTTTATCAAGAAACCCAAGAAGCAGATGGCTTTCTTTAAAAAGAGAGAGACAGGTTTCTTCTTTGAAAGCTTCATTCAATAAAAAAGAAACGGGGCGTTTCTCAAAAACCCAAGAAGCAAGCTGCTTCAAAAAAGCAGGGAAACCATTCACTATGCCTTCCCTCCAAAAAGATGGAATAAGGGTTATAAAAGGGGGAAAGCCCAGGCTTTCCCCCTTTTCTTTATATGTCGCGTTCAACAACCGTCCCCTGCTTCAGGGATTCCTTCGGGTCGATTACCCGCTGGTTCTTCGAGCCGCGGAAATGCAGCATCAGGCTCTTCTGTTCCAGGACGAACGGCCCGTCGATAAGGATATCCGTCTGCTCAAGCAGCTCCTTCCACTGGGGATGCTCCTCAAAGCCCGCTGTGAGCTTTTCAAACGTATAGCCGGTATACGTCATGATATTCATACCAAGCGCGTGTACCTGCCTTGCAAGCTCAGAGAGCGCACCCGCCTGCTCAAACGGCTCGCCGCCGGAAAACGTGACGCCCTGAATCATCGGGTTTTTTCTGAGCGCTTCCATAATATTATCTGTGTTCGTCTCGTATCCGCCCTGCGGGTCGTGCGTTTCCGGGTTATGGCAGCCCTTGCAGTGGTGCGGGCAGCCCTGCGTAAACACAACGAACCGGATGCCCGGGCCGTCGACAATCGATTCCCTGATAACGCCGGCAAGGCGCAGCTTACAATTCATAAAACCATCCTCTACAAAACAGGAGGCGGAAATCAACATTTCCGCCCGTCCCGCTATATTCTTTGTTTTACGTAAACGCTTATACCTCTTCCATTTCAGAGGTAATCGCGTGCTTGACCCTGTCATCAACCTCGGCGCGCTTGGCGTTGTTGAAGCGGTCGACCGTACCGACGAGGTAGCCTGTAATCCTGCGAATCCGTTCAAAGCCGTAATGCTCGTCTTCCTTCCTGCCGCATTTTGGGCACTCGTCGCCGATGATGCCGGTAAAGCCGCAGCAGGGGTCCCTGTCGACAGGATGGTTGATGGAGCCGTAGCCGATGCCGCACTCCTTCATGAAACGGACGACCTGCTCGAACGCCTCGAGGTTCTCCGTCGGGTCCCCGTCAAGCTCAATATAAGAGATATGGCCACCGTTTGTCAGGTTATGGTACGGCGCTTCCAGCTTGATTTTATCGTACGCGGAAATGTTGTAGTAAACCGGTACATGGAAGGAGTTCGTATAATAATCCCTGTCGGTCACGCCGGGAATTTTGCCGAAGCGCTCGGCGTCCATGCGGACGAAGCGGCCGGATAGGCCTTCCGCCGGCGTTGCGATAAGGGAAAAGTTCATGCCGTATTTCTTTGTCGCCTGGTCCATGCGCTTACGCATATAGCCAACAATCTCAAGCCCCAGGTTCTGGGACTCCTTGCTCTCTCCGTGGTGCGCGCCCACAAGCGCCTTCAGGCATTCCGCAAGGCCGATAAAGCCGAGCGTCAGGGTACCGTGCTTTAAAATATCGCGGATGCTGTCGTTCGGGCCGAGCTTGTCGGAATCAATCCACACGCCCTGACCCATCAGGAACGGGAAGTTGCGCACAAGCTTCTGCGCCTGGATTTCGTAACGCTCCAAGAGTTGGTCAATAATCAAATCAATCATGCGGTCGAGCTGCTCATAGAAGAAATCGATATTGCCGTTGCTCAAAATAGCAAGGCGCGGCAGGTTTACGGAGGTAAAGCTCAGGTTGCCCCTGCCGTTTACAATCTCGCGCGTGGGGTCGTAAGCATTGCCGATTACCCTTGTGCGGCAGCCCATGTACGCGCATTCCGTCTCGGGATGGCCTTCTTTATAATACTGGAGGTTAAACGGCGCGTCGATGAACGAGAAGTTCGGGAACAGCCTCTTCGCGCTGACGCGGCAGGCAAGCTTGAACAAATCGTAGTTCGGGTCGCCGGGGTTAAAGCTTACACCCTCTTTTACCTTGAAAATATGAATCGGGAAAATCGGCGTTTCACCGTTACCGAGCCCCTCTTCCGTTGCCAGAAGCACGTTTTTAACGACCATGCGGCCCTCAGGGGAAATATCGGTCCCGTAGTTGATGGAGCTGAACGGAATCTGTGCGCCCGCCCTGGAATGCATGGTGTTGAGGTTATGGACAAACGCCTCCATCGCCTGGTACACGGCCCTGTCTGTTTCTTTGTTTGCGTGGTTGAACGCAAAGCGCTGCATTTTGCCCGCAAGCTTCTCGCCGTACTTTTCAGTCAGCAGGGACAGCTCCGCCTCCATGTAAATTTCGCCGTCGTCGAGCTTTGGCGTGCTTCCGCTGTCGGCCTCCGCCGTGTTCGCAAGGTCGAGCACCGTCTGCGCCGCGTCCGCGTCGTCTGTCAAAAGCTCCGCCGCGCGGGACAGGTTCTGCCTGTAAATCCTGCGGTAGGTTTTCGCGACGCCCTTTGCCATGCCAAAGTCGAAATTCGGGATGCTCTGCCCGCCGTGCTGGTCGTTCTGGTTTGACTGGATGGCAATACACGCAAGCGCCGAATAGCTCGCGATATCGTTCGGCTCACGCAGGAAGCCGTGGCCTGTGGAGAAGCCTCCTGTAAAGAGCTTATCGATATCAATCTGGCAGCAGGTCGTCGTAAGCGTCAGGAAATCCAGGTCGTGGATATGGATGTCCCCGTTGCGGTGCGCCTGCGCGTGCTTCGGGTTTAATATGTACATCTCATAAAACTGCTTTGCGCCCTCGGAGCCATACTTGAGCATGGTACCCATGGCCGTGTCGCCGTCTATGTTCGCGTTTTCCCTCTTGACGTCGTTGTCCTTCGCCGCCTTAAAGGTCAGGTCCTCATAAATCTTCATCAGGCGCGTATTCATCTCACGGATTCTTGTACGCTCCGCGCGGTAGAGGATATACTCCTTAGCCGTGCGCGCGTGCCCGTTTTCAATCAATACTTTTTCTACGGCGTCCTGCACCTCTTCAACGGTAGGCGAATCCACCCGCTCGTTTTCAAGCTCCGCCTCGACCTTCAGCGCAAGCTGCTCCGCCGCCTGATAGTCGTTGCCGCCGATTGCCTGCGCGGCCTTATAAATAGCATCCGTTATTTTTTTCAGGTTGAACTCAACGGTGCGGCCGTCTCTTTTCTGGATGGTTCTGAGCATGGTACATTCTCCTTTTAACAACTCTTAATCTCACAGGAGCCATAATCTCCCGTATCACAATATGTAGTGTTTATTTCTTCCAACGCTTGAATAGTATAGACCATATACAGAAGTTAGTCAATGGTAAATCTGACAGTTTTTCCATGGCTTTTTCGTGCAAAAATTCGGGTATCAAGTCTTTTTCACTTATTGGAATCAAAACAAGGTGTTGTGATTTGTTTTTATATTAACACAATATATAGAGATAAATCAAGAATTATTCTCGATTTTTATTTTTCCTATGCAGAAAGCCCACCCTGTTTTCCGCATGGATATGCGAAAAAGGGCAGGGAAACCTCCTGAAATCTTTTCCACTTGTTAAAATACAATATCTTGTGGGAGCCGCCGTAAAAACCGGCGCAATCCGGTAAAAGGAAATGCGCGCGTGGAAATGACAATTTTGTTACCCTTTCCGAAAAAGAAAAATCCCAATCCTTCCGGGAGAAAAAGCACGCACAGCCCTGTTTTTGTCAGGCAAAATCCATTGCCTGGGGCCGCTTATCTATAGTATAATAGATAAAATAAATTTTTGCTGCAAAAGGAGCCTCTATGAAAAGAAAAGCAAAGCCCGTTCAAATAGAACATCTCCCTTTAAAGGAAATACAAGCGCCGCTGCTTTTGTGGTACCGGCAAAACGCCCGCGAGCTGCCCTGGCGCAGCGACCCCTCCCCCTACCGCGTGTGGGTAAGCGAAATCATGCTGCAGCAGACGCGCGTGGAGGCGGTCAAGCCGTATTTTGCGCGCTTTATGGAGGAGCTGCCAACTGTGGAGGCGCTGAGCCGCGCGCAGGACGACAAGCTTTTAAAGCTATGGGAAGGGCTCGGCTATTACAGCCGCGTGCGCAACCTGCGCCGGGCCGCGCAGGTTATTATGTCAGACTGCGGCGGACGCATCCCGGACAGCCCTGAGGAGCTTAAAAAGCTGCCGGGAATTGGAAGCTACACGGCCGGGGCAATCGCCTCTATCGCCTATGGCATCCCAGCGCCCGCGGTTGACGGCAACGTACTGCGTGTCGTATCGCGCGTGCTGCGCTGCTATGAGAACATCGATTTGCCGCCCGTGCGCCGCGCGGTAGAGGAGGCCCTGCAAAACGTGATGCCTAAGGAATCCCCCGGCGATTATAACCAAGCGCTCATGGAATTGGGCGCTACCGTCTGCCTGCCAAACGGCACGCCTAAATGCGCGGAATGCCCGCTGCGCACACTTTGCAGGGCAAAAAGCGGCAATGTTATCTCCGAGCTTCCCGTCCGGTCGGAAAAGAAAAAGCGCCGCGTAGAGGATTTGACCGTATTTGTTTTTATACGGGAGACAAGCCCCGGCAAATACCAGACGGCGCTGCGCCGCAGGCCTGGGACCGGACTGCTTGCCGGGCTGTGGGAGTTCCCGCATACAGGCGGTACGCTCAATGAGGAGGAAGCCGCGGCGCTGCCCGGGCAATGGGGCATAAAGCCCTTGCAGCTGCTTGAAAAACGAACCGCAAAGCACATCTTTACCCATATCGAATGGCATATGACAGGCTACCTTTGGAAGGTGGAGGCGGACGAAAATACGCCGTTTACCTGGGCGGACGGCGACGCGCTTTCCAGTGTTTACGCCGTACCGAACGCCTTCTGCGCGTTTTCAGCTGCGGTACGTGGCTACCTGTCCCCTGAGGAACCTCTGCCAGAATGATAAACAGCTCAAAAAAGCCAGACGTTTCGTCCGGCTTTTTTATAGATTCCCAGCCTGATTATTTAACCGGCTTTGGGAGCTTTAACTTTTTGACAGGAACGCCCTGCGGGTTTTCCCTTATCTTTTTCTCCGCCGCCTGTTCAAACAGCCTTACATCGTTATTCCAAGCCTTGTAAGCGGCGGCGTTCCTGCGGTCGGGCAGGTCAAAATTTTGGGAAAGGTACGCGCCGAGGTATGCGGTTACCTTCCGCGCGCCGTAAAGGTTCATGTGCTCGCCGCCGTCCTTTGTGTCGCTGCTCCAGTCGATTCCCATTTCCCTGGTTTTCAGGTTCAGGTCAAACAGGGCAAGCCCGTTTTCCTGCGCGTACTGCTGCGCCGTGTTATGGCGCCGGTAATCCCAGGAACGGGCGTCGGGTATGTTAAGCAGCAGCACTTTTGCGCCGTTTTCCTTTGCAAGCCGGACGATTTTGTCAAGGTACAGCCTGTCCGCGCTGTGCATCGGCTCGGCCTCATCCGTTTTATTCATGTATTCCCCCTTTGTATAGGGGCGTTTCGAAACATCAATCAAGTAACCCTTTTGAGGGTCGTGCCTGCTGTAATCAGGCGCGCTCAATATATCAAAATCCCGCAGTGTAAGGCTCTTCCAGCGGGAATGGTAGTCAATCGCCGGGAAAAGCTCATTAAGCTCTGTCGCCAGCGCGTCTTCCCATACGCCCAGCTCGCCGGACGGGTACTTCGCGATTGATTTCAGTGTTTTTTTCTCCTGTTTGGGCGCGTTTTTTTTCTTTAAGTCGAACGCGGAGCCTATTTCAACTATCACAAGCCCCGGGCTCTGGCAGGAAAGGATATCCTTATAAAGATAATACATCTCGCTCATCTTGATGCCCGGGCGCGCCGCGACTATCCCCGCGTAGCCGTACTGTTTCCACAGGTCTGTGGCGATAATCCCGCGGTAAAAGTTGCTGCTGCCGAGCGCCGTAAAATCAAGCGTGTTTTCAGGTTCGCCATGAAAATACTTCATCATCGGCGTACGCACGCCCGCTTCCTTCGTGTTTTCCTTTGGCGCCAGTATCAGGGACGCCGCACCAAGCAGCACGGCGAAAACCAGCAAAAACGCCAATGTCTTTATCAGCCGCAGCGCGGCTGTTTTTCTTTTTCCTTTATCCATGAGCTATCTTCCTTTAAAATTGGGCGTATATCAGGTCGATTATGCGGTATCCCGCACCGTAGGCGCCGAACAGGATGACCGAGAAAATACCAATATAGTAAACGGCCCATCTGGCCGCGAGCGTTCTCCTGGCAATCACGTCGCGGACGACAAGGCCTTTTTCCTGCATAATCCCGACCGCCAGAATAAGCAGTACAGACAGGAACAGCAAAATAAAATCGCTTGTATAGAGGCCAAAATCACGTATCAGCGCGCCGGAAGTTAAAACACCCGCGTCGAAGCCTGTAAAAACCGAGCCGAACAGGGTAAACGCCTGCGGCAAATCCTTTGCGCGGAAAATCAGCATACCAAAGCAAACGAGCAGGAACGTCCGGGCCATCTGCCATAGGCGGTACCCGCGCGAGCTTATATTGATATGCGCCTTAGCAATGAGCCTCCTCGCCAGCGGCTCAAACAGAAGCCCTATCATCATAATCAGGTAGTAATACAGGCCGTACACCACGTATTTCCAGCTCGCCCCATGCCAGATACCATTGCCGAACCAGACGAAAAACATGGAAAAGGCAATGGGCGCGAGTTTACCGAAATGCTCGTTTAAATTCTTTTTCGCCTTTTTGCTCAGGTTCATAAAGAATTTAGAAAACGAGATGGGATAAAAAATATAATCGCGCAGCCACGCGCCGAGCGTTACATGCCACCTGCGCCAAAATTCCTGTACCGAGCGGGAGAAAAACGGCCTTCTGAAATTCTCTGCAAGGCTGACGCCGAACAGCTGCGCAACACCCGTTACAATATCCATCGTTCCGGAAAACTCCGCGTAAATCTGCAATGTATAGAGCAATACCGCCAGAACGACGGGAATGCCGCCAATCATGCCCGCCTGCCGGAACACCGCGTCAACGAAAATACTCGCGCGGTCCGCCACGACCATTTTCTTGAACAGGCCCCATAAAATGAGCTGTCCCCCGTATTTAAACCGTGTATAGTCGAAGCTGTGTCCCTCGTACAGCTGGAAGGCGAGCTTATCGTACCGGCCGATCGGCCCTTCCATAATCTGCGGAAAGAACACGAGGAACAGCGCGACCCTGCCGAGGTTCCTGTCGGCCTGTACCCTGCCCCTATAGACGTCTACTACATAGCTCACCGCCTGCAGCGTATAGAACGAAATGCCGAGCGGAAGCATCAGGTCGAGCGGCTTAAATACAAAGCTGCTGTCGGCAAGGCCAATCAGCGAAGCGGCTGAGCCGCCCAGGAAATTATAATATTTCAGAAAGAACAGCAGGCCGAAGTTGATAAGGACCGCCGCAAAGACGACCCATTTTTTCTTCCTGTTGGTTTTTTCCTTGAGCGCCTTTTTCTCTTCCCGGCCGAGCTCCTTTTTTGCTTTTTTAAACCGGTCCGTAAGCGTGCCGAGCAGCCGGCCGCACAGGTAAACAGACAACGTCGTAATTAAAATAAAAACAACGAGAAAGCTGTTATTGAACAGGTAAAACGCATAGCTTGCCGTAAGCAGGACAATCCATCTGCCCTTTTTAGGCACAATGAAGTAGAGAAGCAAAACGGCAAGCAAAAACAAAGCAAAAGCAAGTGTATTATATGTCATAAGCGTTATCGCTCCTGTCAGCCTTCATCCTGCAGGCGCTCAATCATACTCCAAATCGCCTCGGCGGAATTGAAGTTTTCGGGCAGTACGTCGGCAACCGTGATTTCAATATCGAATTCGTCGTTGAGCTCGGAAGCGAGCGTAATAATTTCAAGAGATTCCAAAATCCCGTCGTCGATTAAACGCTTATTTCCTTCAAAATCCACACCTGGCTTGAGTTCCTCTAAAATTGTAAGAAGCTGTTCCATTTCCATATCTCCCTTTTATAAGCTTTGATAATTATTTTTCAGCCATACCCTATCGATTTTACCGTTGGCGTTATAAGGCATCGCCCTTACCTTTTTCATTTTATTGGGCAGCATGTACGACGGCAGCTTTTCCCTGATGCTGTCCATAACCTTTTTGTCGTCAAGCTTGTCCCCCGAATAAACCAGCACAATCTTTTCCTTTTTTGCGTCATAAACGCAGGCACACGCCTTCATACCATCCACAGCGCTTACGGCTGTCTCAATTTCCCCGAGCTCAATCCGGTAGCCCATGTGCTTAATCTGGAAATCCTTGCGTGAAATATAAACAAGCTCTCCCCTCTCATTGTATTTGACGATATCGCCCGTCCTGTAAACCGTTTCCGGATAATACGGATTGAGCGGATTTTGTACAAATACCTGAGATGTCTTTTCCGCATTGTTGTAATAGCCCATTGCAAGGAACGACCCGCGCACACACAATTCGCCCTCTTCTCCCGGAAGCGCCTGCGTATTGTCGTCCTTGAGTACCAATACGCCGCAATTGCTGCAGGCGTTTCCAATCGGCAGCGGCTCGTCGTCCGCAAATTCCCTGTCCACAACATAATAGGTGCAGATATCGGTCACCTCGGTCGGCCCGTAAAGATTAGCGAACAGCACGCCCGGCAGCTCATTCCTTAAGATGTTGAGCTGCTTGTTCGGCATGACCTCGCCCGCGAACAAAACCTTTTTAAGCGTAGGCACGCTCACATATTCAAACGCCTTCCAGTTTGCGGCAATACATAAGGCCGATGGTACCCAATAAACGGTGTTCACCTGTTTTTCGTTTAGATACTCCAAAAGCTTCAGGGGAAAGGCAAAGCACTTTTTCGGGATAATGTGCAGCGTCGCCCCATTTTTGATAGTCGAATAAATATCGAGCACCGACATGCTGAAATAAAACGGCGTCTGGTTGCCAAACACGGTATTTTCGTTGATTCCGAACGCTTCAGTAACCCAGCCGGCATAGGAAATCGCGCTGCGGTGGCTGATGACCGCGCCCTTTGGCACACCTGTCGAGCCGGAGGTAAACAGCGCGTAAAGCGGGTCGGTGTCTATCATGCCTCTCCTGATTTTATGTAGCATTTCTTCATCCGGCGGTGTTCCCACCGCTTCTTCATACAGGAACACCGGCACGCGGGTGGAAAACCCCGCCGCTTTTTCCATGTTCTTTTGGTCGGTGAGGACGGCTATCGGGGAAAGCGTTTGAAAAATCGTATTGATTCTGTCCAAGGGCATATGCGTGTCAATCACGACGTAAAAGTTGCCGCTGTAAACCACACCGAAAAACGCGCTCAAGCTTTGGACGCTTTTATCGAGAAAAACGGCTACCGGCCTGTTACCCGTTTTCAATTCGCAAAGCGCAGTTCCGATTGCTTTCGCGGCGCTAACCGCCTGCGCGTAGGAAAGGCCGGCCGCCTCGTCCGTAAAAGCTGTTTTATCCGGGGTGAGCTCCGCCGACCGCTCTAAAAACTCCAAAACGTTTTTCATAAAAACCTCCCAGCATTAATTTAATGAGAATAGTATGCCACAGGAAGTGTTAATACAAAAGCAAGAAACTTTCAATCTGAGGCTGACTCTGTGGTGTGAGATATCATAACATAAAGGAAGCGCCGGTTCAAATACACACGGTTAATGATACAAAAAGTTTACTTCACGTTTTTAGGCCTATTTTTGAATTTTTGGTGAATTTCATGCCAAAATACAAAAATTAGACATTTTTTATTCCTATCTCTCAATTTCATAGAAAATCATGCACAATATTCTCTTTTTTTCTCATAGAAACTTTGTTTTTCACCATCATCCTATGTTTTTGTTACATTTAACACTATTTTAACTAAAATCAGTATAGAAATTACTAAATTTGAAAAACTGTCACATAGATTAATTGAATTGATTATTTTTTGTTTTATCAATTTACTTTTTAAAATTTATCAGCCCCATATATTTTCTTCAAAACAACCGTTATATACCGCAGCTGCTAACGATAACAAACCAAAAAAACTTTTTTGCATATACTGGTAATGCAGGAAGCCCTGCGGGGACGGGTACAGGCCCGTCTCAAAAATCTGAAACAGAAAGAAGTAATATTATGAGAAATAGCACGAAATACTGCTGCATCGGCCTGATTCTTTCCCTGATTATCGGCATTGTCACGTTTGCACTTTTCTCCACTGCAGTCTTTGCAGTCACCGCCGTACCGGCGATTCTATTTTTTACAATTGCCGTCGCATTGATTTTACTGACAGCAATGCTTTTTATAAGCGCTTTTATTAAAAAAACAAAGAGCGTAAGAAAAGCGCTGTGCAGCTGCGGCATGGCGGCAATCGCAAGCGCCCTGCTTACCATCCTGCTTTCCGTTGCCGCCACTTTAATTCCCGTTACTACCGGCATAGGCTTTTATATAGTCGCCGCGCTCATCGCTTTTTTCCTGGCCTTCCTTTTATGGTCGGTCGGCAGCCTTTTATACCAGCTCAACGGCTGCGTGTGTGAAAAAATTTGCGTACGCAGGTGCGAATGCCTGGAAGACGAAGAATGCGTATGCGCGCAGGCCGCAAACGACACCTCCTGCCAGAGTGTTCCGTCCTTCCAGAGCCCAAGTGTCTCTTATCCTGTCGGCGCTTCCTGCCGCCAGGCGGCCTCCGCTTACCAAAACGGTATCTGCGGGACAAACGCAACGGTACAATATACGAACAACAACGGCTGCTGCAGGTAACCCCCCTGTCTTCAGCAAGCCGTCTTATGCTTTTGTGTAACTTATACCGGTGCTGGTAACAGCGGCCAACCCACTTTGACCGCAGAGCGCCAAGCGGCACAAAAGCACAACATAATATTATAGTACAAAGCAGCGTGCGCGAATTTGCGCGCGCTGTTATTTTTTGTTACAAGCATGTTTCGCCTCAGGATTAAAATAAATCGGATTATTTATCTTTTTGAGACAAAAAAAATCGAATTTTTATTGAAAAAGAATATATTTTAATTGTAATATATTGTCGAATCTCAAAACAAATAACGACAATAAAATCATAAATAAGTATAAAATAGTTTTCTAAATAAAATTTTTTTATATATTTTGACGAAATTTATTCGTGAAAAAATTTCACATTTAGCGAAAAACACGCTTGTAAAAAATAGACGAACAGGTTAGAATAATGGCGGATTAAATAGTATACTATTATCAAAATCCCATCCAAATAATCTGTTTTTGCAAAAACAAGTACGCCACATTTCAAACCCAATTTACATGTAGGAGGTAAATCATGTCAACATTACAGAGAAAAGGCAGGATTGGTATCTCGCTGGTTTTGGCGCTGTTAATGGTTTTCAGCGTTGTCGCAACAGTTTCTGCGGCCGACACTGCAGCCAATTCGATTGTCGCTCCGACTGTCGGACCTGACTATGCTGGAAACAGTACAATTTACGCTTACGGCGGCGGCGACTCGGCTTCCAAGGATTCCTGGATTAGCTGGAAAGGCGCGTCCGACGGCACAAAGTATCTGTGCCTTCCCTCCAGCGTAGACAGGAACGTCTATTTTTATTCAACCTATTCCAGCGACGTGACCGTTGAGAACATCAACGACGCATCCGATAAGTTCACTCTTACGTCAAATGCGGTAAACGGCCCGTTTGCAATCGGTACAACAAAAACATATCAGGTGAAAAAGGGCAGCACTGTTCTTTACACCTTGAAATTCAGGCTTTCCGAGGCGGAAGGCGCCCTGTTTATCACAACGACGGACAAAAACGGAAACTTTGTCGACAACTGGAGCTATATCTGCCAGGATAAGGAAAACTCCTCCGCGGGCAGATGGGTTGTTTCAGCGAACGGCGGTTCCTCCAAGCTCGGCGACCTCAAAAAGATTAAGGGCAGAGGCAACTCCACATGGACAAAGAGCAAGAAACCCTTCAACATTACGCTCGACTCCAAGGAAAAGCTGCTCGGCATGAACAAGGGCAAGAAGTATTCCCTGCTTGCCAACTACCAGGAAGGCACGCTCATGCGCAACCGCCTCCTGTACGACATGGCTGACGAGGTTGGCCTCAACTATTCGCCTGATTCCCGTTTTGTAGAATTCTACGTCAACGGTTCCTACAAGGGCTCCTACCAGCTCTCCGAAAAGGTTGAGCTCGGCAAGGACAACATGGTAAAGATTACCGACCTTGAAAAGAATACGGAAGACAAGGCCATTGAAGTAACCGGCGATCCCGATTACGATGTATACGGCATCTACGAGACAGAAGAGCATCAGGTACAGGCCGACTACAACGGCGGCAAAATTTATTACTATGATATCCCCGCTGCATACAATCCCGACGATATCACGGGCGGTTACCTGTTTGAGTGCGACACCAAGGCAAACTCTGCGGGCGACTGGAACAAGTTTGAGACCCCGATGGGCCAGGTTGTTACCGTCAAGAGCCCTGCTGCCATGACGGAAGCGCAGGTTAAATACCTGTACGACTATTATGTCGCAATGGAAACAGCCCTGTACGGGACGACCGATTCCTACAAGAACTACATGGACGTAGAGTCTGTAGCAAAGGCTTACATGATTGCTGAAGTCGGCAAAAACATCGACGGCGGCATCACGAGCACAGACTTCTACAAAGACGCCGCTACCGGACAGAACGGCGGCAAAATCACCGGCGGCCCGGTTTGGGATTACGACTGCGCAATAGGCAACCTTTACGGCTCCAGAAAGAGCGTATCCGGCGTTACTTACAACACCAACGACCCAATCGGCTGGTTCAACCGTTACATCCAGAACGCGGATAACTCAAAGGTTCCCACAGTCTTCGCGGCTGCCTGCCAGCATGCGGACTTCTGGGCGACAGTCAAGACAGTATGGAACGAAGATTTTGTACCGGCTATCGCAGTTGCAAACGGCGAGCAGGCCGCTACCGGCAGCAGGATGAAGTCTATCGCTGAATACAGCGCATCGCTTCAGAAATCTGCCGAAATGAACTACCTGTTCAACCCGTTCCCGTATTACAACAACAACGGCGACTTCACCTGGATTCCCTGCCCGGACACGACCTACACAGGCCATGTCGCATGGATGACAAACTGGCTGAACACCCGTGCTGAATGGCTCAACACGAAGCTCGGCTCCAGCACAACCCAGACAACCTATTACAACAACACCTTTACAAACTGGTCAAAGGTATACGCATATGCGTGGAATGACAGCGACGGCGCGACGAATGCCGCATGGCCCGGACAGGCTATGACTGCGGTTGCCGGAACCAACGGCTACTACAAAGTTGACATCGGGCTGTTCGACCATGTTATCTTCAATAACGGCACGAACGGACAGACCGTCGACCTCGACCTCGCGGCCGACAGCTACGTATTCAGGTCCAACGCAATCGACCATACCTACGGCGGCACAACCTACTATAAGGGCGAATGGTCGAAGTTCGACAATACGACCAAGACCATCTACTTTGACAACGCGGCAACCAACTGGACAAACCTGAGCGCTTCTTACTGGGGCGGCGGCGTTGACCAGGCATGGCCGGGCACAGCGATGACGCTCGTCAGCGGCACCATCTACAAAGTAGAAATCCCGGGCGGCTGCACGAACATCATCTTTAACAACGGCGGCAACAAAAAGCAGACCGCTACGCTCGTCCCGCAGGACGGCAAGCTCTATGTAGCAAGCGGCACGGTCATCGGCACCGACTACTACGGCAACTCGATTTACGGCGGCGATTGGACCAGCTATACGCCCTAATTTTCAGATACTCCTTAATTTTCACATCCTCGATAACTGATACCCTACGCCCCGCTTCGGCAGCCGCCGGAGCGGGGCGGCCTTTTTGTGCAGTAAATATATCCACGGCTACGCGGCTTTGCAGAAACGCCCGCAGAGGCGCTTATGCTGCCTGCTACCCGTAAACGGGTTTGTATATTCCTTACATGTCAGTTGGTCATGCAATTCACCTTTTTTGAGTTGACTTTGTATGTACTCTGCAATCTTTTCGTGTTCTTCCCCACGGCGTCTAATAATATCCCCTGCACCAGAAGCTTCGTTTCCCATATTTATATTTTTTGATTTCCATGGCGCTCGTATATGAATATGCTGCTTTTTCCTTCCGAAATCCCATGAATCCTGAAACGTTTCTTTCGGGGTATCCCTCCAGCATATGAATGTGGTGTGGTATATTTTTTCTTCTTCTATTTTTATCCCTTTCCAATCACAGGGCTGTCTCAGTATTTTTCCTATTTCTGCTTTATGCTCCCTATAGAATATTTTCCTCCGGTATTTTTGGACACATACAATATGATGTTTGCGCCGGGGGTTGGGGTAAAAAAGCGGCGTACCCACATATGGGTACGCCGCTTAATTTATTGCACGCGAATCAATCGACACGCATTTTCTTTTTCTGTTTTCCGGCATACATCCGCCGGTCCGCTTCGTAAATCAGCGTATCCGGCTCCCGGTACCCCGCCGCGTCGACAATACCTACGCTCAGGGACAGCTCAAACGGAAATTCCTCCGATTTGCTCTTGCTCTTCAAGGCTTCCTGTACATTTTGCAGCTTTTTCTCCGCCCGCGGGGCATCTATGCCATCGAGCAGGATGAGGAATTCATCCCCGCCATAGCGGCAGAGGATATCTTTATCTTCTGCACATACCGACCCAAACTGCTGCGCCACAGCGACGATATAGCGGTCGCCCGCCTGGTGCCCGAATTCATCGTTAACGCGTTTAAGGCCGTCCAAATCGGCAAAGCACAGGCAAAATCGGTCGCGCTTTTCCATTCGCTGTGTGAGCAGCATGGAAAAATATTTCCGGTTGCAGCAGCCGGTCAGCGGGTCCGTATAAGCAAGGAAATGAAGCTCGTTTTCCTCCTGCATCCGTTTTAAAAGCTCCTCATGCGCCGCGTGGTTCTGTTCGCGGTACCGGTTGAGCCTGCTCATTTTAAAGGCATAGAGCGTCGCGATATAATAGCCGACCAGAACGCTGATACACGCCTTGACGACCCAGATTTTAAAAATCAGGTAATTCCCCGGCATGTAATAGACCAGCAGGTTTAAAAAGAGATAACAGTACATCGCAGTAATAAGCCGCGTGGAAAATTTCAGGTTTGACGGGTCGGCGGCAATCGTGCCGACACGTTCCATCCATGCTGTTTTTCTGATGATTTGAAACACGGCGCCGGCAAGGATAAACGCCGCGGCTACCGGTATAAATTTATATTCGTTGTTCGGGCTCGTGCCGTCAAAGGCCGAGGCAGGGATATCCTGAACAATTGCCATGACCGACCGGGAGAGTATATTGATGCTAAGCCCAATCAAAGCGCAGGTAAGGCCATGGAACACGCTCTGCCGCAGCGGACACCGAAACAAAAGTGCGGTCTCGGCAACCAGGAAAACAGCGAACGCCGTCCAATTGACAATCAGGTGGAGCTGCAGATAGCTGCACGCAATAAACAGGATATAATTCACCGCAAAGGTTGCGCCTACGCCCTTCCAGCGCACGATACGCCGTCCTGTCTGTTCCCCAATATATTGGAAATACTGCCAGTTACAGTAAAAATACGCAGGGGAAAACAACAAAATGATAAGCAGCTGCATTATGAATGCCCCCCTGACTGCCGGCTTAGCTTATCGGCATACATTTTGTGGTCGGCTTCGCTGATGAGCTGTTCAGCAGTCTTTGGGGAATGGGCGGGAACCTCTACCACTCCAAAGCTAAACGACAGCGGCACCGCGCCATGAGTGACGGCAGGCGCCTTTGAACGTATTTCTTCCATTCGCGTATCCGCCTGCCCTTTTCCGCAGTTCGGAAACAAAATCAAGAACTCGTCTCCGCCAAAGCGCGCAAAAATGTCGTCCCGGTCAAGATTTTCACGGATGAGCGCCGAGAAATCGAGCAGGTAACGGTCCCCTATCGTATGTCCATACTCGTCGTTCACCTTCTTTAAGTGGTCAAGGTCAATATATACAAGCGCAAGCGGCTCCCCGCTTGCGAGCAGCAGGTTCATCTGTTCCATCGCAAACAGGCGCGTGTACGCGCCCGTCAAGCCGTCGAGATATGCGGCAATCCGCAGCCGGCGCGCACGCTGTAAATGCTCCAGCTTTTGCCGCTCCAGCCGGTCGTGCTCTTCTTCGAGCCACGCGTTCTTCGTAATGGAGTAAACATGGCTCATAAACACATACACCATCATCAGCAGCAAAAGCACGCTTCCAATTAAAAACAGCGCGGCAAAAGAGCCCGGCAGATTGAACATGCTTGGTATACTGTCGAACAGGACATAGCCAATCCCAAACCAGCTGAACCGGATAAGCAGGCGGAACTCTTCACCGCTTTGTCCCATCAGGCGTGATTTCTCCTTAAGTTCACCGTTGAGAACAATACCCAGCCCGATGCACAGGTCTGCAAATGTTGCAATTATCAGGCACAAATTACGCATGCTGAAGCTGGAAAGCAAAGCAAATATGCTGGTCTTCAAAAAAAGCGCCGTCACACCCAGCACGAGCAAATGGACGCTTGCAAAAATCAGGATTCCTATATCGGCGACAAACCACCGGCAAACCATCCTGCCGCCGAGCAGCAGGAAAAATAGGCATTTGCTGATAAAAAGCGTCAGATAAAATACAGGCAATGGGATTCCCCAAACCCCCATCGCATAAAAAACCACAGCGGTAACCGCCATAAAACCGGCAGCCCTCAAGCGGTGGATTTTCTCCGCCGGCTGAAGGATAGTAAAAAATTTCATTAAAACCAAATCGCAGGGCAAAACCAGCAAAACAAGCAGAACCGGCAGCCCATAGTGGTACAAGGCAGGCATAACTTCTCCCCACTCTCTTGCGCGCGGCAAAAAGCCGGCGCGGCTGCCGGCCCGAAATAGCCGCAGCCAATCAAACATAATCTTCTCCAAATTCTCCAGTCAAAAAGCAGCCGTCCCCATCCGTCAGTCCAGGCAGCCTGTTATATACCGCCGCGGCATGGGAAGAACGCCCGGGAAATCGCCCTTTCTCCCCCTGCGCCCGGGGCTGGAGCTTCACAAAAAGGCTGCTTTTTCCATCTATCAAGGTTTCCCCATTTTCATAACTATAGTTTAACATATGCGCGAAAATAAAACAACAGTCATTCCTATTTTGTGTAAGCACAAAAAGAATAAAATTTATGCAAAAACCTGCACGCGGACTATTAACCAGCGTTGATACTTCCTTCAGGCTTTTCGGTTTACTGTGAAAAACCGTCTGAAATCCGCGGCTAAAAAGGGCGGGGCACATTATGCGCCCCGCCCTTTGCTTAATCGAATTTATTTTTGTTCCAGTAGTCGTAATCGCTTGCGTCATCTTGCTTTTCATCTAAACAATCTTCGCTGTTTTTAAAAAGATTTTTCCCCATGGTATAACCGTGGTTTGCAAGCCGGACATATGCAACTGCCGCTACCACTATGACTGCCACGAGCATTATAATCGCCAAAATCATTTGGCCTGCACCTCGCCTTCGCGCAGCTTATTGCTCCTGTTCAGGCTGCGCCGCAACCCCTTCGGAAACCGCTGCCGTTTCGGCCTGTGCTTCCTCTGTTTTATCGAGCGGCTTGCCCAGAAATTCCGGCAGCGTCATCCCTGCCATCTGGAACATTTCGTTCATCGGTGGGATGGATTTCAGCATACTGGACAGGAAATTCGACGTTGTGGACGTCCCGTCCCTGCCGTTCATACCGTCCCATACGGTAACCTTATCTATTTTGAGGTTCTTCACCGCTTCAACCTGCGTTTTTGTGAGCTCCTCAATCTTGTCGGCAATCATCAGCTTCATCGCGTCGTCGGCGCTGCCGCCCGCAGCCGCCACTATTTGCGCTAATCCGGCTGCCTGCTTTGTAAGCATTTCCTGCACACCACGCGCCTGCGCTTCCATTTTCGCGTAAATTGCATCCGCCTCGCCCTTTGCGCGGCGCCTGATTTGTTCTGCCTGCGCCTCAGCCTGAAGCTCCATTTTTCGTTTTTCAATTTCCGTTTTGACGATGACATCTGCTTCAAGCGTTGCCTGTTCACGTGCAAAACGCGCTTTTTCCGCGTCCTGCTCGGCGGCGTACGCTTCCTCCAGCGCCTTAGCGGACTGAATCTTTTCCGCCGCCGTAGCGCGGCGCTGTGCCTCGGACTGCTTTTCCACAAGCGTAGCGTTCGATTCAGCGACCTGCGCCTTTGCCTCGTTTTCACCCTTGATAGCTTCTGAATCAGCAAGCGAAACCTGCACGCGCTGCTCGCGCTTTGCATTTGCCTCGCCGATAGCGCCGGAGCGGTCGGCCTCGGCTACGGAAATCTTCGCGTCATTGATAGCTTTTGCCGCGGCTTCCTTGCCAAGGGCTGAAATGTATCCGGATTCGTCTGTAATATCTGTAACGTTGACATTAATCAGGCGCAGGCCGATTTTTTTCAGCTCCGTTTCCACATTGTTGGATACGGCGGCCAGAAATTTATCGCGGTCGGTGTTGATTTCTTCAATGTCCATCGTCGCGATGATGAGCCTCAATTGCCCGAAGATGATGTCCTTGGCGAGCTCCTGGATTTCCGTGAGCTTCATGCCGAGCAGACGCTCCGCCGCGTTCTGCATAACACCAGGCTCGACAGATACGCCCACCGTAAACCGGGAGGGCACGTCAATACGGATGTTCTGCTTGGACAGCGCGTTTTTCAAATCGACCGGTATGGAAATCGGAGTCAAATCCAGGTACTCATACGCCTGAATGACCGGCATGATAAACGCCGCGCCGCCGTGGATGCACTTCGCGCTGCGTGAGGTGCCGTCCTTATTAGAGCCGATTTTACCATATACAACGAGGATTTTGTCCGACGGGCACTTTCTGTACCGCGATAAAAGGACAATTAGAGTCGTAAACAATAAAACGACGATAACGCAAATTAGAATGATTATGGCTGGATCCATTGTGAAATTCCCCCTCTGTTTTGATTGGATGGTCCCGTTACCGGCTCGACCTGTACCGTCTGTTCATCGACGACCGCGCTTACGCGTACCGGCGTACCGGTCGGGATTTGCTGCTGTGCCCTGGTTACCGCGTCGAGCTCTACCAGGCGCTCCTGCAGCATAATCGTAATTTTACCCTGCCCCTTTTCGCACGCGGGTATTGGGATATAGACCTTTCCCGTTTTCCCAATTGCGTTTCCAACGTTCAGGTTGCCCTTATCCTGCAGCCTGAACGCATACTTGAACAGCAGGGCAATGCCCACTAGGGCAGCCGCGCCTGCCAGAAAGGCCAAGCCTACCGCCAGCCCGGCGTTTAAGTATTTGGACAGGGCCAGCCCCGTCCAGCCTCCGACCGCAAAGAACGCAACCAGGCCGCGAACCGTAAACAGCCGAAGCCCCGGGTCGCTGTCTTCCCCGCCGTCCGCTTCTCCGTGATGGAGGTCTCCATGGAAGCCGTCCTGCGCGTCCACGTCCATATCCATGTCCGTATCCATATCCGCGTCCAAATCGCCCACGTCCGCGTGGTCAAATCCAAACCCAAACAACAGCATGATGGATTGGATAACCAGAATAATCGTTGCAGGCGCCGCAATACAAACGAAAACCTGCTGGATTAACGGCATGGCGTTCCACCATTCCCACATGTTTCTCCCCTTCTTTCTTTACCGGAATCATTTCACCAATCGTTCTTCTGCCGCTTTGGCAAGCTGGTCCCTTCTGACCCGCTCAAACAGTGCGTCCGCCCGTTTTTTGACGATAGAAGATGCATAGTAGGTCAGAATAATCCGCATTCCGCACAGCAGGCGCTTGCGCGCGCCGGCATACGGCTCCGCCGTATGTACGACGGCATGCTCTACAATTTCCTCAAATTCCCCCTCGGAAAGTACCGTTTCAAAATCCACCTGGTCGAGGATTGTGCACAAAAGGCAGTAAAGCTGCGCGTCTGAAATCACGTGCTCCTGCGCGCTGTCCGCTTCCCCGTTCGTATAAGCGAGGAGCAGGGCGATTTGGTCGAGCTTCATCACGCCGCGCAGCATGTTTATCATGATGATACGCGCGACATGGTTCTCGCTGTACCGCTTGTCGACCGGCTTCTGTACCCAGCCGCGGTTAATCCAGTTTTGGATTGCGGGGGTATCAAGTCCCGTAATTTCGCGGACCTGCGCCAGCATCAGCCCTTTTGTAACGGAAAAGACACCGCCGAAAAAAGCCTGCGCGCTCCTGTCCTTCCGTTCCACTACCGTACCGGGAAAATACGCCTTCAAACGCCCGCCCCCTTTCTCAGCCTGTGGATTTGCCATGATTATACTACACATTCATATGAATGTAAATAGCGCTCTTAAGAATTTTTTAAAATTTTGATGCAGCAGCATAAACGAAAATCAACGCTGAAAAAGGCGGGTAAGCTTGGCAATGTGCTTTCCCGCCTTTTATCCGTATTTGTATATTTATGTTGCGATTATGCCGTAAACCAATTCTGTTCTTCTCCGCTGTAAAGCAGCCACGCATTTCTCAGCATTTCAATTTCATTGGCTTGGAAATTTTCCTCATCCAATCCCGATTGCGTTTCTTTTAACGTTTCTTCATCATCCAAAATTCCGCCCGCAATAACCCGCAAATGCATATCTTCGATATGTTCTACAAAATCCTTCAGCTCAACTTCCTCCTGTACATTATCAGGGCTCTGAAAAAATGTTTCCCCCAGCGTCGCATCCGTGCTATCTGAAGAGATACACCTGTCGAGTGAATATGCACTCAAGTATTTATGACGGTTATTCTTTTTCCTCTCCGATTCCAATATGCATTTTATCTGTATTTCGGCAAATACATGGAAAGCGCCAAATCTTTTTTGATATAATCGGACAGCAATTATAAAAGCAATTGACGCAATATTAAAACAGTCATCGTATTCCAGGCCCTTCCCGTACTTTTTCGCGACAGATTCAATCCATGGTACATTCTGTTCATATACATACGTTTCATTTAAAAGATGTTCCATCTACTCCCTCCTTAAGGCAGCATATCCTTTAAACCTTTTGTCCGGGGCTTTCTGGTTTTCTTTTGTACGCTTGGCGGTGCATCACTCGTAAAATCAGGAACATATTTCGGATTATTTTGAAAAGAACAGTCTAGCTTACACCTCCAAACCTCACATTGTTCATCCCTCTCCACCATGTAACAGACAGGCAGGCTCATTTTTTTCCGGTACAAAAACGATTTTAGCCTTTCCGACTTGAATTTAGCGGATTTCGGGATAAGTCTTGATTTTTCTTCTTCTTTCTCTGTCTCGTCGAGTAAAAGTTCTTTTGCATCGTCTGAGCTATACAAAAGAACTCTTTTCCCTCCGAGCAAGCCCGCCAATTTTCTATTTAAACGTATCTCCCCACTCGGCCAGACTGTAAAAGATAAAATTTGATTACTTTCTGGCGCCAAATCAATTTGTTGGTACTTGCTTAAATCGATTAATTTCAACAGAATCACCTTATTTTAACATATTTTCTATATTTTATCATTTTTGTTTATAATTTTCAACAAAATAAAACAATAATACTAATATTCCAGTAATTATCTTGTTTATTTATAAACTTATTAATGTAAATTATAAATTTA
>OMGT01000519.1_pt1 | contig 22010 bp, 17 predicted proteins | sample 1646101 | NCBI WGS metagenome assembly OMGT01 (sample SAMN05578593, study PRJEB25193) | human gut metagenome | biome: Human Microbiome; feature: human-associated habitat; material: feces | host: Homo sapiens | place: USA:Birmingham | reverse complement strand
GCCGAAAAGACGTAGATAGACGCCTATGAACACAAGCTCTTAACCAAAATTCTTGTTGCATATGACAAAAGGCGAGCGGAATGCGGTTCCGTTCGCCTTTTTGATGCGTTGCTGCTTGGAATCAGGAGTGGCTCTCCAGCTTGGCATTTGCCAGCATCAGCTTGATGCGGTTCTCCTGGTTGACTCTGGTTGCGCCGGGGTCATAGTCGATCGCCACAATGTTGGCGTTGGGGTAGGCGTTCTTGATGGTGCGTGCCATGCCCTTTGCCACGATGTGATTCGGCAGGCAGCCGAACGGCTGCGTGCAGATGATGTTCTCTGTGCCGGTTTCCGCCAGCACTGCCATTTCGGCGGTGATCATCCAGCCCTCCCCCATGGAAACGCCCTGACTGATGTACTTGTCTGCGGCACGGCGCAGATCCTCGAAGTCGTGGGGTGGGGTGAACTCGCCGTGCTTCTGGATCGCCCGGATCATCTGCACCTGCTTGCTGTGGAGGAACTTGTACCCCAGCCCGAACGCCAGCGTCTTGAAGTTCCTGTAGTCGTACAGGTGGCTGTTAGTCTCGCTGTTGGCAGCGCAGTACAGGATAAATTCCAGCAGCGTGGGCACAACGGGTTCGCAGCCCTCGGAGATGAGGAAGTCTTCCAGATGGTTGTTCGCCAGCGGGGAATACTTGACGTAGATCTCGCCGATGATGCCCACCTTGATCTTGGGCTTCTTGCTGCGGGGGATGGCAGCGAAGTCCCTGAGAATCTGGGCGTAGGTCTTTTCGGCGGAGAGGAACTTGTTGCTCTCGAACAGCTTGGGCAGCTTCTCCTGCCATGCGTCCAGCACCTGCTGGGACTCGCCCTCGTTCAGCTCGTAGGGACGGCACTGGTTGAACAGCGTCATGAGCAGATCGGCGTACAGGACGGCGTAGACCATTTTGATGCACAGCGCCGGTGTCAGTTCCAGACTGCTGTCCTTTTCCAGTCCGGCGAAGTTCAGGGAGATGACCGGCACCTGCGGGAACTGCTCCGCCATGCACTTGCGCAGCAGATGGATGTAATTGGACGCACGGCATCCGCCGCCGGTCTGGGTGATAAGCAGGGCGGTGTGGTCGATGTCATACTTGCCGCTCTTCAGCGCCTCCATAAACTGTCCCACAACCAGCAGTGCCGGATAGCAGGTGTCGTTGTGGACGTTTTTCAGTCCCTCCTCCACCACAGTGCGGGAGGTGGACTCCAGCAGTACCACGTGATACCCGAACTGTTCCAGAATGCGAATGAGCAGGTGGAAGTGAATGGGGAGCATGTTGGGTGCAAGAATGGTATAGGTCTTCTTCATTTCCGGTGTGAATTTTGCATATGCCATAAGATATGGGTACCTCCTTGGAATGCCCGGACGGTGGAACGGCTTGTGGTCTGCGGCATCATGCCTCCGCTGGTTCGGCGGGACTTTGTTTCTGTGTCTGTTCCATGGCTGCGATCAGGCTTCGCAGGCGGATCTTGATGGCACCCAGATTGCTGATCTCGTCGATTTTCAGCTGGGTGTACAGCTTTCCGCCGTCCTCCAGAATCCGCCGCACCTCGTCGGTGGTGATGGCATCGATGCCGCAGCCGAAGGACACCAGCTGTACCAGCTGCATATCCGGCTGGGTGGTGACGTACTTGGCAGCACGGTACATTCTGGAGTGGTATGTCCACTGGTTCAGCGCCTGTAATTCCGGTGTCTGCGCCAGATGCGCCACGCTGTCCTCGGTGATGACGGCAAGCCCCAGACTGGCGATGAGCTTGTGGATGCCGTGGTTGATCTCCGGGTCAATGTGGTAGGGTCTGCCTGCCAGCACGATGATCTGCCTGCCTGCCTCCCGTGCCTGCCGGACGATCTCCTCGCCCTCGGCAACAATGTCCTTCCGGTACTGCTCCAGTGCGGCGAAGCCGTGTTCCAGCGCCTGTTCCACCTCTTTTTTCGAGGCGTACTTGGCGAAGATGGTGTGGAGCGCCTTGACCACATGGCTGCGGCGGTTCAGGTCGAGGAACGGGTGCAGGAAGTTGCTGTCCGTCAGTTTTTCGCAGTTTGCCATGAGCAGCTCCGGATAATACGCCACAACGGGGCAGTTGTAGTGATTGTCGGAATCGCCCTCGTCGATGTTGTAGCTCATGCAGGGGTAGAAGATGAAGTCCACGCCCTGTTCCAGCAGGCTCTCAATGTGACCGTGCGTCAGCTTTGCCGGATAGCAGACCGTGTCGGACGGAATGGTGCTCTGTCCTTTATAATACGTATTCCGTGTGCTCTCCTCGGAGAACTTCACGGCAAATCCCAGCTCTGTAAAGAACGTGTGCCACAGGGGCATCTGGTCGTAGTAGTGCAGCGCCAGCGGCAGTCCCACCGTTGCCTTGGGCTTTTCCGGCTGGTGCTCTGCCAGCGAGAGGATGTGCCGGTACTTCCACTCGAACAGATTGGGCAGCTGCTCCGCTTCTTTCTTGCCGGCACCCTTTTCACAGCGGTTTCCGGAGATGAACCGTCCGCCGTCGGAGAACCGGATGATGCTCAGGGCACAGTGCGCCGTGCAGCCCTTGCAGGTGGCAGCCTTTGCCGTGTAGGAGAAGTTTTTCAGATCCTCTGCGCTGCGCAGGGTGGTGGTGCCGCTGGAGCGCTCCTGTGCATAGAGAGCTGCGCCGAATGCGCCCATCAGACCGGAGATCGCCGGCCGGATAACGTCGTGGCCGATCTCCCGCTCAAAGCACCGCAGCACGGCGTCGTTCAGGAATGTGCCGCCCTGTACCACGATGTGCTGTCCCAGCTCCTCGGGATTGCGGGCACGGATGACCTTGTAGATGGCGTTCTTGACGATAGAGCCGGACAGACCGGCGGAGATATCCTCGATGGTTGCGCCGTCCTTCTGCGCCTGCTTGACGCTGCTGTTCATGAAAACGGTGCAGCGGGAGCCCAGGTCTACCGGATGCTCGGCGAACAGCCCCAGTCTGGAAAAGTCGGCGATGTCGTAGCCCAGCGCCACGGCGAACGCCTGAATAAACGAGCCGCAGCCGGAGGAACATGCCTCGTTCAGCATGATGCTGTCAATGCTGTGGTTTTTGATCTGGAAGCACTTGATGTCCTGGCCGCCGATGTCGATGATGAAGTCCACCTCCGGACAGAAGAACGATGCCGCCTTGAAGTGCGCCACGGTTTCCACAATGCCGAAGTCCACGCCCAGTCCGGCACGGATGAGATCCTCGCCGTAGCCGGTGACGGCGCTGCCGCAGATGGTGCAGTCCGGACTCAGCCCCTCATAGAGGGCGGACAGCTCCCGTTTGATGCAGTCCAGCGGCTGTCCCTTGTTGGAGGCGTAGAAATCATAGAGCAGCTCGTGGTTTTCCGAGAGCAGCACGATCTTGGTGGTGGTAGAGCCGGCATCAATGCCCAGATACGCCTTGCCGGCATAGGTGTGGTAGTCGCTCCGTGCCACATCGTGGGCGGCGTGGCGCTCCTGAAACCGCTGATATTCCTCCGGATAGCTGAACAGGGGCTTGTCTGCCACCAGCGCTGTCTGCGTCTGTGCCTGCGCCAGCATCTCCTGCAACTGCGTCAGAGTGTAGGCATCCGGCAGGGCGCAGGCGGACAGGGCGCTGCCGTAGGCGACAAAGGTTCTGCCGTCCTCCGGAAAATGGGCGTGTTCCCCGTCCAGCTGGAGCGTCTTGGTGAAAGCGTTGCGCAGCCCCTGCAAAAAGGACAGCGGGCCGCCCAGAAAGAGCACGTTGCCCTGGATGCGTCTGCCCTGTGCCAGACCGGAAACCGTCTGGTCTACGACTGCCTGAAAGATGCTGGCGGCGATGTCCTCCCGCCGTGCGCCCTGATTCAGGAGGGGCTGGATGTCCGACTTGGCGAAAACACCGCAGCGGGAGGCGATGGGATACACTTTTTCCGCACGGAGTGCCATCTGATCCAGCTGGTCTACGCTGACATCCAGCAGCGTTGCCATCTGGTCGATAAAAGCGCCCGTACCGCCGGCACAGCTGCCGTTCATGCGCTGTTCCACACCGCCGGTGAGGAAGATGATCTTGGCATCCTCGCCGCCCAGCTCAATGACGGCATCGGCTTCGGGACAGCGTTCCTTGACGGCGAGAAATGCGGCGTGGACTTCCTGCACAAAGGGCAGCTTCGCCGCCTGCGCCAGCCCCAGACCGGCAGAACCGGTGATGCTGACACGCATGGCATCGGTGGGGTACTGCTGCGCCAGCTCGCCCAGCTTTCCGCAGACGGTCTCCCGCACCTTGGAGAAGTGCCGCTCATAGCTGGAGGACAGCACATGATGTTCCTCATCCAGCACCACCGTTTTTACCGTTGTCGATCCGATATCAATGCCGATGGCATACGGGATTGCAGTTATTTCACTCACAGATGGGTACTCCTTTCCGTTTCCTAGAGATTCCTAGAAATTCTTAGAATCTTTATTGTATAACTTTTTTCTTGTGAATTCTACAGAAAACAAGAAAATTTTTCGCAAATTCTTTTGGATGTTTTGCAGGGAGTTGTTCTCATAGAAATGCACATGGATTTTTGAGCACAATTTTGAGAACGGCAAGGCAGGAATTCGCAGGCATGCTTTCGCATGGCAAGAATTTCTAACGCAGCTGTTCTTAAAATTTGCCGAAAAGACAGCTGTTTTTTCTGTGAACAACTTCTAAGAGCCTGCCTCGTGCTTCTGGACACGGAGATGTCAGAAGATGCGAAACAGGTTCTTGAGCGGGGTTATTGCAGAGAAGGTACTGCCTCATCTGCATAGGTGATTCCGTGATACATAATTAGTGCAGGACGTTTCTCGGCACACGCTTGGAGATGCCGCAGACGATCTCGTAGCCGATGGTGCCGTACAGGGCAGCAAGCTCATCGGCAGTGATGGAGGCATCGCCGTCTGTGCCGAACATAGTGACCACATCGCCGGGCTTGACCTCCTCCGGCAGGTCGGTGACATCCAGCATCAGCTGATCCATGCAGATTCTTCCCACAATGGGACATGCCCTGCCGTGCACCAGTGCGGAGGCCTTGTTGGAGAGCAGCCGTGCGTAGCCGTCGGCATAGCCGATGGTGACGGTGGCAATGGTGCGGGGTGCGGGGGCGGTGTAGGTTCTGCCGTAGCTGATGCATGCGCCGGGCTCCACGGTTTTCACGTGGGACACCACACTGCGCAGGGACATGACGGGGCGCAGCTCCATGGGAACGTGCACCGGATAGTTTGGCTCCAGTCCGTACATGATGATGCCGATGCGTGCCAGTGTGGCTCTGGGGTTGGGACGGGTGACTGATGCGGCGCTGTTCATAAAGTGCAGGTGCTTGACGGGGTGTCCCAGCTCTGCCAGCTTGTCGTAGACGCTGACAATGAAGTCCTCCTGCGCCTGTGTGTAGGCGATGTCGTCTGCCTCCGGCGAGTCTGCCACGGCGAAGTGGGTGTAGATGCCCTCGATGGAGAGACGCTCCAGCTCAAACAGGGGAAGCAGCTCCCTGGCGCAGTCCTCCGGCGTGCTGCTGCGGAACCCGATGCGTCCCATGCCGGTGTCCAGCTTGATGTGGCAGCGCACCGGCTGGTGGGCGAAGTGCTGCAACTGGCGGGCGTAGTCCAGCGAGAGAACGCCCTGGATGATGTTGTTCCGTGCCAGCTCCGGCGCAAATTCCGGCGGGGTGTAGCCCAGAATGAAGATCTCTCCGTAGGGGCAGTATTCCCGCACGGAGAGCGCCTCCTCCAGATTGGAAACGGCAAACCAGCGCACGCCCAGCTCCCAGAGTTTCTTGCAGATCGCCTCGTCGCCGTGACCGTAGGCGTTCGCCTTTACCACCGCCATATACTGGGTATGCTGCGGCAGCATGCTCTGTACGGTGCGAACGTTGTGCTCCAGTGCGGATAAATCAATTTCTGCCCATGCACGGTAGCGTTTTTGTTGTTCCAATTCCATGATGACAAAACCTTCCCTTTTTCGCAGCTTCGGCTGCGCTTGCATTTTTTGATAAAATATGCTATGATAAAAATTGACCAGATATGAATAGGCTTGAAAACTGCTGTTGTCATATCGTTTCAAAACCGGTCTGCGCCGTTGCTGCAGCGCAGCAGATGAAAACAGTTTTAAGTATAGCACACAGAAGCCGAAATTGCAAGTACGATTTGTGAATATGTTGAAGAAGGGGAGATTTTGTCTATGCCGCATGCCATTTTTGATACCCACAGCCATTACACAGACGATGCCTTTGCGCCGGATCGGGAGGAGGTGCTGCGCGCTCTGCCGGAGCATGGGGTTGTCCACGCTGTCCTCGCCGGAACGACCATGGAGGACAGCGCCGCCGGCATCGCACTGGCGCACGCCCACGAAATTCTCTACGCTGCCGTGGGCATCCATCCGGAGACTGCCGGAAGCCAGCCGGCGGACTATCTGGCACAGCTGGAGAAGCTTGCGGCACAGCCCAAGGTCGTCGCCATCGGGGAGATCGGGCTGGACTACCATTATGCGGGATACGACCGGGAACAGCAGATCATCCTGCTGCGGGAGCAACTGGATCTGGCAAAGCAGCTGGATCTGCCGGTCATCATTCACGCACGGGATGCCACAGAGGATTACATACGCATTCTGGAGGAATTTCGTCCCCGTGGTGTGGTGCACTGCTTTTCCGGCAGCGCAGAGACGGCGCAGCAGGTGCTGAAGCTGGGCATGTACATCGGCTTCACCGGCATTCTGACCTTTTCCAATGCCAAAAAGGCACGGCGTGCGCTGGCGGCGGTGCCGGAAGACCGGCTGGTGCTGGAAACGGACTGCCCCTACATGGCGCCGGTGCCCATGCGCGGCAAGCGGTGCGACAGTACGATGATTCCCTACACGGCAGAGGCAGCGGCGCAGGTGTTGGGAAAGGACATGCAGACGGTGCTGGAGCAGACCTGCCGCAACGGCGAACGGCTCTTCGGCATTCCGGCAGCGGAGAAAGGAGCAGAACCATGCGTGTAAAAGATGCGGCAGCGGAGTATTTGGCAAAGGCAGAGGGTCAGTTTTGTTCCGGCGAGGTGCTGGCAGCGCATCTGGGCGTGAGCCGCAACGCCGTGTGGAAAGCCGTGCGTGCATTGCAGGAGGAGGGCTATCCCATTGAGTCCCGCAAGCGCATCGGATACCGGCTGGTGACCGATGCCGACCTGCTGACAGAGGAGGCGGTGCGGGAGTATCTGCACACCCGCACACTGGGGCAGCAGCTGCTTGTGTTTCCGGAGCTGGACTCCACCAACGCCTACTGCCGGAAGCTTCTGCAAAAAGGCGGCAATTGCAGCGGCACGGTAGTGGCGGCGAACTGCCAGACTGCCGGACGCGGCAGACAGGGGCGGTCGTTCTGTTCGCCGGCGGGTTCCGGACTGTATTTCTCTCTGATTCTCCGTCCCCGCCTGCCCTTTCGGGATGCGCCTCTCCTGACGGCGTGCGCCGCCGTCGCTGTGGCACGTGCTATTGACAATCTGTATGGGACACAGGTGCGCATCAAGTGGGTGAACGACCTGTTCCTGAACGGCAGGAAGCTCTGCGGCATTCTGACCGAGGGCGGGGCAAGTCTGGAATCCGGTCTGCTGGAACAGGTGGTCATCGGCATCGGCATCAACATCCGCCACACCAAGACCGCTTTTCCGCCGGAGCTGTGCCGCCGTGTCACCTCCATCGAGGAGGCTGTGCCGGACTGTCACGTCAAGCGGGCGCAGCTGCTCAGTGCCGTGCTGTGCGAACTGGAACGGCTGCTGCCGGATCTCAGCCAGCGCCGTTTCCTGCGGGAATACCGCTCCCGCTCCTGCCTGACGGGGCGGACGGTGGAGATCGAGATGACCGACGGCAACACGAAGAAAGCGTCTGTTGTGGGGATCGCCGACGACTGCGGTCTGATTATCCGCAACCTCAACGGCGACGTGGAAACCCTCTACGCCGGCGATGTCCACATTCGGGAGATGCACGTATAGGCGTGCGATGCTTCCGGAAAAGTAAAAAATGTGTGTGATTTTTTCACAGCACTGGACAAAACAAACAAAATATGATATAATGGGAGCATTGCAATCTGTTGAAATTTCTGAAAATGGCAGAGCGAAGAGAAAGGATGTAACATTGATGATGATGAAAAATAAGGCGGAAACGGTAAATTGGAAGGGCTTGGAATGCGTACAGCTCACCGCCGGCGGATATACCGCACTGATTGCGCCGGGCATCGGCTCCAACGTGCTGCGCCTGCACGACGATGTAAACGGCATTGAATTTTTCCGCTGGGATGAGGCGAATACCCCCGACGACATTCGGGCATCTGCGGAGGTCTGGGGTCTGCCGACGCTGTACCTGCCCAACCGGTTTGCCGACGGCATTCTGCGCACCTCGGATGCGGAGTATCACCTGCCGGTGAACGAGGCTGCACCGTTCCACAACCACATTCACGGCTTTCTGCACAAGCGTGTGCATACCGTCATTGCGCAGAGCGCCAACGAAGAGGGCGCATGGGTGCGCACCTGCTATGTATATAATGAGAACGATCCGTTCTTCCAGTACTTCCCGCTGCCGTTTACCGCAGAGTTCCTGTTCATGCTGAGCGAGACCGGTCTGGAGTACAAGTTCTCCATCAAGAACCAGTCCCAGCACAAGCTGCCGGTTTCTATCGCCACCCACACCACCATCTCCGCACCGTTTGTGGACGGCGCAAAGGAGGAGGACATTCAGATTCAGGTGCCGGTGGAGGAAAAGTGGATTCTGGATGACCGCTGTCTGCCCACCTGTGAGACCCGCTCGCTGGACGGCTACGACATGCAGTACAAGAACGGCACCACCTGTCCGGTAAAGCGTGTGGTGGACAACGACATGTACACCGGCGGAAAGCTGACGTTCCGTGGCAGACCGTTCCGTGGTGTGCTGATGACGGATTCCGCCAGCGGCAAGGGCATTGGCTATGAGGTCTCCGATGCATACCGTTTCTGGATTCTGTGGAACGACCGGGGCGAAAAGCACTATTTCTGTCCGGAGCCGATGACCGCCATGATCGATGCGCCCAACCTGAAGCTGCCGGCAGAAAAGACCGGCTACTGCGAGCTGGTGCCGGGCGAGAATTTCCACGTGGCACAGCATTTCTTCACCATCGTTTAAATGCCCGTAAAATCCGGAAATAATTTGAAAAAACACTTGTATTTCTGAATATATTGTGTTATAATGAAAGCACTGGCTGCCTGGGCGAGTCGGCTTCCGGTCGTTCCAGCAGCATGAAAATCTTGAAAATCTGAAAAAAGGAGTTCCCTCAATGAAATTTGGCTATTTTGACGACGCAAACAAAGAATACGTCATTCAGAATCCGAAAACCCCGTATCCGTGGATCAATTACCTCGGAACACAGGAGTTTTTCTCCCTGATCTCCAACACTGCCGGCGGCTATCACTTCTACAAGGATGCCCGTCTCCGCAGAATCACCCGTTACCGTTACAACAACGTACCGGTTGACATGGGCGGCCGTTACTTCTACATCAAGGACGGCGAGACCGTATGGTCTCCGGGCTGGTCTCCGGTCAAGACCGATCTGGACGCTTACACCTGCCGTCACGGCATGGGCTACACCGTCATCTCCGGCAAGAAGAATGGTATCTCCGCAGAGGTCACCTTCTTTGTGCCGCAGAACTATAACGGCGAGATCCAGAGTCTGGTTCTGAAGAACGAGGGCAGCGAGGCAAAGACGATCAAGCTGTTCTCCTTCATTGAGTGGTGTCTGTGGAACGCACAGGACGACTCCACCAACTTCCAGAGAAACTTCAACACCGGCGAAGTGGAAATCGAAGGCTCCACCATTTTCCACAAGACCGAATACAAGGAGCGCCGCAACCACTTTGCATTCTACACCGTAAACGATGCCATCGACGGCTACGACACTGACCGTGAGAGCTTCCTCGGTCTGTACAACGGCTTCGAGAATCCGCAGGTCGTTGCAGCCGGCAAGGCTTCCAACTCCGTGGCAGACGGCTGGTCGCCCATCGCCTCCCATTATAAGGAAATCACCCTGGCTCCGGGCGAGTCCAAGCAGCTGATCTTCATTCTGGGCTACGTAGAAAACCCGAAGGATCAGAAGTGGAACGCAGACGGCAGCATGAACAAGTCCCGTGCATACGAGATGATCGAACAGTACAACACACCGGAAAAGGTTGCTGCTGCACTGGCTGAACTGAAGGCAATGTGGGATGCGCTGCTGTCCAAGTACAGCGTCAAGACTCCGGATGACAAGATGAACCGTATGGTCAACATCTGGAACCAGTATCAGTGCATGGTTACCTTTAACATGTCCCGTTCCGCTTCTTACTTCGAGAGCGGTATCGGCCGTGGTATGGGCTTCCGTGACTCCAACCAGGACCTGCTGGGCTTCGTACACCAGATTCCGGACAGAGCAAGAGAGCGTCTGATCGATCTGGCTTCCACACAGCTGGAAGACGGCGGCTGCTATCACCAGTATCAGCCTCTGACTAAGAAGGGCAACAACGAGATCGGCGGCGACTTCTCTGACGACCCGCTGTGGATGATCCTGTCCGTAGCTGCATACATCAAGGAATCCGGTGACTACACCATTCTGGATGCTATGGTACCGTATGACAACGACGAGTCCAAGGCAAAGACCATGATGGATCACCTGGAGAAGAGCTTCTTCCACGTCGTAGAGAACGTTGGCCCTCACGGACTGCCGCTGGCAATGCGTGCAGACTGGAACGACTGCATCAACCTGTCCTGCTTCTCTGACGAGCCGGGCGAATCTTTCCAGACCTCCACTTCTCCGAAGTACGGAGAGGACAAGTATTCCAAGGTTGCAGAATCCATGATGGTTGCTGCACTGTTCACCTATGCAGGTCCGGAATACGTGGCAATGTGCAAGAAGAAGGGCGACGAAGCCGGCGCTGCCAAGGCACAGGCTGCCATCGACCAGATGAAGAAGAACATTATGGAATACGGCTGGGACGGCGAGTGGTTCCTCCGTGCGTATGATGACTTCGGCAAGAAGATGGGCTCTCACGAGTGCGAAGAGGGCAAGATCTTCATCGAGCCGCAGGGCTTTGCTGTTATGGGCGGCTGCGGTAAGGAGACCGGCGCTGACCTGAAGGCTCTGGAGAGCGTAGACAAGTGGCTGAACTCCGAGCACGGTCTGAGCCTGAACCAGCCGGCATTCACCAAGTACTACATCCAGTACGGTGAGATCTCCACCTATCCGGCAGGCTATAAGGAAAATGCCGGCATCTTCTGCCACAACAACGCATGGATCATCTGCGCAGAAGCATTCGTTGGCCACGGCGACAAGGCATTCGAATACTACAGCAAGATCGCTCCGGCATACCGGGAAGAGAAGTACTCCGACCTGCACCGCACCGAGCCGTATGTATACGCACAGATGATCGCAGGTAAGGACGCAAAGCGTCACGGCGAGGCAAAGAACAGCTGGCTGACCGGTACTGCTGCATGGAACTTCGTTGCAGTTTCCCAGTACATTCTGGGTGTCATTCCGGATTGGGACGGCCTGAAGATCGATCCGTCGATCCCCCACGAGTGGGATGGCTTCACCATTTCCAGACAGTTCCGCGGTGCAACCTACGATGTTACCGTCAAGAACCCGAACCACGTTTGCAAGGGTGTGGTATCTGTTACCGTTGACGGCAAGGCAATCGAGGGCAACGTGCTGCCGGTATTCGCCGATGGCAAGAACCACGCTGTTGAAGTGGTAATGGGCTAAATCACAGGAACAAAGAGCGGTGCGCCCGCAAGCTTGCTTGCGGCAGCGTAAACGCTTGTATCGGGAGCAGAGCATGGATTCGTCCGGCTCTGCTCTTTTGTTTTGGCGGTGCCGAAAAAAGTGCAGGTTTCGCCGCTGCTCCGAATATGTGAATCTCTGCATCTATATTGCACAAATCCAAAGAATCTGTTTTGTGCTTTTTGCTATTTTTTCCAAATTCCATGCGTGGAAAACGAGAAATTCTATTGACAGTGTGCAAGAAAAATGATACAATGAAACTACTAAAATAACATAAGGAGTTCGATACCCATGAAGTTTATGAAGAAACTGCTGAGTGCAGTGACCGCTGCGGCAATCGGTGCGACTATGACCACCGCTCTTTCCGCAGGCGTTTCCACTGCATCGGCGGCAAGCAAGACCGCTGTAGAGCTGGTGGAGGATATGGGTCTGGGCTGGAACCTGGGCAATGCGCTGGATTGTACCAACACCTGGACAGATTCCCCCACACCGGAACAGATCGAAACCGCTTGGGGGAATATTTCCACCACCGAGAGCATGATCAAGGAAGTCAAGAAAGCGGGCTTCAACACCGTTCGTATTCCTGTCACCTGGTGGGATATGACCGGCAAGTCCGGCACCGCCAACAAGGATACCTTTGACGGTACCGTTGGCGAGGCGTATCTGGCAAGAGTCAAGGAAGTCGTGGACTACTGCGTGAAGAATGATATGTACGCCATCATCAACACCCACCACGATGAGGACTGGGAAAAGGATACCTCCAAGATCGGCACATTTGAAAAGCTGTGGAAGCAGATCGCAACCTATTTCAAGGACTATGATGAGCATCTGGTGTTCGAGGGCATGAACGAAGTCAGCTTCTCCACCAGTGATGCTATGACCTACAACCAGAAGTTTGTGGACACCGTTCGTGCAACCGGCGGCAACAATGCGGATCGTCTGCTGATCTGCACCGCAGACAGCAACAACACTGCAAAGGCTCTGTCCGGTCAGTTCTCTATGCCCACAGACAGTGCCAACATGCTGGCAGTTTCCGTGCACTACTATGAGCCGCCTACGTTCTGCGTTGCAGACACCACCTCCTCCTGGGGCCATCGGGAGACTTGGGGCACAGCTGCGGATTACAGCAAGCTGGAAAATGACTTCAGCGACCTGAAGTCCAAGTTTGTGGACAGCGGCGTCGGTGTTATCATCGGCGAGTACGGCGTTTGCAATGCCGACAAGTATGGCGTAAACACCACCCCGTATAACAAGGATCAGGAGTCTGTGGAGAAATTCCTCAAGGCTGTGGCATCCACCGCTTATGACATGACCGGCGTTTGCCCCATCGTATGGGACGACTCCAACTCCGGTACCATCTGCCTGTTCAACCGTAAGACGCTGAGCTGGTTTGATGACAATGTAAAGCAGATCTATTCTAACATCGCAAACGGCGGTTCCACCGATCCGGACAAGAAAAAGACCGACCGTGTCACCATTCAGGGCAGCGATATCACCGAACTGGACGACAAGGGCAAGGAGTTCCTGAACGTAGACCTGAAGCCCTATAAGGACTTGGGCGTGAACCTGACCTCCGTTGTCGTAGACTATAAGATGACTTCCGCAAAGAAGTCCTCCCAGTGCAGCGGCAACATCAACATGAGCTTCAATGTCAGCGATGCGGACGGTAAGATCCACTGGGTTTCCTTCGACAACACCATCGGCCCGAACGACACCATCTCTACTTTTGAGTTCCCGATAGGCACCGGAGATTATCCGACCGCAAGAGATGATAACGGCAACATCACAGAAACCGTCTCTGCAACACTGGATATGGATTACCTGAAGATTCAGAACTGGTGGACTTGGTCTGCTGCAACTGGCGATACTGTGACTGTAGACCTGAACGCTGTTACCCTGATCTTCGACAAGGAATTCTATGTCGACGACAATCCGGACACGACCACAACCACCACCACCACTTCTCAGACCACCACCACAACGACCTCCGCTACCACGACTACCACCAGCGCTACGGTTACAGAGCCGGCTGGCAAAGTATATGGTCAGGTATATCTGGCAGGTCAGGGCGGCACATACCAGTTCTGGGATGTGGACAGCGACGGCGTGGTTCCGGTAAACATCACCGGCAACGGCACCTATACCGCAGAGTATGACATTATGGAGGGCGACGGCACCGGTTCTCTGGAGTGCCTGATTCTGGACTCCAACATCAACCTCTATCAGTTCCTGCCGGAGAGCTACAAGACTGTTGACAGCGCAACAGCGGTTAAGGATTGCGGCGTTACCTTCAACGTTCAGAAGATCACACTGGATGGCGTGGATCTGGCATACACCGGTCCGACCGATGGCTCTATGTGCGTAGCCAACGACAGCACTTCGCTCCGCCGGAACATCCTGAATACTTGGACACAGCCCAGCATCGAGGACATCAACGGCAAGGATCTCTCTCTGACCAGCTGCCTGAAGGTGACCTTTACTGTTGCCGGTCTGCCGGGCGGTGAAGAAGTTACCACTGAGCCGACTGCCACAACGACCAAGGCAACCACAACTACCACAACAACACAGGCAACCACCACTACTACAACAACACAGGCAACTACCACTACCACAACAGCTGCGACTACCACAACCTCTTCCGCACCGACCACAACCGTTAGCTTTGATTCCTCCGCTTTCTACGGCGATGTGAATCTGGATGGCAATGTGGATCTGGCAGATGCCGTTCTGCTGAACAAGGCAGTTGCCGGCACCGTTGTTCTGAATGAACAGGCTGCCAAGAATGCAGACTGCAACAGCGATGGCGTGCGGGATGCAAACGACAGCATGGTTCTGCTGATGTTCCTCGTACATCTGGTGAACGACCTGCCGCACGTGGGCTAATCCCCAGAAAATTTGCAGCAATTCCGTGTAAAACCGTGAAAAAAGTACTGAATCCGTCTGAGACGGGTTCAGTACTTTTGCTTTGTTTAGAAATAAACAGATTTGTGGAAAACCTTTGTAAGAAATGACAAACGCAAGAAAAGCGCTTGTTTTTTCCGCTTTTTGGGAGATTTTGATTTCAATCTTTCATTAAAACTGACGAATACTTATCATTTTTTCACGCAATGTTGGTTTCTTGTGAAAAACGCAAAAAAACATGCAACATTCAGAAACAGAAATCGTCTGGAAAAATAATTGACTTTTTGAAATGACTGAATTATAATAGGTGTTAGAGCGAGTGTACTGCTGTACAGGGCGAACGACTTCTCAGGAAGGACGGTTTTTCTCGAATGGCGGTGACGCTGCTTTGATTTTGTAGTGCATGGATGCACTACAGGAAAAGGTGGTGGATGCAATGGGTGAAGAACTACAGGAACAGCTGCAAAACAAGATCCTCTGGGAGAGCCCTTTTGATGTGCCGTTGCTCGGGCCGATTCACATTAGTGAATCCGTGGCCATGACCTGGTTTATTATGGCGATCATCATGGTGCTGGTGCTGGTGCTGACCCGGAATCTGAAACTGATTCCGGGAAAGCGGCAGGCGTTTGTGGAGGCTGCCGTCACATGGATGACGAACTTTTTTGTCGGCAACATGGGCAAGGCCGGAAAACGCTATGTGCCATATCTGAGCACCGTTTTGATCTATCTGGGCGTGGCAAATATGATCGGTATGTTTGGCTTCGGCATGAAGCCGCCGACCAAGGACATCAATGTTACCGTGGCACTCGCAGTTATGAGTATTATCTTGATTGAAGCATCTACGTTCCGGGCGCAGGGCGGTTTGAAGGGCTTTTTGAAGTCCTTCACCAAGCCGATGGCACTGCTGGCACCGCTGAATGTGATGGAAATCGCAATTCGGCCGCTGTCGCTGTGTATGCGACTTTTTGGTAACGTTCTGGGCGCATTCGTTGTCATGCAGCTGATCGAACATGTCTGCGCAGTCATTGTGCCGATGGTGTTCAGCATGTACTTTGATGTCTTTGACGGTCTGATTCAGGCATACGTTTTCGTGTTCCTGACATCACTGTTCATGGCAGAGGGCATGGAAGTCGAGGAAGAGGAAAAGGTGCCGAAACTCCAGCGGGCATAGCCCCATGGTTTCGGCGGCAAGGAGAAAGGAGGATTCCGCTATGATAGGAGCAGGAATCGCAGTATTGACCGGTATCGGCGCAGGCTTTGGTATCGGTATCGCAACATCCAAGGCAGCAGAGGCCATCGCAAGACAGCCGGAAGCTGCCGGTGCAATCAACAAGGCACTGCTGCTGGGCTGTGCGCTGGCAGAGGCAACCGCTATTTACGGCTTCGTCGTTGCTCTGCTGATGGTTATCATGAAGTAAAGCACACAAACCAAATCTGAGAGAAAGGAGCACGGCTTCGGAGAAGCTGTGAGAATGGATATGTTAGATTTTGATGTTTGGACGATCGTGTTTTCTGTCATCAATATCCTCGTGCTGTTTTTCTTTCTGAAAAAATTTCTCTTCGGAAGAGTCAATGCCATGCTGGAGAAGCGGGCACAGATGGTGCAGGCAGATCTGGATCAGGCAAAGCAGAGCACACAGGAGGCAGAGCAGCTCAAGAGCGAGTATGAGGCAACGCTTCAGGGTGCCAGGGATGAGGCAAAGAAGCTGATTGCAACGGCACAGCAGACGGCTCGTGCACAGGGCGACCAGATCACGGCGCAGGCACAGCAGCAGGCGGATTCCATGATGGCAGAGGCACAGAAGGAGATCGAAAGAGAGCGGAAGCGTTCTCTGGAAGGCGCACAGAACGAGATCGCCGCACTGGCACTGGCAGCAGCAAGCAAGGTTGTTGGCAGCACCGTGGACAGCGACACCAACCGGGAAATGGTTGACGCATTTCTGGCAGAGGAAGGGGCAGCAGAATGACAAACGCCGCAGCAGTATCGTATGCCGCAGTGTTGTTGGACCTCGACGTTGCACCGGAAATGGTGGCAGAAGCGGAACAGACGTTCCGCACGTATCCGCAGCTGACCGATGTGCTGAGCAACCCAACGATCTCTGAGGCGGAAAAATTTGCTGTCATCGATCGTTTGTTTCCCCAGCCGCTGCAGCGCTATCTGCATGTGGTCTGCCGAAATGAGCGGATGGACAGCATTCTGGAAATTTTTTCGGAATATCACAGCATGGAGCGGCAGCGCAGACATTGCGCCCACGCCATTCTGGAATATGTGACACCCCTGACAGATGCGCAGCTGTCAGCGATGAAAAAAATGGTCTGCGCAAAAACCGGCAATCCGGAGGTGCAGCTGGAGCTGCGCCGGAATCCGGCATTGCTGGGCGGCTTTCTCCTGCAGATCGGCGACGACACCTACGACAGAAGCGTGCGCCGTACCATTCGGGATTTGCAGAAGAGCCTGATACGGAGGTGAGGGTAAGACATGAGTACCATGAATGCAAGTGAGATTATATCCGTTTTAAAAAGCGAGATTGCGGATTTTGACCGCAAAACAGGCGTTCAGGAAACCGGTACAGTTGTACGTGTCGGTGACGGAATCGCCACGGTATTCGGAATGCAGCGTGCGATGTACGGCGAACTGGTGGAATTTGAAACCGGTGTGCGCGGCATCGTACAAAATCTCGAAACCAAAACAATCGGCGTTGTTTTACTCGGCAGTGACTATGGCATTACTGAGGGCACGTCAGTGGTACGTACCGGAAAGCGTGCCGGTATTGGTGTGAGCCCTGCGCTCATCGGCAGAGTGGTCGATGCGCTGGGAAGCCCCATTGACGGCGGCGAACCCATTGCGGCAGAGGACTATTTCCCGGTAGAACGGGAGGCAGCCGGTGTGGCAGAGCGTAAGAGCGTTACCGTTCCGCTTCAGACCGGTATCCTTTCTATCGATGCCATGTTCCCCATCGGTCGCGGTCAGCGTGAATTGATCATCGGCGACCGCCAGACCGGTAAGACATCCATTGCCGTGGATACGATTATTAACCAGAAGGGACAGGATGTCATTTGCATTTATGTGGCAATCGGACAGAAGTCCTCGACTGTCGCAAAGATTGTTTCGACCCTGAAGAAAAACGGCGCAATGGATTACAGCATTGTCGTATCGGCATCTGCCAGCGAACCGGCTCCGGTTCAGTATCTGGCACCGTATTCCGGCACGGCAATCGCAGAGTACTTTATGAGTCAGGGCAAGGACGTGCTCATCGTATATGATGATCTGTCCAAGCATGCGGTGGCTTACCGTGCAATGTCCCTGCTGCTCCACCGTCCGCCTGGGCGTGAAGCTTACCCCGGCGACGTTTTCTATCTGCACTCCCGTCTGCTGGAGCGTTCCTGCCGTCTGGACGATGCGCACGGTGGCGGTTCGATCACCGCACTGCCCATCATCGAAACACAGGCAGGCGACATCTCCGCATACATTCCGACCAACGTCATCTCCATCACAGACGGTCAGATCTTCCTGGAATCTGAGCTGTTCAACTCCGGCATGCGTCCGGCAGTCAATGTCGGTCTGTCGGTATCCCGTGTGGGCGGCGCCGCACAGACCAAGGCAATGAAAAAGGTTGCCGGTCAGATGCGTGTGGATCTGGCACAGTTCCGTGAAATGGAGGTCTTCACGCAGTTCAGCTCCGATCTGGACCCTGCAACGCAGGCAATGCTGGATCATGGCCACGTGCTGATGGAACTGCTGAAGCAGCCGCTGTATCATCCGCTCTCCACCTGGAAGGAAGTCATCATTCTGGCGGCTGCCTCCAACCAGCTGCTGGATGACATCGCCGTGAATGAGCTGCGGGAATTCCGTGAGGGACTGACCAACTATGTGCAGTCCAACGGTGCGGCTATCGTTCAGGAAATTCAGGAAAAGGGCACGCTGTCGCCGGAGAATCTGGAACAGCTGCTGACATTGGTACGTGATTACAAAAAGCAGGTGAACTAATATGGCGAATATGCATGAAATTCGGGATCGGATTAAGAGCATTAACGATATTATGAAGATCACCAACGCCATGTATCTGATTTCCTCCTCCAAGCTGAAGAAGGCGAAGAAGGATCTGGCGGCAACCGAACCATATTTCGACAAACTGGTATATGCAATGCGCAGTATCCTTTCCCGTGCGCCGGAGGACATCGACATGCACTACTTCGACCGCCGGGAGCACATCCCCGAAAAGGAACGCAAGGTGGGCTATCTGGTCATCACGGCGGACAAGGGCATGTGCGGTTCCTATAACCACAATATCATCAAGCTGACAGAGCAGAAGATCGGCACAGGTCAGCACAACAGTCTGTACGTGATGGGGCAGATCGGACGCATGTACTTCCAGCGCAAGGCACGTGCCGGCGAGCTGGATGTCGATCCGGAGTTCATGTATACCCCGCAGAATCCCACCATGTACCGTGCACGGCACATCGCCGAGCAGATTCTGAAGGAATTTGACGACGGAAAGCTGGATGATGTGTACATCATTTACACCAAGATGGTGACTTCGATCACCTTTGAACCGAAGATCCTGCAGCTGCTGCCGCTGGATGCGGCGCACTTTGTGACGCAGGAGGATGAGATCACACGACATCATGAGGCGTCGTTCCTGCCGAGTCCACGGGTGGTAATGGAACATCTGACCCCGAACTTCATGAAGGGTCTGATCTACGGCGCAATGGTAGAATCTTTCTGTAGTGAACAGCAGGCGAGAATGTCTGCCATGGATTCTGCAACCACCAGTGCAAAGGATATGCTGCAAACGCTTTCGCTGCAATACAACCGTGCACGGCAGGCTGCGATCACACAGGAAATTACCGAGGTCGTCAGCGGCTCCAATGCAGCAGGGCTCTAAACGAGTCAAGATTAGCGGGCACCGCTGACAGTGCCACGAGAAAGGAACGATTGTATGGAAAAAGGAAAGATCGTACAGGTTTTAGGACCGGTTATCGATGTGGAATTTTCGGGAAAGCTGCCGATGATCAAGGATGCACTGACGGTGGACAACCACGGCAAGGAGTGTGTCATGGAAGTGGCACAGCATATGGGCAACGGCGTCGTTCGCTGCATCAGTCTGTCCTCCACAGAGGGCTTTTCCAAGGATATGGAAGTAACCGCAACCGGCTCCTGCATCAAGGTGCCGGTGGGTACCGCAACGCTGGGCAGAATGTTCAACGTGCTGGGCAAGCCCATTGACGAGGCCGGCCCTGTGGAAACCAAGGACTACTGGGCAATCCACCGTGCAGCCCCCTCCTTCCGGGATCAGAGCCCGGTCGTTGAGATTCTGGAAACCGGTATCAAGGTCATCGACCTGCTTGCCCCCTATGCCAAGGGCGGTAAGATCGGTTTGTTCGGCGGCGCCGGCGTTGGTAAAACGGTTCTGATTCAGGAGCTGATCCGCAACGTTGCCACAGAGCACGGCGGCTACTCCATCTTTACCGGTGTCGGAGAGCGTTCCCGTGAGGGTAACGACCTCTGGAATGAAATGAAGGAATCCGGCGTTATCGAAAAGACGGCGCTGGTGTTCGGTCAGATGAACGAGCCCCCCGGGTCACGTATGCGTGTGGCACAGACCGGTCTGACCATGGCAGAATACTTCCGTGATGAGAAGCATCAGGACGTGCTGCTGTTTATCGACAATATCTTCCGTTATGTACAGGCAGGTTCGGAGGTATCCGCACTGCTGGGACGTATGCCTTCCGCCGTTGGTTACCAGCCGACGCTGGCAAACGAGATGGGTGAACTGCAGGAGCGTATCACCTCCACCAAGAACGGTTCTATCACCTCGGTACAGGCAGTTTACGTGCCGGCGGACGACCTGACCGACCCGGCACCGGCTACCACATTCGCACACTTGGATGCGACCACCGTACTGTCCCGTAAGATCGTGGAACAGGGTATCTATCCGGCAGTGGATCCGCTGGAGTCCACCTCCCGGATTCTGGAGCCGGATGTGGTCGGCGAAGAGCACTATCGGGTTGCCAGAAAGGTGCAGGAGCTGCTGCAGCGGTATAAGGAATTGCAGGATATCATCGCAATTCTGGGTATGGAGGAACTGGACGAGGACGACAAGCTCGCTGTATTCCGTGCCCGTAAGCTTCAGAAGTTCCTGTCCCAGCCGTTCCATGTGGCTGAGGTATTCACCGGTCTGCCGGGTAAGTTTGTACCGCTGAAGGAAACCATCCGTGGCTTTAAGATGATCGTCGATGGCGAGATGGATGATTATCCGGAGAATGCCTTCTTTAACGTGGGCACCATTGACGAGGTTGTCGAAAAGGCAAAGACCATGAAGGAAGCGTGAGGGTTCGTCTATGGGAAAGACATTTCAGCTGGAAATTCTGGCATCGGACCGCCCGTTCTATGTGGGAAAAGCAGAGCATCTGGTATTCCCTACGGTGGACGGACTGGTGGGAATCCTGCCGGATCACGAGTCCATGGTTACCATCGTGGAGCCGGGCGAACTGAAATACCTGGTGGATGGCGAGTGGCACTATGCGGCAATCAGCGAGGGCTTTGCCGAGGTGCGGAAAGACTATGTGCTGATTCTGGGCGATGCCATTGAGCTGCCGGAAGAGATCGATGCCAAGCGTGCCGCAGAGGCTGCGGAACGTGCCAAGGAGCGTCTGCTGCATAAGCAGAGCATCATGCAGTACTACCACAGTCAGGCGGCACTGAACCGTGCCATGAACCGACTGAAGATCTCCAAGCGGCATAGCCACGAAATATAAGCCGGCAGTTTGCCGGAACAGAAAAGTACCGTTTTCCGAGGATGGAAAACGGTACTTTTTTAGTTACATAAAGTGAGCGCCGGAAAGAAGTTCCGGAGAATGTCGAAGAGCAGCACGGCACAGACTACCGTTACCAGCGGCGCTGCCCGTTTGGGCAGAAGCTGGCGGGGCTTCCCCAACGCCAGACAGACTGCCTCGCCATAAAGACAGAGCAGCATCAGTCCGAATACAACGATCATGGGGTTGTACCCCAGCGAACGCAGCAGATGACCATGGAGCAGTTCCAGCACAGCACGGGTATTGCCGCACGCCGGACAGAGGCAGCCGGTGAGCTGGAAAAAGCGGCAGCTTGGGAAACGGTCTGATGCTGCAAAATCGGCGATGGCATCCCGAAATAAGAATGCGCATAGTGCGAGAAGCGGCACGCCTATGGAAATGCCGGCTGCCCGGCGGCGGGAATGGGAACGCATGACGTCAGCTCCTTTGGGGAAAACAAAGCTGCCATACCGCAACGGCACAGCAGCTTCATGTCTGTTTTCGATGTTGAAACGCTTAGAACCCGTCTTCACAAGCGTATACAAGTGTCTTTTCGGCAAATTTTGCTGCA
>OMGT01000517.1_pt1 | contig 22053 bp, 38 predicted proteins | sample 1646101 | NCBI WGS metagenome assembly OMGT01 (sample SAMN05578593, study PRJEB25193) | human gut metagenome | biome: Human Microbiome; feature: human-associated habitat; material: feces | host: Homo sapiens | place: USA:Birmingham | reverse complement strand
CGCCAGCTGCGCTCAGCTGGAGCAGCCTGACGAGTCCAACGGTTCCGGTTCTTTCTGTTTCTGCACGATAATTTTTGCAACCACAATTTCAACAAAAAAGGACGGATTTCTCCGTCCTCTCGTTCTCTTCAGGTATCATCATCCTCTGTCAGTTCCTGCGGCGGTGCTTCCTCTGTCTTGCAATACATATCCGCATAATACGCCTGCCCCACAAAAGCAGCGGTCAGCAGTGCTCCCATGAGGTAAAACGTCACCATCAGCACTGTACCTGACACGATATGCAGCGTCATCGCCAGCAAAACGACCAGCGCTGCCAGCAGCTGCGATACCGCCTGAATTGCGATTGACCAGCAATAGGTACGGTAGAGTTTCTCCGTTTCATAGAGGTAGCTGCCGTCCTCCCGTTTGGGATTGACGAAGTGTTCCAAACCTCGCAGTTTTCCCCGAAACAGCAGTGCGGAAAGCACCGTATTGCACACGGCAAAGCCGCACAAAACAACGAAAATAAGCCAATTCCACACAGTTCCTCTGCCTCCTTTTTCCAGTCTTCCGCCTTCCGGTGTACGTGCCTTACTGTTCGCCCTGCGTCTTCTTTTCGGCGGTTCGGACAGACTTGGCACGGCGCTGGATCGGCTTGGGCGCGGTCTTTGCCGGCAGACGGTTGCTCAGCTCATTCAGGCTATAGATGCGCTTCGCCAGACGGGGCGTGAAATCGCTGGCAACAGTGCGGTACTGCCAGTTTCCGCCAGTGGTGGAGGGCGTATTCATCCGCCCCTCCGGACCGGAATCCAGGAAGTCCTGCATCTGTCCCACGGCGAGCTCTGCAATGCTGTTCCACGTCAGGCGCAGCATTGCCATAGGCAGATCGGAGGCGTTGCGGCAGTGGAGGTAGCGTTTCGCAAAGGCAATGGTCTTTGACGGCGATGCCGAAACCCAGCCGCGCAGGGTCATATTGTCGTGGGTGCCCGTATAGGCAACGCAGTTCGGAGTGGTGTAGTTCTGGGGCAGATAGGTGCTTGCCGGATCGTCATCAAAGGCGAACTGCACTACCTTCATGCCCGGATAACCGCAGTCCGACAGCAGCTGGCGCACCTCCGGTGTCACGAAGCCCAGATCTTCGGCGATAATGGAGAGCGCACCCAGCTTTTCCTTAACAGTGCGGAACAGCTCCACGCCCGGACCGGGCATCCACTTGCCGATCTTGGCGTCTTTCATGCCATAGGGAATCTTATAGTAGCTCTCGAAGCCACGGAAGTGGTCGATGCGGACGGTATCATACAGCGTTGCAGCTCTGGCAAGGCGCTGTACCCACCAGGCGTAATTGGTTTCCTTGTGATAGTTCCAGTTGTACAGCGGATTGCCCCACAGCTGACCGGAGGGCGAAAAAACATCCGGCGGACATCCGGCAACGGCGGTGGGCACGTGGTCATCATCCAGCTGGAACAGTTCCGGCTGCGACCAGACCTCCACGCTGTCATATGCCACATAAATCGGGATATCGCCAACGATGGTGATGCCACGCTTGTTGCAGTAATGTTTCAGCTTATACCACTGCTTATGGAACCAGTACTGCATCACGCAATAGAAAGCGATATCGTCCTGATACAGCTTCTTTGCCGTAGCGATGGCATCCGGTTCATGCATGGCAAGGGACTTTTCCCAGAGATACCAGGGCTTTCCGCCGTTGGCATTTTTCAGCGCCATAAAGAGGGCGTACTCCGGCAGCCACGCCTCCTGCTGGCGGCAGAAGGACTGGTAGTCCGCATCGGACTGGTCAAAGCGGGTGTACGCCTTGTGCAGCACATCGTAGCAGTACTGGTAGATGTGGGCATAGTCCACCCGGCGGGGATCTTCATCCCAGATCAGACCGGCGTAGTCCACCCGTGTGAGGAGTCCCTCCTGCTCCAGCTGTTCATAGTCGATAAAGTAGGGGTTTCCGGCATAGACGGAAAAAGACTGGTAGGGCGAATCGCCGTAGCTGGTGGGCGAGAGGGGCAGGATCTGCCATACCTGTACACCGGCATCCACCAAAAAATCTGCAAATGCATAGGCTGCGCTTCCCATTTTTCCAATGCCGTAATCAGACGGCAGGCTGGAAATGTGCAGCAAAATTCCGCTTTTTCTCATAAAAGAATATCCTCCTTTTCCTGCAATACGAGAAAATCCCATCCCAGCGCCTGCGCATAATCCCACGCATTCTGCACATGCTACCCCAAAAGCGCAACGGAGGTGAAACATCCATGCGTACCCGATTTTACGAGCTATGCTGGTTCTTTCTGCTGGGGTATTTCACATACAGTCTGATGGAGATTCTGTTCCGTGGCTACACACACTGGACCATGGCGGTCACCGGCGGTATTACGGCAGCAGCGCTCTATCTGCTGCACCGCTCCGCACCGGCGCACACGCTTCTGCTCCAATGTCTTTGCGGCGCACTGCTGATTACTGCGATTGAATTTTCTGTTGGTGTCATCGACAATCTGGTCATGGGCTGGTCCGTCTGGGACTACAGCGCCATGCCGTTCAATTTATACGGTCAGATCTGTCTGCCGTTTACCGGACTGTGGTTCCTTGTCTGCATTCCGGCGGCAGGCATTTGCCGGGCGGCATCCCGCCGGTTCCACGGCATCTGATCCGCTTGGCACTTCTCTTGCAGTTCTTCGATTTCTTACGTTTATTATAGCACAATCCGATTTTTTTGACAAGCAGTTTTCCAAAATCGAAACAGTAAAGATACAAAATGACCAAAGAAAAAGCAAAGCAATTCCATTCCCGAACTGTTTTGCTTTTTCTCTGCCGTCAGCAAAGCCGCCGCACAGGAACATCCCATGCGGCGGCACAGCAAAATCGTCTGGTTTTATGGGTTAGAGGGCATCGACCTGACGCACCAAAAAGCCCAGCAGTTCCACGCCGTCCTCTGCACTGAGCACGCCGTCCCGATTGCAGTCGGCTGCTGTTTTCTGGGCATCCGTAGCCAGCACAACGCTTCCGCTGACTGCCTTATTCAGGAGCACAGCGTCCGCCAGATCAATGGCGCCATCCAGGTTCACATCACCCACTGCGCCGACATCTGTTGTCTGTTCGGGCGCTTCTGTTGCCTCGGTGGGATTTTCCGCCGGAGCGCTGTAAGAATAATACGGCACTTCTCCCAGCACATAATCTGTTGCGGCATTTCCCTGCACATCATAGAACGTCCCATCGGCATAGACCAGATTCTGCACCATCGGCAGCAGTGTGCTGCCCAGCCAGAATTCGCTGCCGTTTTCTACCAGCGTCCGCAGGACACTGTCCGCCGGAATCGTGCTTGCGGAGAGATAATCCCCGTTGGAAAGCAGGCTGATCTCGCCCAGCAGCTCCCCATCCTGAAATACAAAATAGGTGTACAGATCTTCGTCTGCTGCAAATTCGTTGAAGTTATAGTACCAGTAGTACGGCTCACTGAATGTCAGTTCTGTTTCGTCCTCCACGCCGAAGCGCTTTTCCAGCAGTTCATGAAGCTGTTCCTTTTGCAGTTCCGCATTTTTCGCAGTGTTCAGGGACATTTCCCACACCGTTGCGAAATCCAGTCCATCCTCATGTTTTGCCATCGGGAGTGCCACCGCAGAATCTGCCCCCACAGATGTTTCTGCAAAAGCCGGTACCGTCAAAATGGATGCTGCCGTCAGCGCTGCTGTCAGAGCAGCCGTCCACCGGCAAATTCTTTCTCTTTTTTTCATAACGATTCCCCAACCTTTCTGAAATTGATTTTTGCTTTATCCAAAATGGACTTTCACACTTTTATTATAGTATAAAATTTCCAGTTTGCCTATCGCCATTTTCACCAATTTTCAACTTTCATTTTGTACATTAACGTGTCGAATCACAAAAAATGCGCCATGCCACAGGGCACAGCGCATCTGAATTGATTTGGTTTCGGAACCGACTGGGATTACATCAGGCTGCAAATGCGGTTGGAGAATGCCACCGGATCCTCAATGGGCATGCCGGCAATCAGCAGCGCCTGATCGTACAGCAGCTTTGCATATTCGCCAAGCTTCTCCGGATCGCTCTCCTGTAGCTGCATGAGCGTCTGGTAGATGGCGTGTTCCGGATTGATCTCCAGCACAGTGTTGGCGTGGAGCTTCTCTCCGTTTGCGCCGGGCATTGCGTTCAGCGTCTTTGCCATCTCCATGGAAAGCTCGCCCTCGCTGCTCAGGCAAACCGGATGAGACTTCAGCCGGCCGGACAGCTTGACACTGCCGACCTTGCCCTCCAGCGCCTTCTGCATGGTTTCCAGCATGGTCTTGCTGGACTCCTGCTTCTCCTCCAGCGCTTTCTTCTCCTCTTCGCTCTCCAGATCCAGACTGCTGTCCAGCACCGACTTGAACGGCTTGTCCTGATAGTTCTGCATCATGCGGATGGCGAATTCGTCCACGTTCTCGGTAAAGTACAGGATCTCATAGCCCTTGTCCTTGACCTGTTCGGTCTGGGGCAGCAGCTCGATGCGGGAAATGCTCTCGCCGGTTGCGTAGTAGATGGCATCCTGTCCCTCCGGCATGCGGTCGATGTACTCTTGCAGGGAGGTCAGCTTGCCCTCCTTGGACGACGGGAACAGCAGCAGGTCTTGCAGCAGCTCCTTGTGCATGCCATAATCGGAATAAACGCCGTATTTCAGCTGCAAACCGAATGCCTGATAGAACTTCTCGTACTTCTCCCGATCGTTCTTCATCATCCGCTTCAGCTCGTTCTTGATGGTGTGCTCAATGCTGCGGGCGATGAGGCGAAGCTGGGTGTCGTGCTGGAGCATCTCACGGGAGATGTTCAGGGACAGGTCTTCGGAGTCCACCAGGCCCTTGACAAAACTGAAGTAATCCGGCAGCAGGTCCTCGCAGCGATCCATGATCAGCACGCCGTTGGCGTACAGCTGCAAGCCCTTTTCGTAGTCCTTATTATAATAGTTGAACGGTGCATGCTCCGGAATGTACAGCAGGGCATCATACGTGATCGAGCCCTCGTTGTGCACGTGGATATGGCACAGCGGGTTGGTGTAGTCGCCGCACTTGTCCCGATAGAAGGTGTTATACTCCTCCTCGGTGATCTCGCTCTTATTCTTATGCCACAGCGGAACCATGCTGTTGAGCGTTACGGTTTCGGTGTAGTCCTCGTATTCGTCCGAGTCCTCTTTCTTGCGGCTCTTAGTCATCTCCATGCGGATGGGGAAGCGGATGTAATCGCTATAGCGCTTGATGAGGCTCTGGATGCGGTACTGGTCAAGGTACTCGCTGTAGTTCTCTGCACCGTTGCCGTCCTCATCTCCTGCCACATCCGGCAGCAGCTCCAGCGTGATCTCCGTTCCCACGGTGTCCTTGTCGCAGGTGTCGATGGTATAGCCCTCAACGCCTTCCGACTGCCATACATATGCCTGATCGGCACCAAAGGCACGGGACTTCACGGTGACACATTTTGCCACCATGAAAGCGGAGTAGAAGCCCACACCGAACTGACCAATGATCTGATTGTCCTCTGCCAGATTGTTTTCCTTCTTGAACTGAAGCGAACCGCTGTTGGCGATGGTGCCCAGATGCTCCTCCATCTCCTCCTTGGTCATACCGATACCGTTATCGGAAATGGTGAGGGTGCGTGCGTCCTTATCAATGGCGATGGAAATGCCGAAATCCGACTTATTCATGCCCACGCTGTCATCCGTCAGAGAGCGGAAGTACAGCTTGTCAATGGCATCACTGGCGTTGGAAATCAGTTCCCGCAGGAAAATCTCCTTGTGTGTGTAAATCGAGTGAATCATCATGTCCATTAAGCGCTTGGACTCTGCCTGAAATTGTTTCTGTTCCATGGTTTTTTCCTTCGTGCCGGCTGCCGGCACGGCTCCTTTCCTCATAGCTTTCATGCGAAATTAGCACTCGCACGTTTTAAGTGCTAACACTATTATAGCACGTGTGCTAAGTTCGTCAAGGCAAATTTCATATTGTTTACAATTTATTTACATTTGTAGTATCATGCAAACTTTTCGAGGAAAGTTTTGACCTCCAGCAGCGAAGACTGCACAGTGATGACTTTCTGCCGCAGTTCCAAGTTGGGGCGGATCAGGTCGGGCACCATGATTACCCGCAGATTTGCAGCAGCTGCGCTCTGGATGCCGTTGGGCGAATCCTCCACCGCAAAGGTCTGCTCCGGCGCAGCCTCCAGCGCCTGACAAGCTTTCAGATAGATTTCCGGATCGGGCTTGCCGTGTTCCACCTGTTCGCCGGTGATGATCTGGTCAAAATAGTCCGTCATCTTTGCCGACTCCAGATGGTGCATGGTGCTCTCCCGACCGGTAGAGGTGGCAAGCGCCACACGCCACTCCTGTTCCCGCAGCCAGTCCAGCAGCGCATATGCGCCGGGTTTGACGGGCATTCCGTCCGCCAGAAGCTCCGCCATGATCTCATGGTTGCGCTGATGAAATGCGAGATAGTCCACGTTCGGGAAATGCGACTCGAAAAATGCACGGGTGTCTGCACGGTTCAGTCCACGGCAGCCCTCGATTGCAGCTTCGATGTCCGCAAACTGCATCTCCTCCGCAGTCTGCCGCCATGCCTGATCGCCGACACGCTCCGTATCGAACAAAATCCCATCCATATCAAAAACAATTGCTTTCATTGGTATTCCTCCCAAAAATCTTTTTCCTCTTTCATTGTAACATAAAACCGAAAAAATTGCAACTTTTTGGCGGATTTTTCCCAAGAAAAATACCGTCCAAGGCACAGTGTCTTGGACGGTATTTGGAAACTGGTGGGGGGAGTGGAACAGAATGCGAACCGTCCGCCAGTATCTTGGTTACCTGCTCCAGAGGAGGCTTGTTGCTGTTGTTGGTCAGGTTGACCAGTACTGTGATCCTGTCCTTATAGACAATGACCTGATTGATAAGCAACTCCACGATCTTTTCTGCGCCCTCCTCCTGCATTGTGAGGATGCGGCGCGCAAAGTACTCAAAGTGGGCAAGCTCCAGCTTGGGAGACTCTGTCTGCAAGCGCTTGATCGTAGCCTCTAGGCTTGCTTTCTGCTCCTCCAGCTGCTGCATGGCAGCTTTGAGGGTATCAGATGCGACACCGCTGAGGATGGCGTTGACGGCGTTGTCAAGCTTTTTTGAGACGTCTTGCAGCTGCTTCTGCGCGGCGGTCAGCTCGTCGTGATTGCCGGTGCTTTGCAGATACATCGCATAGGTCCTTTTGGCGATCTCGTCGCACATCTCCGGCGTGATATATTTTGAGATTGCGTCAAAGACGGCGCGCTCCAGCTCTTCCGCGGGTATCCAGCCCAGATGCTTGTCCGGACAGCAATAATAATAGTACCGCCCAGACCTGCCGCTCCCGCAGCGTCCGTGGAGGTTTTTTCCGCACTCTCCGCAAACGGCTTTGCCTGTCAGCAGATACTCATGCTGCTCCGCCTTTTTCCGGCGCTTGTGCTTGGTCTTAGACACCTCCAGACGCTTCTGCACGCGTGCAAACAGCTCCGGCTCTATGATCTTAGGGTACTCCAGCTCTACGCCGTCATAGTGCCGCACGCCTGTATAACGCTCGTTTGCCAATATGCGGGAGATCGTGTTGCCTCTGTACCTTTTCCGCCGTTGCGTGACATAGCCCTCTGCGTTGATCTGATCGCATATCTCCGCGTATGTGTGCCCCTTGTCGTACATCTCAAATATCCGGCGCACTAGCGCAGCACCGCCCGGATCAACCTCCATCCGCTTGTCAGCTCCTACGCGATACCCCAGAGCCACCACGCCACCTGTGGTCATGCCTTTCAGGATGTTTTCCCGCATGCCACGTTTTACCTTTTGCGCCAATTCTGCGCTATAATACTCATTCATGGATTCTAGCAGTCCCTCCAGGATGATCCCTTCTGGGCTGTCTGTGATCCGCTCTTTTGCGGAGAGGACCTTAACGCCGTTGGCTTTTAGCTTGCTCTTGTACACCGCGCTGTCGTAGCGATTGCGCGCAAATCTGTCCAGCTTGTACACGATAACCGCGTCAAACGCATGGCTCCGGCTATCGGACACCATGCGCTGAAACTCTGGTCGCTTGTCTGTCGTGCCACTGAGTGCCCTGTCGATATACTCCCCGACAATGGCAATCCCCTCAGACTCTGCAAAAGCTTTGCACTCATGGAGCTGTCCCTCGATGGACTGCTCTGTCTGCCTGTCGCAGCTGTATCTTGCATATATAACCGCTCTCATGTTTTTGTTTTTTGCCCTCCTACAATAGTATTCAAGAGCCCCACCGGTATCACATCGGCGGGGCTCCTGTTGTTTTAGGCGCATTACAGCGCCTTACACTGCCGATGCACTTGCCTGCTTGTCGGTCGTCTCTGTGGGCTCTTGGTCTTTGTCTGCATCCTTTTCCGCGCTCTCCGCCTCCTCTCTTTCTCGCTGCCTCTCCACAAGTGTGGTCATGGCAGCGGAAAGCTCGCGGCGCTTTTGATCGTCGAGGATGTTGTACAATCCGCTCATTAGTATATCCATATCAAGCATATTTACAACCTCCTCCAGCGTCTCAGGACGTTTTAACGGCTCCGGAGCGTCTGGTCTGCCTAGCAGATAATCGGTAGTAACGCCGTAAAAATCTGCAAGCTTTTGCAAGGATTTTGCGCCAATCTCTCGGATACCAAGCTCATATTTTTGATATGCGCTGTAGGATACGCCGCTCTTTTCAGCGACATCTCGCACTGAGAGATCACGCTCGCTTCGCAGGTTTTTAAGTATGTCTTTTGTTTCCATTTTTATCACCTCCCTTACTATGTATTATATCACAAATGTGAGCACGTGTCAATCGCTTTTTATTGTTTCGCTCTCATTTGTGCAACATTTACAAGGCTCAAAGCTCACATTTGTGAATTATTACCTGTTGACACGCTCACTTTTGTGTGCTATAATATAGACACAAGGCACACAGATGTGAGCACTTGGGACAAAAACAAAAGCGCATAAACGCGGAAAAGGAGCAAAAAATTATGTACAAGGTTTACAGAATCACAGATGAGGCGTGGGAAAAGCAATTGAGCTGGGACGAGGTTTTTGCCGCCGGTGAGATCGAGGTTGTCGAGGAGTACGACACCAAGGAGGAGGCAATCGAGGCGTGTGACAACTACGACCCCTGCGGTGATAGATACGGCGTTACCTGCTGCGACATCTAACCAACCCGCTCAAAAATGAGCAGCAAGATCAATTCGCCGCCCTGAGCATGGCGCTAAACCGCTCTCCAGTAAATCAAAAGCGAAAGGAAGGAGTGGATAAAATGAAATGGATCGAACTGAAAGACGGCGACTTGGTAAACCTCGAAACCATCACAGCAATCAGATACTACGAAAAAGAGTGCGCTGTTTACTTTTTTTCCAGCGGAAAGTATGCGTCTGAAAAGTTTGATACGCCTGAGCTTGCCAAGGCTCGCATGAGTGAGGTCAAGGCAATGCTTAACTACGAGCCGACAACCTGCAACTAATCCCCTGCCGCCCTGAGCATGGCGCAAAACCGCTCTCCACCATCTCCAAATCCCCCAAGCGGCAGCCTTGCAGCTGTCGCAGATGGAGCGAGTAGACCACTTGGGTGCAACTCCTGAGCGCTCCGCATTACACAGAGAGGAGGTGCTAAAACATGGACAAAGATCAGAGCAAAAAAATCGTGGATGCCCTCGTGGATTTTGTGATCCGGGTGGCAAACGGAGAAACGACCACCGAAAAGGAGGTGGAGATCCTTCCGGCAGTCGTTTCGTTGCTTATTTCCGGCGAGCTTTAATCCTGGATTTCGTGGAATTTTGTTGCCAGCGTGTTATAAACGCCGTCATAAATTTCCGCGTAATATTCAGCGAGTCTCTTGCCGCTTTCGGCGTTTGCCGTCGCCGAGGCATTCCCGATTTTTGCCACTACAATTTCTGTTGCGATTTCCATGGCTTTTACAGCAATTGCATGATCCGTCATGTTGTCACCTCCATTCTCTTGTGGGATATGTATAATATACCACAAAAATTGACAAAAGTCAAGTCGAAAGTTGCGAAAAGGAGGACATACATGAAACAGAATCGCTACAATTACCCAACGCTGGAGGCGGCAATCAAACGCAAAGGGATCAAAAAAAAGGCAATCGCAAAGGTGCTCGGTGTAGACGAGGCGACAATCTGGCACAAAACGCGAGGCGGTCGCTCGTTTACAGTAGAGCAGGCGCTCCTGATCCAAAAGACATGGTTTCCGGAGGTGCCGATAGACGTGCTTTTTAAGAGAGGAGATTAACAAAAAATGGAAACAAGTTTGCAGACGTGGGACTACCTCGGAAACAAGGTAAGGACGATCGAGATCAACAGCGAGCCTTGGTTTGTACTCGCAGACGTATGCAAGGCGCTGGAATTGTCCACGCCGTCCAGAGTCGCAGAACGGCTCGAAAAAGATGAGGTGAGCCAGACTCACACCATCGACAGAATGGGCAGGACGCAAAACACAACCATCGTCAACGAGTCCGGTTTATATGCCGTGATCCTCCGCTCTGACAAACCAAGGGCAAGACAGTTCCGCCGGTGGGTTACCGGCGAGGTGCTGCCGACGATCCGCAAACACCACGCCTATATGCAGGACGACGTGCTGGAAAAGGCGCTGACCTCTCCTGACTTTTTGATCCAGCTCGCCACTCAACTCAAATCAGAGCGTGAGCAGCGCGAACAGCTGGAACAAAAGGCAGAGCGGGACAAGCCCAAGGTACTGTTTGCCGACAGCGTGGCAACATCCGAAACGAGCATCCTTGTTGGAGAGCTGGCAAAAATCCTTAAGCAAAACGGAGTCAACACCGGTCAGACGCGGTTGTTTTCATGGCTGCGGGATCATGGGTATCTGATTAAGCGCAAAGGCACAGATTACAACATGCCGACGCAGCGCGCCATGGAGGTCGGGCTGCTTGAGGTCAAGCAGACCTGCATTACACACGCGGACGGGCATGTCACCGTAAGCAAGACGCCCAAGGTCACGGGCAAGGGGCAAATCTATTTTGTCAATAAGATCATGGCGGAGGCTGAGACAGCGCCCGCCGAACAATGAGAGGGGGTGACAACTATGGCAGATAACAAGGCGATGCAAGACCGCGTAAAGCGGGAGGCTGCAAGGGTTGTTGAGCTTGCAATGAGCACCGGCATGGTGCGGCAAGACCCCGGCACCACGTCCATGCTGGAGATGTGGCACATGCTTAACGCGGAAAACAAGCTTAACATGTTTGCGCTGATGTTTAAACTCACCATGGAGGCGTGCGCAGACGGCACCGCACAGATTGCACAAGTCGCACAAGTCGCAAACGGAGTCGCACGAGTCGCAAACAGCAAGGAGGCAAACCATGGAAAGAGAGTACAGCCCAACGGTTGAGGTCAAGTCCTCTGGTCTGGACACGTCTCCAGACGTGATCCGGTGCTTGCTGGACTACGTGGTGGCGCATGCCGACGAGGCAATCGCAGCCGTAGCGGCGCAAAGAGCGGAGGCAGAGCATGGAGCAGGACGAGCCGACGTGTAAGGTGTGTTACTGGCGGCGCATCTGCCCAGAGTGGACAATGTTATACCCCTGCCGGATGTTTGACGACACCAGACCGGCGGAGGGAGTGGACATGAAAAACAAAAAGGAGAGCGAAAAAAAGGATGGAAACAATTAAGGTATGGCGCAGCGCCTATGAGCTGTACGCATGCAGTCTGGTGGCTCCGGAGGTCACCGGCTCCCCCTCTTATGTAGTGGCGCTGGGGACGTCTCCCGAAGAGCAGGACGGCTCCCTCATCCCTGCGCCAAAATGCAAGACGCTGGGCTATACGTCCGCAGAGTGGTGCGGACACTGGCATAAGAGCGTGCCAGACACTGTGCCAAAGGTCGGGCTTAAGGTAATCGCCACAGAGTGGCGCGACATGATCTACAAGCGCCTCTTCGGCGCTGCGGGAGGTGATGACAATGTACAATGATGCGATTATGGGGCAGCGTGTGCGGCTGCTGATCCGCGCAAAGTACGGCAGCGCAAAGGCATGCAGCAGGGCAACGGGAGTATCTGAGTGCGCAATCGGCAAAATGCAAAAGGTAGATACGCACAAGGGCAGCATGCACCTTGACACAATTGCAAGAGTTGCTGACAGCTTGTGTACATCCATTGACTACCTTGTGGGGAGGATTGATGCAGACCCTGAAAAGGCGCAGTATGCGCCTCACAACCTCTCAGAGATATCGGAGCGCACGTTTTACGCGCGTTGCCACAACGGTCTCACAATCCACGCTGCAGCGGATCACACTGGGCTTATGTATCGGGAGGTGCAGCGCGCGGAAAAAGGGTATAACAAGGGTTGTAGCCTGTACACGCTGGACAAGCTGGCGGACTGCTACGGCACATCCCTGGACTGGCTCACCGGGCGTATTGAGGACCGTAAGCGGGACAAAAACGCGTAAAAAACGCAGAAAAAAGCCCGCATGGTACATAGACCACACGGGCACAAAAACTAAGAGCAAGGTTATTATAGCACATTGAGGAGGGTTTGTCAAGTGAACAACGATAATAAGAGAGACGATTTGCAGGGGTGCGCTGATGCAATGATCAGCCTGCGCCATGATGATGTGATGGACGATGCGGCATGGCTCAACGCCATGCGGACGCTGGTCAATTGCTACGAGAACGCCCTGCTGGATAAGGCATACTATGAGGGGTATGCAGAGGGAGCAAATGATTTCAGCAATGGAGGCAAACGCAATGACTGAGCTTGTCGAGGAGTGGGTTGACACGTGCGTGGGTTGTCCCCCAGAGCTTGGGGGCTGCATTGGCACGCTGTGTCCCAACTATCCACACGTAGAGACGCAGGAGCTGTATTTTTGCGACGCCTGCGGGGATCAGGTGGAGCGCGCAGATCAGCTCTACCGCGCCCCGCACCAGACCGAGGAGGCGTGGATTTGCGAGCACTGCCTTGACGAGCTGGAGCGCGTGATCGAGGAGGAGCAGGATGGATGAGGTGAGTAAGTACGCCATTGCCCGGACAGTGATCGAGGTGTCTTTTGCAATCTCACCGCAGGGTGCCGTTATTGGCAACTGCACCTATTGCCCATGGCGGGCAAAGGGCGGCGGGTATTGCTACCTGTACCAGCGGAGCATGGCGGACGACAATAGGTATAGACCATTTTTCTGTGGTCTCGAGTTTTGCGACGTGAGACCACACGACAAGGAGGGATAACAATGGACTTAGGGTTTAGAGACTTGACCGCAGATGACGTGGAGTGCCGTGTCGCTACGGTGTCGGCAAAGGGGTGCTCCCTGCTGCTTTACAAAAATGCCCGGTGCGACATGGCAATCCTTGACGAGACTGTCGGCGCGCTTGGATGGCAGCGGTCGCACAGCAGAGACAACGCAAATTGCACCGTGTCCATCTGGGACAGCGCAAAAAGCCAGTGGATCAGCAAAGAGGACACCGGAACGGAGTCCTACACGGAAAAGGAAAAGGGGCTTGCCTCCGACAGTTTTAAGCGTGCTTGTTTTAATTGGGGCATCGGCAGAGAGCTGTACACGGCACCATTTATCTGGGTATCTGCGGGCAAGTGCGAGATCAAGCAAAACGGCAGCAAATACACAACGTATGACCGCTTTGCAGTTGAGTCAATGAGCGTTGCAGATCATAAAATCACAGCGCTCAAAATCAAAAACGAAAAGACCGGCTGTGTCGTCTACTCATGGAGCAGGGCGGCGCAGAACAAGGCGCAGGGCATTGTGCAAGCCGCAGAAGCGGCAGGCGTACCGGTACAGCAGGAGTATATTTGCAACGTCTGCGGCAAGCCAATCCACGCTTGCAAGGGTAAGAGCAAGACCACCGGCGAGATCGTGACATACACGTCCGCAGACATCTACAACAGCACCGGCGGACTGTGTCGGGAGTGCGCAGCAAAGAGGAGATAAGGAGGGCAATATTATGCTTAACAAGATTATTATACAGGGGCGGCTGGTGGCTGATCCGGACTACAGACAGACCCAGAGCGGTGTCTCCGTGTGCCGCATCCGTGTGGCGTGTGAGCGCAGCGTTGCCAACAAGCAGACCGGCGAGCGGGAGAGCGATTTTATTGGCTGCACCTGCTGGCGAACAAGCGCTGATTTTGTCAGCAAGTGGTTTAAAAAGGGCGATATGATCCTTGTAGAGGGCAGCCTGCACAACAACGACTATACCGACCAAACCGGCGTCAAGCACTACGCCATGGACGTGACCGCGGACAGCGTCAACTTTTGCGGCAAGCGTGAGAGCGCTTCTGCGCCCTCTCAGGGCACACAGAGTGTAAGCGGTCAAACTTACACGGCAGCGCCAAACGTGCCGCAGCAAGCCGCACAGACCACCCACACGTACAAGCAGGACGTTGTGCAGCAAGCACCGCTCCAGATCGGTGACCTCAACGATTTTGAGGAGGTCCTGAGTGACGGGGACGTACCATTTTAACCGCACGGAGAAGAGGTGACGCGTGATGCTGGAAAACGGGCGAATCGACCTGCACCGTAGCTTGACCAAATGGCGGTGGTACAAAAATGGAAACACTATGCGTTTGTTTATCCACCTGCTACTGACCGTCAACTGGAAAGACGACGATTTTGAGCAAATCACCGTGCGCCGAGGTCAGCGGGTTGCTAGCCGCAGAAGTCTGGCGGAAGAAACGGGAATGACAGAACGCGAGATAAGAACTGCACTAAATCACCTAATATCGACCAGCGAAGTGACCAGCAAATCATACACAAAATATACCGTAATTACGATAGAAAACTACGACCGATACCAAGCACCGACCGGCAAAACGACCAGCAAGCGACCAGCAAACGACCAGCAAACGACCAGCAAGCGACCACAAGATAATCAAGCTAATCAATATAATCAAGCTAATCAAGATAATAATATTTTATTTCTTTCTGATTTATCAAGTGCGCGCGCGAGCGCAGAAGAGGAGCGAGCTGGAGATGTGCGCACGGATGAGATGACGGTGGACGAGTACAAGGACTATCTGCTGGCGACTATGCCAGAGTCGGCGATAAACAGCGGGCTGGTGGAGTCACTGGTGCAGGCACACGCCAAAAAACGTACTTAACAACAACAGCGGTGGGGTGGCGGGCAATCAAGGAGGGATTCCATGGCAAACAAATACCATGCCAAAAAATGCAGATGCAGCCATGGCTGCAAGCACGACAGCCGCATGGAGGCGCGACGATGCGAAACGCTGCACCAGCTGGAACAGGCGGGAAAAATTGCTTGTCTTGCGGTGCATCCAAAGTATGTGCTCCTGGAGCCGTTGCAGCTGCCGTGGCGAAAAGAAAAAGCCGTGACCTATACGGCGGACTTTGCATACACCCTGCCGACAGGCGACCGGGTGGTGGAGGATGTCAAGTCCGATGCGACCCGCAGAGAGCGGGAGTATATCCTAAAGCGCAAGCTGTTTGAGGCAAGATTTTGCCGGAACGGAGATGCGATTTTTTTTGAAAACGTCGGCGGGAACGGCAGGTGCGCGGGATGTGACAGCATCGGCGATAAGGAGGAGTAACAATGGACAAGGAGCAACAGGCGATTGAGCGGCTAAAGCTTGCCGCAATGATGTCGGAGACGTACTACCACAAGCCGGTACTGATCTGCTATTCCGGAGGCAAGGACAGCGACGTCTTGCTGGAGCTGGCGCAGCGGTCTGGCATCCGGTACGAGGTAGAGCACAGCCTGACAACAGTTGACGCGCCGGAGACTGTGTACCACGTGCGAGACAAGTTCCGGCAGCTGGAGGAGGCGGGCGTCTCCTGCCGGATCAAGCACCCGGAGATGACGATGTGGCAGCTTATCGTACATCGCAAAATCCTGCCAACACGGCGCATCCGATACTGCTGCGCGGAGCTCAAAGAGACCAACGGCGACGGCAGGCACATTGTGACCGGCGTGAGATGGGCGGAGAGCACCCGCCGCCGGAACGCGCGAGGGGTGCAGGAATCGTTTGAGGACAAGGACAAAAAGATCATACTTACCAACGACAACGACGACAAGCGGCTATTGACGGAGCGGTGCCAGATGCGCGCAAAAACGATTACCAACCCTATCATTGACTGGGAGGACAGCGACATCTACAGCTACATTGACCAAGAGCACATCTGCATCAACCCGCTGTATTGTCAAGGGTTTCCGCGTGTCGGCTGCATTGGCTGCCCTATGGCTGGACGCAGAGCGCGGGAGCTGGAGTTTGAGCGTTATCCGACATACAAAAAGGCTTACATTACAGCTATCGGCAAAATGATCAAAGCCCGCGAAGCAGCTGGACTCAAACCGTTTGCACCGAGGACAGCGCAGGGCATGTTTGATTGGTGGATGGAGACAGGCATCCTTGACGGTCAGCTCAAATTGGAGATGGATCAAGATGAGTGAGACAGCCAAAAACAAGAGCACGCCCTGTAAGGGCTGTGAGCGCCGCTGTGCGGGCTGCCACATCAAGTGCGCCGATTATGCGGGGTACAGGCAAAAGCTCGACAGCGAGGCGCAGAGACGTGCCAGAGAGCGCGCCAGCGATCCACGTTACATGTCAATGCCGTGGAAAAGGGAGATTATACGCAAAGCAAAGCGTAAGGGAGGCAAAATTTATGGCGATATATGACGCGATACTCAGACCTTGCCCCGCCTGCGGAGGTGAGGCACATCTGAGACATTGCGGGGCGTATTTTGTGGAGTGCCGCAAATGCTTTTTGCAGACGTATACGTTTGACAGCCTCTGGATAGCTGTCAAGACGTGGAACACACAAAGGATACAGAGAGGAGATAATAGACATGTTTGGCAATAAGACAATGCAGGCAATTGACAAGCTTGCGGATGAGGAGCTGCTGTACAGCAAGGTGCAGCACAAGGAGCGGTTTGCAAGTCTCCACGAGGCGGAGAGCATCATCCGCGAGGAGTTGGAGGAGATGGAGGAGGAGGTCGCCTCCTGCCGTGACGCTTTTGATGAGCTGCACAAGGCGGTGAGATACGGCAAGCTGTACGATGCTTGCGACGCTAAGGCCATATGCAACGGATTGCGCCTCTGCGCAACGTGTGCCGCGGTTGAGGCGATCCAGCTGGCGGCGATGTGCAAAAAGCTGGACGAGTTTTGCGAGGAGGGAGTGGGAAAGATGAAAACGGAAATTGAATGGATACCGGTCGGCGAAAAGCTGCCGGAGCCGGAAAGCGAAGTGCTGGTAACAGTACACGGCAAAACCACAGATGATCTCTCTGTGTGGTATGGCGTACGGTACGACAAGGGCTGGGAGTTGTCAAGGTTTGACGACTATCTTGACACGAGATATACAGACGACTTTGAGGTCACAGCTTGGGCACATATGCAGGAACCGTACAAGGAGGGAGCAGATTGAACACGGAACAGAAATGGATAAAAACAGCGGATAGAGTGCCGAGGAATAACGGAGAATATCTGATCACCTATGTGTACGGAGACGGCACGGTGAGCGTTGGAACAGCTGAGTACGACGGCGCACATTGGACAACACACGGAAGAGACGCGTATGATGCGTATATCTACGAGAGATACCCGATACTTGTGCTCAAAAATGGCAAGACGCCGCGCGGTACAAAAATCAGCGTTGTTGCATGGATGCCGATGCCAGAACCGTACAAATTTGATGTGGTTGATCTGGAGTGCGCACACTGGGACGACACCGGCAGCAAGGTGCGCTGCTCCAGATGCGGAGCGAGCAACAAGGCATACAAGTCGCCGTACTGTCCTCACTGCGGCGCAAAGATGGAGGGAGTGGATTGAAATGAACGAGGTAAAGTTGAAACCGTGCCCGTTTTGTGGCGGCGAGGCAAAGATAATATCCGGATACGGTAAGTATGCTGTAACATGCAAAGGGTGCGACGCAATGACGACAAGCACTTATACAGAGAGCGACGCTGCAAAAGCGTGGAACAAGCGCAACGGGCACCAGACATACCGGGAGTATTTTGAGGAGCAATTCCCGTGGGACGCTTTTCCGGATGCAGATGCGCGCACGCTCATCGACGGCGTCCGTGTTTGCGATGTCTTTGGCGGTAAGCACATCGCACCGGACTGCACGGAGATATGCTGCGACGATCACTGGGACAGAGAGATGTCGTAACGCACGCGTGTGTTAACTTAACGCTCGCGAGCGTTAAACGAGCGTAAAACGAGCGTTAGAGAGGAGGGCAATATTATGCTATTTGTTAAAATCCTTGTGTATGTCATCGCTATCTGCGGCGGGTATCTGATCGGATCATGGTGCAAAGAGGACAAGTATGTCGAGGGGTACGCAAAGGGGTACAAGGATTGCAAGGACTATTGCATCAAGTACATTGACAAGATCAAGCGCGGAGGGAGTGGGGAAGCATTGAACAGGATTTGCAGCCGGTGCAAAAAAGAGCCAGCAAAGCCGGGCAGGTATCTGTGCCCGGCGTGTGAAAAGCAATACTATCAAGAGTACCGCGCTCGTAACCGCGACAAAATAAACGCGTATCAAAATGCGAGACGAGAGGCAATCAGGCGCAGCAAGGGACAACCTGTGGAGGGCAGACGCTCATGGCAAGGGATGGATCCCAAGGACGAGATGGACGGTTATCTGACAATTGCGGAATACATCATCAAGAGCCAGATCAGGCATTACAGGAGCACGCTGCGCAAGTATGCACTGGGCAAGGTTGAGGAGGCGGACGTGCTGGCAATCGAGCGGGAGCTGTGCTCGCCGTACTATGCAATACTTACCCTGCAAGCCGTGGATTTGCCTGCGCTGTGCAAAAAGATGCGACGCGAGGCGGGAGTGGATTGAAAGAGGTGAAGCAGAATGGACATTGAAACGCTAAAGCAATGCCGGAGCGCATCAATTGCGCGTGCAAGTGTTATAGAGCGCGTCAAGGCACTCAAAGAGGACGCCACGGGCGTGGGCGGCATGCGGTACGACAACGCGCCACATGAGAGGGGTGAGCCTCTGTCGCGGCAGCAGCGCTATATAGAGGCACTGGAAAAGCTGTCCGCAGAATACGAGCAGACCGCAGCAGAGTGGGCAGAACTGTCCGCAGAGGTGGAGCGAGCTGTGCGACAGCTGCCCCCGACTCTGGGCGAGCTGATACGCCTCCGGTACATCGACGGCAAAAAGTGGGAGGACATCAACGACGAGATGCACATCTCATCAACCACCTCCAAGCGCCTCCATCACAGTGCCCTGAAAAGGCTTGGGATCGCGTAAAAATCGGACTTTTATGGACCCCTGCACCTGTGGTATAATAATAGCATCAAATATTGACGAGACCGCTGCCGGGTTATCCCTGCGGCGGTTTTTTGTGACCATTGGCGGAGGTGAGGATGGTGGTGAGTGATGCTGACAGAGCAGCGCAGGCGGCTCGTTGACGAGTATATTAAGTTGCGATGCAGTAACCAGCGGCAGGCGGCAATCAATGCCGGATATAGCCCAAAATCGGCGCAGCAGCAGGCGTGCGAGATACTTAAGGATCCCGATGTACAGGCTTATTTGCAAGAGCAAAAAAGCGCGATAATACGGCGGATACATGAGGATTTAGCGCTGGCGGCTACGGATGCGGTTAAAACGGTGTACGACATCATGACGGACACGGAAGCAAAGGACGCTGACAGGCTGCGGGCTGCTTTTGACATCCTTGACAGGGCTGGATACAGACCAGAGGACAAGGACGACGAGAACGGCACGGAGGCAGAGTTGCCGCAGCTGCTGGAGGCATTGCAAAGAGAGGAGGAGTCAAGAGATGATTGACAAGGCATATCTTGAGGGCGTCGGAATCACCGACGCGGAAACAATCGACAAGATCACAGCGACATACTCCGCAGACATCAAGGCGGAGCAAGACGCGGCGGCAGCTGTACAGACTCAGCTGGACGAGGCAAGCAAGACAATCCAGTCCTACAAGGACATGGACATCGACGGCATCAAGGCAAGCGTAGAGGACTACAAGCAGCAGCTGGCAAAGTCGGAGGCAGACCGCAAAGCCTTTGAGCACAAGTCCAAGTTGCAGGCTTATGTTAAGAGCCAGCACCTGCGCGATGATGTCTATGAGGCGTATGTTACCAACCTGCTGGAGTCCAAGGGCTTGCAGTTTGACGGCGACAAGCTGATCGGCGGTGACGACGTCATCAAGGCTTTTCGCGAGACACATGCGGGCGCGTTTGCGCCTGACAAGGGCGAGCAGACAGCCACACCGACATCCGGCGGAGTGCCGGAGGGATTGTCCGCCGTGGAAAGACGATTCTACGAAAAGAACCCCGACTTAAAGCCGGAGTGAAAAGACCAAGGAGGTATACAATATGGCACATGAGGCACAGGAGAGATACAGCAAGCTCGTACTCGCAAAGATGCGCGCAGAGCTTAAGCTTAAGGATGGCGTAGTATTTAACAACGACTACGAGGGCAGCCCTGCGGCTGGCGTTGTTAAGATTCCCGTGCGTGACCAGGAGGTTATCGCACAGGATTATGACAAGGCGGCAGGCATCAAGCCGGGCGTAGGCAGCACAGCTTACAAGGATTTTGCAATTACCAAGGACGTGGCTGTCAATGAGATTATTGACGGTTACGACGCTGAGGCAGTACCGGACAATCTGGTAGCAGATCGTCTTGATTCCGCTGGTTATGTCCTCGCAGCACGGACAGATCAGGATGGCGCTGCAACCCTGATTGCAAACGGTACCCAGATCAGCCGTGCGGCATCTACTGTAAGCACAGTATACGACAGCATTGTAGACCTGCGCACCAGACTCACCAAGGCTAACGTACCGTCCAGCGACAACAAGCGCTACCTGCTGGCAACACCGGACTTTTATGCGCTGCTGCTTAAGGATGACCATTTTGTCGGCGCATCCAATCTGGGCGACACCGTCAAGCAGACCGGTGCTGTCGGACGGATTGCAGGATTTAACGTCTATGAGTGGAACGACTCCACCGCCGGTCTGGTCTGCATCGCAGGCCATCCCAAGTACGCTACACGTGCGACGGAGTTTAAGGTCAATCCGCATCTGGTCAGCCTGGAGGGCGATTCCCAGTATGTAGGCGCATCCGCCGTCAAGGGTCGCATGGTTTACGACCATTCCGTCCTGCGTAAGGCTGGCGTACTTGCGGTATTTGAGCCGGGCACACTGACACTGACACAGACCAGCGCAACAGGCGGCAAGGTCAAGCTGACCGTTGCAGAGTCCGCCACTGGTACGTTTGCATACCGTGTCAACCCGGCTGCACGCGCTACCTATGGTGAGGACTTTACGGCTATTGCTACAAGCGCAGCATTTACCTCTGGCACTACCGAGGTTGCAGCCAAAAAGGGCGACACCATCGAGATCATTGACCTTGACAGCGCCAAAAAGTGCGTAAAGGTCGGCTATCTGATCGTAGCATAAGCCTATGGCATACGCTGACTTTGCATTTTATCAAGGTGAGTACCTTGGTAAGCTGTTCACCTCTGCCAACGACTACAACACGCCGGCAGAGCGGGCGGCTGAGTATTTGGACGCGGTGACATTTGGGCGGCTGCTGGATGGCGTGCCGGACGAGTTCAGCGCCCGTGTGCAGCGCTGCTGCTGCGCACTGGCGGAGGCAATCGCAGAGTATCAGGCGTATGGCACAGCGTCCAGCGATGACGGCAGGGCTAAGACATCAGAGACAACCGGCAAGTATAGCGTAAGCTATGCAAGCCCAGCAGAGAGCCTACAGGCGCTTCTTGACGGCAGCACATCCGGACTGGAGGATTACCTCAAAAGCATCTGCATGCGCTATCTGGGAGCAACAGGGCTACTCTACAGGGGGTGCTATTGATGTACACCAATAAGATCGGCTGCACCGTGTACGAGCGTACAGTTGGCGCAGACCGCATGGAGGCGTACAAGCGCCATTTTATCCCGACGATCTACTGGGAGGACGTACGCGGGCAATCCACAACAGGTAACGGGATGCAGCAAGCCGATTCTGTTTACTGCTGTATCCCTGCCGCTTCTCTTTCCGATTTCATCCCGCGGGCTGATAGATCGGAAGAGCACACGTCTGAACTCCAGTCACGATCAGATCTCGTATGCC
>OMGT01000492.1_pt1 | contig 23027 bp, 15 predicted proteins | sample 1646101 | NCBI WGS metagenome assembly OMGT01 (sample SAMN05578593, study PRJEB25193) | human gut metagenome | biome: Human Microbiome; feature: human-associated habitat; material: feces | host: Homo sapiens | place: USA:Birmingham | reverse complement strand
GTATGCCTGCAAATTTTTGCCTTGTCTGCAAAAAAATTTGCTCGAAAATCCGCATCTATTTCCTACGAACACAAGCTCTAAAATTGTTTTTCCGGAAGGCGATCTGTGCGGAGCATGGGTCGCATTCCTTGCATCTTTTTATTTTTGACGGAGAAATCACATTTCATAGGAGGAATATCAATGAGCTTTACCATGGAAAACGGTGTCCTGAAAAAGTACATCGAAGAAGAGGGCGTCACCAGCGTTTCGGTGCCGGCTTCTGTCACAGTCATTGGAAGGAAAGCGTTTGCCGGCTGCCAGCTGACCGCCGTAGAACTGCCGGAGGGGCTGACCGGAATCGAGGACAGCGCCTTTGAAAATTGCAAGAACCTGCGCCGTGTGGCACTCCCCCAGAGCGTCACTTCCCTTGGCGCAATGGCGTTTTCGGGATGTACTTCCCTGACGGAGGTATCCCTGCCGGACGACCTGACGAAAATCGAGGCAAGCACCTTTGCCGGCTGCACCAACCTGCGCAAAGTGAACCTGCCGGAGCACCTTACCGCCATTGATAACGTGGCATTTTTCCGCTGCGTCGGTCTGACACAGGTGAAGCTCCCCGCCGGAATTTCCACCGTGTCCTGGAGCTGCTGGAAGGGCTGCACCGGTCTGACACAGGTCATCCTGCCGGACAGCGTGACCGCCATTGCCGACCGTGCCTTTGAGGGCTGCACCCACCTGGAACGGCTGGTGCTCTCCCCCAATGTGACGAAGATCGGCGCAAGCGCCTTTGCCAGCTGCATCGGTCTGGAAGAGGCTGAGCTGCCGGAGCAGCTGACAGAACTGGGTAAGAATGTCTTTCAGGGCTGCCGCCGTCTGCGCCACATCACCGTTCCCGCCGGCGTAGCCGAGCTTCCCGCAGGCTTTGCCGAATCCTGCGAGGCACTGAATCAGGTGACACTGTCTGACGGTCTGAAAAAGATCGGCACATCCGCATTTGCCGGCTGCCCGTCCCTGAAAGCCATCTTCCTGCCGGACACTGTTTCCGAGATCGCACCGAAGGCATTCGCCGGCTGTACTGCCCTGACCGGCATCGAGATCCCGTCCGGCGTGACCGAGCTGTCCTATGACATGTTCTCCGGCTGCGCAGCCCTGACAGAAGCAGCGCTGCCGGACGGCATGACCGTCATCGGCGAGAGCGCATTCTTCGGCTGCCACGCCCTCACCCGTCTGGAACTGCCGGCATCGCTGGAGGAGATTCAGGATCAGGCGTTCGAGGAGTGCGAGAATCTGGAGGAACTGAACCTGCCCGCCGGCATCACTGTTATCGGCGAGCGTGCGTTCTTCTATTGCAAGAAGATCACCCGTGTTGAAGTGCCGTCTGGCATCTGCCGTCTGCGCCGCGGTACCTTCTTTGGCTGCGTCAGCCTGAACGAAGTCGTTCTGCCGGAGGGACTGGAGCGCATCGACTGGAGAGCGTTCTCCTACTGCACTTCTCTGACCGCCATTCAGATTCCGGACAGCGTGCGCCATCTCGGCGGCAATGTGTTCGAGGGCTGCCGCAGCCTGAAGGAAGTGCGCATGTCCACCCATGTGGAACAGATCGGCGAGGATGTCTTCCGCAGCTGCCACAGCACCTGCACCGTCATCGTGCCGTATCCCTGCCCCAGCGAGATGCTGGAAATGCTCCAGAAGCGTGCCGGCGCTGTGGCGCTGGAGATTCCGGAGGAGACACAGGAGATTCCCGCCGGCGAGTTCGACGAGGAGAAGAACCTGAGCGCTCTGCGTGTGGTCAAGACCAATGCGACCTACAGCAGCCAGGAGGGCGTGCTCTTCAATGCCGACAAGACCAACCTCATCCGCTACCCCAGAGGCAAGAAGAAGTCCAAGTACGTGGTACCTGCCGGCGTGATTGCCATCGGCGGCGGCAACGGCTTTGAGGGACACGGCTTCACGGGCTGCACCAGCCTGACCGGTGTCCAGCTCCCCGACTCGCTCCAGAGCATCGGCAGCTATGCCTTTGCCGGCTGTTCCAGCCTGACCATGATCCGGATTCCGGACGGCGTGACCTACATCGGCAAGAGCGCATTCGCCGGCTGTATCGGTCTGACCAGCCTTCAGCTGCCGGACAGCGTGGAGGTCATCGACGACGAGGCGTTCTCCGGCTGCGTGAACCTGACCATGGTACAGATTCCGGACAGCGTGAAGCGTGTGGGCGAAAATGCGTTCGGCAGCTGTACCGGACTCATCTCCACCCGTGTGCCGTCCGGCTTGCAGGAGATCGGCAGAGGCGTGTTCGCCGGCTGCGATAATCTCCACCGTGCCATTGTGCCGTATCCGAGAAAAGTTCTGAATCTGGAACTGCTCCACTCCTGCAGGGAGCTGACGGATATGATGGTTTCGGAGAACAGCCACGAGCACAGCGCCAAGAACGGCGTGCTGTTCAATAAGGAACAGACCGAGCTGGTCTTCTACCCCATGGGCAAGAAAGAGGGCGCTTACCTCATGCCGGAGGGCGTGCGGGAGATCGCAAGCCAGGCGTTCTGCGGCTGCGAGCATCTGAAGCACGTGGTATTCGCCGACAGCATGGAGAAGATCGCACCGGACGCATTCGTCAACTGCCCGAATCTGGACGAAGCCACGAGGGAAACTCTGGAATCCTTCGGCTGCACGGTCAAGACAGAAGAAGCGTAACGGGAACGGGATGTGTGCAGTCCTGTAGGAACAGATAAGGCTCCCCTGAAAGGGGAGCTGGCAGTGCGCAGCACTGACTGAGGGGTCTCCACTTATGCCGAAAACATCATAAAAAGATTTTTCGAAAGGACCTCTCCACCGCCTATTGGCGGTCCCCCTCCCCTTTCAGGGGAGGCTCTCATGATTTCTGCACCCCATCCCCTTGCCATTTCCCCGGAAATGTGATATACTGGAAACGTCAAACTATGGATCATGGGCGGCTGCGTGCCGTCCCATTGGAGGAGGCTCTTCATGGCAAAAAACAATCAGAAAATGGTGGAAGAAATCACCGCAATGGACGTGGATTTCGCCAAGTGGTACACCGACATTTGTAAAAAGGCAGAGCTGGTTTCCTATACCAGCGTCAAAGGATGCATGGTCATCCGTCCCTATGGCTACGCCATCTGGGAAAACATTCAGCGCATTCTGGACGGCATGTTCAAGGCGACCGGCCACGTGAACGTGAATATGCCCATGTTCATTCCGGAAAGTCTGCTGCAAAAGGAAAAGGATCACGTCGAGGGCTTTGCGCCGGAGGTTGCCTGGGTGACCCACGGCGGCAGCGAAAAGCTGGAGGAGCGCCTGTGCGTCCGCCCCACCTCGGAGACTCTGTTCTGCGAGCACTACGCCGATATCGTCCACAGCTACCGTGACCTGCCGAAGCTGTATAACCAGTGGGTCAGCGTGGTGCGCTGGGAAAAGACCACCCGTCCGTTCCTGCGCTCCCGGGAATTCCTGTGGCAGGAGGGACACACCATCCATGCCACTGCCGAGGAGGCAATCGAGGAGACCGAGCGCATGCTGGATGTCTACGCAGACTTCTGCAAAGATGCTCTGGCAATTCCGGTGGTCAAGGGACAGAAGACCGAGAGCGACAAGTTCGCCGGCGCTGTCTCCACCTACTGCATCGAGGCGCTGATGCACGACGGCAAGGCGCTCCAGGCAGGCACCTCCCACTACTTCGGCGACGGCTTCGCCAAGGCATTCGGCATTGAGTACACCGACAAGGAAAACCAGCGCCGCACGCCGCACCAGACCAGCTGGGGCATGACCACCCGCCTCATTGGCGCCATCATCATGACCCACGGCGACGACAACGGTCTGGTGTTGCCGCCGGCAGTGGCACCGGTTCAGGTGGTAGTCGTTCCGGTGGCAATGCACAAGGCTGGCGTGCTGGAAAAGGCACAGGAAGTGGTAGATCAGCTGAAGGCTGCCGGACTCCGTGTCCAGCTGGACGACAGCGACAATTCGCCGGGCTGGAAGTTCGCCCAGTACGAGATGAAGGGCGTTCCGGTTCGTCTGGAGATCGGCCCGAGAGATATCGAAAACGGTCAGTGCGTGCTGGCACCCCGTGTGGGCGGCGAAAAGCGCACCGCTGCCCTGGGCGATACGCTGGCAGATACCATTCAGCAGCTGCTTCAGGAAGTACACGATAAGATGTACGAAAAGGCGCTGGAAAACCGGGAGAAGCACACCTATGCCTGCCGGACGCTGGACGAGATCACCAGGACGCTGGAGGAAAAGGGCGATGGCTTCGTCAAGGCAATGTGGTGCGGCGATGAGGCGTGCGAGGACAAGATCAAGGAACTGACCGGTGTCGGCTCCCGCTGCATCCCGAAGCAGCAGGAACATCTGGCAGATACCTGCATCTGCTGCGGAAAGCCCGCAAAGTGCATGGTATACTGGGGCAAGGCGTATTAATCACCGGATTCCCCGCATTTCAGAGCTTGTGTTCGTAGGAAATATATGCGGATTTTCGAGCAAATTTTTTTGCAGACAAGGCAAAAATTTGCAGAAAAGACGTAGATAGACGCCTATGAACACGAGTTCTCAGAACGCAATATGAAATCCGAGCACGGATTGGCAATTTTCACACTGTCAATCCGTGCTTTTTTGCGTGCAGACTTGAAAACATTTTGTGCTTTTTTTGGAAAAAGCGCAGATACGTTTCCAGTCCGCAAAAAAACAACACAGTTTCACAAGTTCCATCGGTTTTCACAAGATTTTCGCAAAATCGGGTCAGATTTTCACAAACTTGACAAATATACCAGAAATTGCTATAATAAACGTGAACTGTTGCGCTTATTTTCTGTATAATTTGCAATATGTCCCTGTGGAAAACTCCGGCGCACAGAAGAATGATGAAATATCATGCTTTCGGCACGTGCCGGAGCAGAAAGAAGGGTGGAAGAACTTTGGCAAATGTGAAATGGCACAAGAAAATCGGTGCGATCTTGCTGGCGGTGCTCCTGTCCGGCACCATTCTGCCGCTGCCTGCCGCCGCAGAACCGGCATCCGGCACTGCCGCTGCTCCTGCAGCTGAGGAATCCGCAGACACCGGCGGAAGCCTGTACTACGAGGAGCAGGACACGTACAGCGATTATTACGACACCTATGCAGATGCGGCGCATCCCGATGCGGAGTTTGTCCTGAACGGAGCGGATTATACGCAGGCGGACTGCGATACCTTCGAGGTCGGCTCGTATACCGGCACGGAGGACAACAGCGTGCGGGACAACGTCCTGATCTGGGACAGCGCAGAGGGTGCGTTTACCTACACCGTGGAGGTTCCGGAAACCGGACTCTACTCCATCGAGGCGACCTACTGCCCCATCGTCTCCAACACCTCGGAGATCTCCCTTTCTCTGGCGGTGGACGGCGAAGTCCCCTATGACACCGCCTCCCGTATGACTCTGAACAAGGTCTACCGGAACAAGGAGGAGATCAAGACCGACAGCGCCGGCAATCAGGTGCGCCCCGCACAGGTGCAGACCGAGATGTGGCGCACCGGCTGGATCGGCGATTCCGACGGACTGTTCAACGAACCCCTCCAGTTCTATCTGGAAAAGGGCACCCATGAGATCACCCTCTCCTCCTCCAAGGCGTACTTTGCGCTGGACACCCTGCGCTTTGCCCAGCCGGAGGAAGTGAGCGATTACGATACCTATGCTGCCGGCGTGGATGCGGCAGTTTCGAAAGATGCCACCCCGTCCGGCGTGGTGCGCATCGAGGGCGAGGATGCCGTCTATAAGTCGGACTCCGTCCTCTATCCCACCTACGACAATTCCACCAGCGCCATCTCCCCCTCCGACCCCAAGCACATGCTGTATAATACCATCGGCAGTGGAAACTGGGACAAGGCGCTCCAGACCATCACATGGAAGGTTGCGGCAAACACCCTCCCCGGCGACGGCTGGTATCAACTGGGCATCAAGGCACGGCAGGAGGAGATGCGCGGCTTCTACTCCAACCGCCGCATCTCCATTGACGGCAGCGTTCCCAGCGAGGAATTCGATCAGGTGAAGTTCTACTATGACACGGACTTCCGGATGACCGCTGTGGAGAACGCAGACGGCGAGGCAGTGTATGTCTACCTCACCGCCGGCGAAGACCACACCATCACCATGGAGGCGATTCCCGGCGAGATCGGCGACTCCATGCGCCAGCTGGATGCCATCGTGCTGGATCTGAACACCTATTACCGGAAGATCGTCATGATTACCGGTCCGGAGCCGGACAAGTACACCGACTACTATGTCCACGAGAAGATTCCGGAACTGGTGGGCGAGTTCCGGCGCATCTCCGGCGAACTGGAGGAGATTCAGGGACACATCGAATCCCTGGCAAACTCCAAGGGCACAGAGGCATCCTCTCTGGAACAGATGCGCATCATTCTGGAGAAGTGTGCGGACGAGCCGCTGAAGATCCCCAACTACCTCTCCCAGATCAAGGACGATATCACATCCCTGTCCTCGTGGATGCGGGACTACCGTGACCAGCCGCTGGAAGTGGACTATCTGGAACTGGCTTCGCCGGACGAGGATTTCCCCTCCGTCAAGGCGGGCTTCTGGAAGTCCCTCTCCTATAGCTTCCAGCGCTTCACCGCCTCCTGGGATGAGGACTACAGCTCCCTGTCCGCCACCACCGGCGATGATGCCATTGAAGTATGGGTATCGCTGGGACGGGATCAGGCACAGGCCGTCAAGGATCTGGTGGAATCGGAGTTCCAGCAGCAGTATGACATTCCCGTCTCCGTCAATCTGGTCGTCGGCGGCGTTGTCGAGGCGACGCTGGCGGACAAGGGACCGGACGTTGCCCTGTTCCTCGGCGGCGAATTTCCCGTCAATCTGGCAGCCCGTGGACTGCTGGCAGACGTGTCCACTATGGACGGCTATGAGGAGATCACGCAGCAGTACCAGCGCAACGCCATGGTGCCCTACCAGTACGAGGGCGGCACCTACGGTCTGCCCCTCACCCGCAGCTGGGCGATGATGTTCTACCGCAAGGACGTGCTCAGCGAGCTAGGCTTCACCAGTGCGCCGGAGACATGGAACGATCTCATCGACATGCTGCCGGCGCTCCAGCGGAACTATATGTCCGCCGGTCTGGTGCTGCCGGCAGTGGCTGCGGATGCCAATCAGGCGACCATCTCCGCCGCAACGGAATCCGGTCTGACCTTTGCGTCCCTCCTGCTCCAGCGCGGACAGAACTATTATAATGACGCACAGACCGAAACTACCTTTGATACCAATGCTGCCATTGACTCCTTCGAGATGTGGACGGACTTCTATACCAAGTACGACTTCGACCAGCAGTATGACGCCTTCAGCCGGTTCCGGACGGGCGAATATCCCATCGTGGTATCCGACTACTGCACCTTCTTTAACCAGCTGTCTGTGGCAGCGCCGGAGATCAGCGGGCTGTGGGGCTTCACAGCCATCCCCGGCACGGAGCTGGAGGACGGCAGCGTTTCCCACGCCGTCAACTCCAACAACACCGGAGCCGTCATCTTTAATAAGGTGAGCGAGAAACAGAACGGTCTGGAAAATGCGTGGACGTTCCTCAAGTGGTTCTGCTCCGCCGAAGTGCAGATGGAGTACGGCACCCAGATCGAGGGTCTGCTGGGACAGATGGGACGCTACGCCACCGCCAGCACCGAGGTGCTCACCCAGCTGGCGTGGTCGTCGGAGGAGGCGGACACCATCCTGACCTCCATGGACGAGCTGGAGGAGATCCCCATCATTCCGGCTTCCTACTCTGTCACCCGAAACATCATGAATGCCTTCCGTGAAGTGGTCAACAACAACAAGAACCCGCGGGATACGCTGATGTCGTACAATCGGGACATCAACGAGGAGATCACCAGAAAGCGGAAGAACCTCGGACTAGATTCCTAAAGAAGGGGGGAGTTCCCTTGGATACTGCCGAAATTGGCAAAAGAACCCGACAGGAAAACCGGCGGCTTACGTGGCTGGCGGTGAAGCAGAACAAAGCGAGCTATCTGATGATCGCACCGTTCATGCTGTTTTTCCTCGTATTTACCATTGTCCCCGTCGTGATGTCCCTGCCCATGGGCTTTACGGATTTCAACATGGTGCAGATGCCCAAGTTCGTGGGGCTTTCCAATTACACCACGCTGTTTTTGTCAGACAAGATCTTCCTCCAGTCTATCCGTGTGACGCTGGTGTTCGCTCTGTTCACCGGCCCCGTCAGCTATATCCTGTGCTTCCTGCTGGCGTGGCTCATCAATGAGCTGCATCCCAAGCTCCGCACGATCTTCACGCTGATCTTCTACGCACCGTCCATGGCAAATGTCTACACGGTGTGGAAGCTGATCTTCAGCGGCGACTCCTACGGCTACATCAACTCGTTCCTGCTGGATCTGGGCATCATCAGCTCCCCCATCCAGTGGCTGACCGACGGGGACTATGTGCTGGGCGTGACCATCGTCGTGCAGATGTGGATCAGCCTGGGTGCCGGCTTCCTGGCGCTCCGTGCCGGCTTCCAGAACATCGACCGCTCCCAGTACGAGGCGGGCGCCATCGAGGGCATCAAGAGCCGCTGGCAGGAACTGATCTACATCACCATCCCCTCCATGGGGCCGCAGCTGATGTTTGCGGCAGTCATGCAGATCGTCAGCTCCTTCACCGCCGGCACCGTGTCCCAGAATCTGGTGGGCTTCCCCAGCACGGACTATAAGGCGCACACCATTATGAACCACGCCTACGACTACGGCTGGATCCGCTACGAAATGGGCTATGCATCTGCCATCTGTATGATTCTGTTTCTTGTCATGTACCTGCTCAATAAACTCATCGGCAGACTGCTCAACAAATACATGGACTAAAGGAGGGTGCGGAAACAATGGCAAAAAAAGAAAAAGTCTACGGCACCCGCCTGAAGGTGTCCTCCAAGCGTGCCGGTCATAAGATCGGCGGAACGGTGGGAATTTTCATCTTTCTGCTGGTTCTGGCGGTATTCATGGCGCTGCCCCTGTATCTGGCAGTGGTCATGTCCCTGAAGCCGGTGCAGGAGCTGTTCGTGTTCCCGCCGAAGCTCTACGTCATCGATCCCACATTCTCCAACTACAGTGCGATGTTCCGCCTGTGCTCCGATCTGTGGGTTCCGTTCTCCCGCTATGTCTTTAACAGCGTCTTTGTCACGGTGGTGGTAACGCTGGGACAGGTCATCTTCTCCTCCATGGCAGCGTTCTGTCTGGCGAAGATCCGCTTCCCCGGCGCCAAGGCAATCAATTCCATCATCGTGGTATCCCTGCTGTACCAGAGCAACGTCATCTATATCATGCAGTACATGGTGCTGGCAAAGCTGGGCATGATCGATACCTATATGGCACTGATCTTCCCGTCCATCGCCGCTCCCATGAACCTGTTCCTGATGCGCCAGTCCATGACGCAGGTGCCGGATGCCATGATCGAAGCGGCAAAGGTGGACGGCGCAGGCATCTTCCGCATCTGCTGGCAGATCGTCATGCCCAACCAGAAGCCGGCGCTGATGACCGTCATCATCTTCTCGTTCCAGGCGGCATGGAACATTCAGGGCGGCACGCTGGTGTTCCAGGAATCCCTGAAGACCCTGCCCACCGTCGTGCAGCAGGCAGCCTCGGCAGGCCTTGCCCGTGCCGGCGTCGCCATGGCGGCAGCTGTCTTTATGCTGGTGCCCCCTATCGTCATCTTCATGCTGGCACAGCGGCAGGTCATCGAAACAATGGCACATTCCGGAATCAAGGACTAAAGGGAGGGTGAAGACTTTGCAGAAAAAGGCAAATCATCTGGCGGCGGCGTGTCTGTCCGTGCTGACGCTGACGGCGGCAATCGGCATGCCGGCAGTTTCGGCGGAACATTACAACGTCTATAACTACGACCGCTGGGGCGAGGCAACGCCGTCGCAGGCAGGCTATGAGGCACAGCGTTCCGTCAGCGGTCTGGATCTGGGCTGCGGGGCATTCCATACCCCCTCGGATCTCTTCCGTGACTGGAACGACCAGTTCTATCTTGTAGACAGCGGCAACAACCGCATTGTTGTGGCAGACCGCACCTTTACCAAGGTGAACCGGATTCTGGAGCGCTTCACGCTGGAGGACGGCAGCGAAACCACACTGAAAGCACCCGAGGGCGTGTATGTGTCGGAGGACACGGGTCTGATCTACATCGCAGACACCGGAAACTCCCGCCTGCTGGCGTGCGATGAGGACGGCAACGTGCAGATGGAACTGAAACGGCCGGACTCCACATTATATGAAAACGAAACCTTCAAGCCCCAGAAAGTGCTGGTGGACAAGGCGGGCAACATCTACATGGTGCTGAACAACATCACCAACGGTGCAGCCATGTTCAACAGCGAGGGCGAGTTCCAGGGATACTTCGGCGCCAACTCCGTGGACGCTACCGCAGAGGTCGTGGCGAACTACTTCTGGAACATGATCGCCACGGACGAGATGCGTGCCAACTCCTCCCGTAACGTGGCGGCGGGCATCACCAACTTTGACGTGGACGATGAGGGCTTCATCTACACCGTCACCCAGTCCTCCTCCTCCGAGGCGGATCGGGTCAAGAAAGTCAACCCCGCCGGCTATAACCTGTTCTCTGCGCTGGAGGCGACTTTTGGCGATCTGGATTCGGTCTACGACTCCAACACCAATCAGGACTACAGCACCAAGATGGTGGACATCGACATCGACGGCGAGGGACGCATCAACTGTCTGGATCTGGAAACCGGCCGTGTGTTCCAGTACGACGAGGACGGCAACCTGCTGTTCATCCTCGGCTCCACCTCCGACCAGCTGGGCGGCTTCTCCATGAAGGTGTCCGCACTGGAGACCATGGGGACGAACATCTACGTGGCGGACTCCATGAAGAACACCGTCACGATCTTCTCGGAAACGGAGTTCGGCGGGATTGTCCACGAGGCAGTGGGGCTCTATAACGCCGGCTACTACGCCGAGGCGCTCCAGCCGTGGCGGGAGGTGCTGAAGCGGGACGGCAACTCCCAGATGGCATACGTGGGCATCTCGTCTGCCCTTTATAATGAGGGGGACTATGAGGGCGCTATGAAATATGCGAAACTGGCACAGTCCCGCAATCTGTACGACAAGGCGTTCGAGGGCTACCGCTCCGAGTGGCTGAACCGCAACTTCGGCTGGGTCATCCTCGTGGTTGTAGGACTCATCGGTCTGTGGATCTCCCTCCACATCCGGAGCGTCAGGAAGAAGAAAAACCAACCCAGGAATCTCGTGGAAATGCTGCACGAGGGAGAGGAGGAGTGATGCTGCTATGATGGATCTCACACAAAAGCAATGGGTCAAGCACAGTGTGTTCCACCCCTTTGAGGGCTTCGAAGACCTGCGCTGGAAAAAAGGCGGTTCTGTCCTGTATGCCAGCATTGTGGTCCTGCTCTGGTTCGTGGCGGAGATCGTGCACGACAATCTGGTGGGCTACCAGTTCGCCGTCACCAATCCCAAGATGTTCAGCATCGTCCCGTATCTCGTCCAGACCATTGTGCTGTTTCTGGTCTGGGTCATCGGCAACTGGTCGATCTGCACCCTGCTGGAAGGCGAGGGTACTATAAAGAACATCTATATCTATAGTGCCTATTCCCTGATCCCCTACGTGGTGGGGCTTTACGTCCGGACGATCCTGTCCCACGTGCTGATTCAGGACGAGGTGATCTTCATCACCTGCATCACGGTCATCAGCACCGTCTGGTCAGTCGTCCTGATGTTCAACGCCATCAAAGCGGTGCACCAGTACTCCATCGGCAAGACGATTCTGGCGCTGATCCTCACCGTGGTGGCAATGCTCATGATTCTGATTCTGGTGGTTCTGCTGGTGGCACTGTTCCAGCAGGTATACGTATTCGTTTCTTCCGTCTACACGGAAATCACCTATCGTGTGAGAGTCTAGAAAGGACGGTGGAAAGACAAATGAACAATTGGAAAAAATGGATCGCCGGCGTGTGCGCCCTGAGCCTCTGCCTGACGGCAACGGCGCTTCCGGCATCTGCGGAGGGCGAGGAGGACATCGACCTCATCTCCGACACCTCGGAGGAAACGCCTGTTGCGGACGGCGAACCGGCTGACGGAGAGGAAACCGCCGAGGAGGCGACCCGTTCCGAGGCGCAGGAGGAAATTACGATTACAGCAGCGCAGGTCACCCAGTACATGGAGAAAAAGAACGCCTGCGACGGCATCACCTTCTACAGCCGTCCGGAGGACTATGAGGACACCATCTCCGATGAGGACGTGGTGGATCTGCTGGACGACATCGGGCTTGCCGGCATCGACGACGAAACCGGCGAGGTGGTCTGCACCCTGGAAGAGGAGGACGACACCAGCGACTTCGTGATCTTCCTCAGTCCGGAGGGACGCTGGCTAGTGTACATGGACACCGATTACCAGAAGGTCATTCAGGTGCGCCAGATCGTCTCCCTGCTGGACAGCGAACTGCTCTTCCAGTCCAGAGATCACAAGACGCTGGAACTGTACAGCAAGGACTATGACGAGGTGGAGCGCAGCTACACCTCCGACGGCAAGGCAAAGGACGGCCAGGTCACCTACACCAACGAAGACGGCTGGCAGGTGGTGCTCTCCGATACCTATGATGCCGTGATCTCCTCGGCACGGTTCGTCACCGAGAACGACCGGCTGGCGCTGTATGTGGACGATGACCGTGCAGTCATCGGACTGTACGACAAGACAGCGGAAAAGATGTGGTGGTCTACGCCGGAGAACGTGGGACACGATAAGCGTGCCACCAACACCATCGTGAACGACCTCTCCTCCTCCCTGCGCATGGTCTACGGCGAACCAGATGCGAGAAGCACCACCACGCTCCGCTCCACCGGCGACGGCAAGGTCAAGGTCAAGGACACCGGCGACGGCGTGAAGATCACCTATCGCTTCCACAAGGCGGGCATCACCATTCCCGTGACCTACACGCTGGAGGATGACTACCTGGAAGCACGCATTGAAACAGACGAGATCGAGGAGGACACCTCCCAGACCGGCAAGCTGGTCACCTCCCTCTCCCTCATGAGCAGCTTCGGCGCAGCCTCCGATCAGGAGGACGGCTACTTCGTCATTCCCGACGGCAGCGGTGCGCTGATCCGCTATAACAACGGCAAGACCAGCGCCAAGAGCTATACCGGCTATGTCTACGGCACCGACCTGACCGCCGTGCCCCTCCAGCAGCCCGCTGTGACGGAGCAGGTGTACCTGCCCATGTACGGCATTGTCAACAGCGACAGCGCCATGATGGTGGTGTGCACCGAGGGCGACTCCAACGCCAAGCTCACCGCCAGCGTCAGCGGACAGTCCAAGAGCAGCTATAACGTCTGCGGATTTGACTTCACCCTGCGGGACTCCGACTCCTATTATATGTCGGGGGACAACTCCACCGCCCTCACCGTCTTTGAGGACGGCGACATCAAGACGGATGCCGTGGCGCTGCGGTACTACCCGCTGGAAACGGAGGATACGCCGGACTACAGCGACGTGGCAAACGCCTACCGGAACTACCTCACCGGGGAGCAGGGCGTGACCTCCACCGTGACATCCGCCGATGCCGGTCTGTACCTGAACCTCTACGGCGGAACAGAAAAGGAGAAGTCCATTCTGGGCATTCCCGTGACACTGAAAAACTCCCTCACCACCTTTGCGCAGGCGGAGGACATCCTCACGGACCTGACCGCAGACGGCGTTTCGCCGGAGGACATCCGGGTACAGTACTACAACTGGACGAATGCCGGCATCACCGGCAAGGTGGATCTCAAGGCAAAGCCCGCCGGCTGTCTGGGCGGCAAGGGCGACTGGGAAGACCTCATGGACTACGCCGGCAGGAACGGCATCACCATCTATCCGGCAGTGGACAACCAGACCTTTTCCTCCGGCAGCGGATACTACACGTTCACGGACACCACCGTCCGCATCTCCGGTTCTTACGCCCGAATCTATCCGTACAATCTGGCGTACGGCAACCAGAGCAGTGCGGAGAAGCCCCTCTCGCTGCTCTCTCCGGCGGCGTTCTCCGAGATCTACGAGAAGCTCACCGGAAACTTCACCAAGAAAAACCTCTCCGCAGTTTCGCTGGGCAGCATGACCTCCGCCCTCTACGGCGACTACGGCAAGAAGGAGATCTGTCGGGACAAGGCACAGGAGATCCTGACCCGATCCTACCAGCAGATCACCGATGCGGACATCGCCATGCTGGCGGATACGGCAAACGCCTATGCGCTCCCCTATGTGCAGGAGCTGACCGATGTGCCCCTCCAGTCCAGCGGCTACGATGTGTTTGACGAGGACATCCCGTTCTATCAGATGGTCATGCACGGGCTGAAGCCCTACGCCTCCACCGCCGTCAACGCCTCCGCCACACCGGAGGAAACTGTGCTGCTCTCCATTGCAACGGGCAGCAGCCTGCACTATGACATGATCGGCGGGGAGACCAGCGAGCTGAAGGACACCGTGCTGGACGGACTGTACTACGCCGGCGCAGACGACTGGAAGGACAACGCTGCCCAGTCCTATGCGTTCGCCAAGACAGTGACCGCCGGACTGGGTGACCAGCAGATCACCGGCTACGTGCGGGAGGGCGACATCATCACCACGACCTATGAAAACGGCGCCGTGACCGAGGTCGATCTTGCAGCGCAGACCGTCACCGCAGGCGGCAAAACCTATGCGCTTTCTGAGTATGTCGAGGAAGGGAGTTGGAAGTAATCATGAAAATGGCGTATGAAAAACGAAAGAGCATGTACGGCTACGGCTTCATTGCACTGTGGTTCGTGGGCGCACTGATCTTTTTTCTGATTCCCGTGGTGGAGTCGCTGCTCTATTCCTTTCAGGAGATCGCACCGGACACCGGCGGCATGGTCGGCAAATGGGTGGGGCTGGACAACTATAATTATGCCTTTAACGTAGACCCGAACTACCGCCAGTATCTGGTAAAGGTGCTGGAGGACACCGCCTGGAAGACACCGCTCATTCTGGTGTTCTCCCTGTTCGTTGCCGTCATCCTGAACCAGAAGTTCAGAGGGCGCACGTTCTCCCGTGCGGTATTCTTCCTGCCGGTCATCATTGCCACAGGTCCGGTGTATAACATCATCAACGGCAACCTCCAGAGCACCGGCAACAGCGATGCCAGCCAGTTCTCCACCATGTTCTCTACCGATCTGCTGGGCGAGCTGATGGAATTCCTCGGCATCTACGGCATCTCGGACGGCGTCCAGACCACCATCGAAACCGTGTCGGACAACATCTTCGGCATCGTCTGGAACTCCGGCATCCAGATCCTGATCTTCCTCGCCGCCCTCCAGAACATTCCGGTGTCCGCCAAGGAGGCGGCGCAGATGGAGGGCGCAACGGCATGGGAATACTTCTGGAAGATCACCCTGCCCTATGTCAGCCCCATGATTCTGGCGTGCTTTATCTTCACCATCATCGACTCCTTCACCGACCCGAACAACGTGGTCATGGGACGGATTCTGGATCTCCAGTCCGACTGGCAGTACGGTCCGGCATCGGCGATGGCGTGGGTATATTTCGCCATCGTCCTCGCTGCCGTGGGCATCATTACCGCAATCATCAACAAGTTCGTGTATTACGAAGTCGAATAAGGAGGTGGCAAACATGGAAAATGTCAAGGGTGCAACACCCGTTTCTTCCCCCAAGGATGACGCCGAAGTGGGAAACGGCATGAGCAAACGTGAGGCACGCAGAATCCGCATGCGGAGCATGAACAAATCCGAGATCGCCTACATACGCCGCAAGCGGGTTTTCGAAGCGGTCTGGCCGTTCTTCCGATTCTTCATTCTGTTCGGTCTGTGCTTTGTCATCCTCTATCCCCTGATCTATATGATCAGCTGCGCATTCCGGGATTCCGCCGATATGAGCGACCCCACGGTCATGTGGATCCCCCGCCACCTGACGCTGGAGGTCATCAAGGAGACTGCCGGTGTCATGGACATCTGGAAAACGCTGGGGACGACTCTCCTGCTGAACATCGGCTGTTCGCTGGTACAGGTCGCCTCCTGCGCACTGGCAGGCTACGGCTTCGCCCGCTTTAAGTTCAAGGGCAAGGGTCTGCTCTTCGGCATCGTGGTCATGATGATCCTCGTGCCGTCCCAGATCATCGCCATTCCCCAGTACATGCTGTTCCGGCACTTCGGACTGTTCGGGCTGGAGGTCAACCTCATCAACTCCAAGCTCTGCATGTACCTGCCGGCAGCCATGGGCAACGGCATCCGTGCCGGACTCATGATCTTCATCTTCCGCCAGTTCTTCAAGGGACTTCCCAAGGAACTGGAGGACGCTGCCTATCTGGACGGCTGCGGTTCGCTCCGCACCTTCGTACAGGTCATGATCCCCAACGCATCCTCCTCGTTCCTGACGGTCTTTCTGTTCTCGGTGGTGTGGTACTGGAACGACTACTATGTCAGCTCCACCTTCTTCACCAAGAACCAGACCATTGCGCTGATGCTGAAAAACCTGAGCACCCTGCTGTCCCAGCAGCTGTTCAATAACGCAGATGTCAGCCCCAGAGAACAGATCGTGTGGATGGAGGCAGGCTGCCTGATCTCCATTCTGCCCATCCTGATCATGTACGTCTTCTTGCAGAAGTACTTCACTGAGGGCATCGAACGCTCCGGTCTGGTCGGCTGAGGCGGTTTGTCCCAAAAGCGCACCCCCACAGGGTTCTCCTGCGGGAGTGCATGATTTCCCCAAAAGTCTGCGGCACTGGTAGAAACGCACAAACGGGGTTGTTGAAAACCTGTTGAAAACTTTTCCCAGCCGTTCCGCAGGCTGCCAAAATCGACGGAAAAGCCTGCTGCTGTCCCGCCGGACTCGCTGAAAATTGTGAAAAAGCTACAAAAACGGGCATGATATTCCCCAAAGAATTTTAAAAAAGTTAGTCGGATGGGCTTGACACGGGCGAAATAATATGTTAAAATACACTTGTAAATTATTTATAAGACCTTTTGCGGGTACTTGTAAATATTCATTTCTTGCCGCTAAACGGCGGCACACACCGGCTGCGGCGTCTGCCGCAGAGTTTCATATCAGCAATGTGAACGGGGTGCGCCGTATCCGCCATGTATCGTATCTGCCCAAATTGACGGACGGCAATACAAACAAAATTCTTACAGAGAGAGGTAAAAAGAGAATGAAGAAATTTAACAGAGTTCTCGCTGCAGCCATTGCAGTACCGGTGGCTATGGGTCAGGTACTGGCAATCTCCAGCTCCGCAGCAGTAAAGCCGGATGCAGCGCAGATCACCGCAGACAAGCTGCTGTATGTAAATCCGGAGTCCGAGATCAAGGACGGCAAGCAGGTTTCCGACTGGAACACCCGTATGGCCGGCTATGTAAAGGATGTAAACGGCGAGTACAGCGTTGACGCAAAGAGCATCGTGGAAGGCCTGTCCGGCACCGGCAAGTACACCAGCCTGGTAAAGGATATCGTTCCGTAGAGTCCAGTTCCTCCATGTTTAAGATCATATCCTGTGCCCTGACCGTCAAGGACGGCGTTTTCACCGTTTCCGGTGACGCTGATCTGAGCGCTTACATGGTTCCGCAGATTCAGGACAAGCTGAACGAGCTGGGCGTTGACTACACCGTAGACGCTTCCATCCTGAAGACACACTACAGCTTCGTTGTTTCCACCGATCTGGAAAACAGCAAGGAAGCTACCGTAACCGGTTCTATCACCAACGACAAGAACAACACCGCTTACACCGTTTCGGCTTTTGACGAGTACCTGAACGCAGTAGTTGCTGATCTGTCTGCACAGGTACAGGCTGCTGTTCCGGCTGCTGATGTTGCACAGTTCAGCAAGATCCTGGGCGAGGCTGCTGCAAACTACAGCAGCTACACCGAGCTGACCAAGGCAATCGCAGCAAATTCTTTCGAGGAAACTTCTTATGCAAATGCCGATGCAGTGGTTGCTGCAATCGTTGATTTCGCTGCAAAGAACGGCTTCGAGTCTGCTGCAAGCAAGCCGAAGACTGTTGACGGTCTGGTTGCTGCATACGGCAGCTACTTCGACAAGGGCATCAGCGCAGTAAACGACGTTCTGACCCAGAGCGATGCAAACGTAAAGCTGAGCATCTCTGCTGCTGACGTTGCCGCTGTTCTGAACGAGGGCACAAACTTCAAGGCTAGCGCAACCAATGGCGCATATGACCTGACATTCGAGATTCCGGACGCTGAGCAGGACGCTGTCAAGGCTTACGTTGCAAAGCAGAATCCGGATAAGGAATTCGTATCTTTCGACACCGTAAAGGAAGTTGAAGTTACTTTCGCAACAACCGGTACCGTTTCCTTCGATGTAACCCGTACGGTAACATACGAGCTGAAGGATAAGGAAACCACCACTACCACAACATCGGATACCAATACCACCACTACCACAACTACTTCTGGCAGCGGTGAGACCACAACCACTTCCGGCAGCGGTGAGACCACAACCACTTCCGGCAGCGGTGAGACTACCACCACTTCCGGCAGCGGTGAGACTACCACCACTTCCGGCACTGGCGAGACTACAACCACTACTTCTACCGACATCATCCCGATGAAGGACATCGAGAGCATCTCTGTTGAGGTTGGCGAGGGCGTATACTTCTCTGATGAAGAGTCCTTCGATGCTTCTGAGCTGATCGTATCTGCTGTTGCTACCCTGAAGGACGGCACCACCAAGGATCTGGATGCAAGCTACTTTGGCTTCCTGCAGACTCCGGCAGATGTTTACACTGCTCCGTACTACAAGGGCGCAGTTGACATCTACTACGTTGGCGATGCTGACAAGACCGCTCTGGAAGACAAGCCCACTGTTGCAGTTGCAATGAAGGGTGACACTCAGCTGGACGGCGACGTTGACATGGACGATGCATTCGATACCCTGCAGTACTATTCTTCCAGCGCAGCTGGCAAGACTGTAACCTTCACTGACGGTTCTGACGAACTGCTGGAGAAGCTGGCATTCTATGTAAGCGACGTTGATACCGAGTCCAAGGCTGGTAAGAAGACGGAAGATGCTGAGATCTCCATGGATGACGCATTCAACATCCTGCAGTATGTATCTTACAGAGCTGCTGGTAAGGACGTTGCATGGTCTGACGTGATCAGCAAGTAAGCAAATCCCCATTCCCAAATTCATGCGTTGTTACTGTGTCCGGCGTAAGGTGCATATTGCGCCGGGTGCATAACATAGATTTATTTTTGAAAGGAAATAGAAAAATGAAGACTACATTGAAAAGAACAATGGCAGCTCTCTCTGCTGCTGCTATCGTAGCTACATCTGCTGCTGTTCTGGCTGTTCCGACAAGCGCAGCTGGCGGCACTGCAACCATCGGCACTGTTGAAGTAACTGTTGAAGAGGCTAAGGCTGGACAGATCAAGGTTCCGGTAAGCGTTGACAACAACTTCGTAAAGCTGTCTCTGGGCGCTGAGTGGGACACCAGCGAACTGGACTGCACTTCCATCAAGTGCAACTCCAGCAGCCTGGCTCTGAAGTTTGCTTACTCTGAGGCATATGACTTCGCATGGCTGCCGTTCCTGAGCACCGACGCTGACCGTGACGGTAACGTTCTGGCTTATGATACTGCAAACGGCGCAACTGTTGCATACCTGATCTTCGACATCAAGGATGCTGACATTCAGCCGGGTGACACCTACACCATCACTGCAGCTGATACCGGCCGTGACGGCACAAAGGCACAGTTCGAGAACGTAAACGGCGACGGCGGTCTGACCACTGCAGTTTCCGGCGCTATCGTAGTTAAGGGCGAGCCGACCACCGAAGAGCCGACCACTGAGGCTCCGACCACCGAGGCTCCGGTTGTTACCACTGAGGCTGCAACCACTGCAGCTCCGAAGGCTACCACAACCGCTAAGGCTGCTACTCCGGCAACTACAACCACCAAGAAGAAGGCTGCTGCTTCCACTTCTTCTCCGAAGACTGGTGACGCACTGCCGATCGCTGGCGTTGCTGTAGCTGTAGCTGTTATCGGCGGCGTAGCTCTGGTTTCCAAGAAGAGAAAGTAAGAGTTAACACAGAGTAATCTGTTTCGCAACTGAATTGTGCGCAGTTTCTGCGCCACGCATGAGGGCACTCCCAAAGGCATCCGCCAGAGGGGGTGCCCTCGTTGCGTTTCGATGTTTTTTGCGCCTGTTCCCGCAAAAAAAAACCCGTCTCCGGCGATGCCGGAAACGGGTACACAGCAATTCAAATTCTCAGCTCAGTCCGCCTCGCCGGAAGAAGCCCTCCTGCACGGCGTAGATACAGCCGCACAGGAAGCGGTAGCGCTCCTGAATGGGGCTGAGGGACACGGTATCGGCGAAAGTATCCTCGGTGTACTCCCGCAGGTACGTCTGCACCTGTTCCAGATTCCGCTGGGTGAAGCCAAAGCCGTGGAGACATATGCTGTCGCTGAAATAGGCACAGCGGAGGTTATTCAGCAGCAGGCTGAACTTCGCCATGATCTGCTCCGTCACCGGAATCAGCGCCACGTCCTCCTCCGATGCCGTCAGCAGGGAGGCCAGCGTGACCTGCGTCAGGTCGCCGTCTGTGAGCTGGTATAGCGCCGGTGTCTGCGCCTCGGAGAATACGGCGGAAACGTCCTTCTGGATGGCGCTGAGGGATAGTTCTGCACGCACACTGCCACGGGGATAGCCCTCTGCCTCTCTGCCGTCCGGCACGACAATCATATTCTCCACGTAGTACCGGCTGCTGCAAATGTCATGGAGCGGTTCTGCGCCCTGCATGGGGATGGCGTAGAAGTGGTTGTCCCCCCAGTGCAGGAAGAGCTGGCGGTTGCTGATGACGTGGTTCCGTGCCTGATGCTGCACCCCTGCCATGGCGAACTGCGTCACGGCGCTGCCCAGATAGATGGTGGTGTTGCAGCGGTCTGTCAGAAGGCGCTGGAACAGGGGGAACTGCAGCACGCCGTCCTCGGTGGTTTCGCCGCCCAGCTGCTGCCACACAGCGGGCATCACGCCGATGCCGATGCCAATGAGGTTCTTCGAGGTGAGACAGCTGTTTTGCAGCATGGTCTTCGCCGTGGAGGCAATGACCCCTGCCGCATATTCCGCCGTCAGATTGCCGCCGTGGATGATAACCTTCTTGTCCATGGTCTCCAGATTCAATGTGGTCAGTCCGACGGAGATCTCCTTTTCATCCACGTACACGCCCAATGCAAAGCGATACGTTGCATTGATGTCCAGCAGGATCTTCCGGCGTCCCTTCTTGACTGCCGCACCGGGTTCTACCGGCTCCTCGCCGATCTCTTCCAGAATGTGCTGGGAGATCATTTCATTGGTGATGATGGTAACCGCCGCACGGGTGATTTGTAGTGCCGTGGAGATATCCACACGGGAGATCGGTCCCTGTTCCCGCACCACACGCAGGATCTGCATGCGGTTTCTCCGCTTGAGATCCAGTTTACTAATGCCACAATCGTTCATGACGTTCTTCCTTTTCTTTTCAAAACATATCCGACCATCCCGTTTCCGGAATAATCGGATTCTTGCCTCCGGTTTCTCTCACGTACCCATCCGGAGGTTCTCTTATTTATTCATTTTATCACAAATTTTTACGAATTGCAACTGAAAAAGTGCCAAATCCGATAAAATTTACACCGTATACACATTCCGGCAGGTCACGCCGACACCAGTTCCAGCAGCGTGGTAAACAGCTTCACCACCGCCGGCATTGCCGCCATGGACAAAATCGTTGTCATGGCAAAGATGCCGGAGGCGTACACGTCGTTCATGCTGTGCTTCTGGCACTGGAGCGTACACATCGCCGCAGAGGGCGCTGCCATGAGCACCAGCACCACCGTCCGCACCTCCATGGGGATAAAGGACAGGGGCAGGAACAGCAGCGTCAGCAGCAGAGGAATGCCCAGCAGCTTCACGGCGCTCACGTAGTACACCCGTGGGGTGCGCACCGCCTGCAGCAGGTTGGCCTGCGCCACGCTGATGCCGGAGGCGACCATTGCCATCGGCGTATTCAGCCCCGCCACGTAGTCAAAGGTGGTTTGCAGGATTCCTGGCAGCTGGATGCGGCAGAAAAACAGCACCAATCCGATGGCAATGCCGATCATGGTGGGAGAGCAGAACTTTTTCAGGAGGGCACGGCGGTCGTGCTGTCCGGTGAGGAGCATGATGCCGTGCGTCCACGCAAAGCAGAAGAAGATGGTGAGGAACGCCGTGGCGTAGAACACCCCCTCGTTGCCCAGCAGGGCGCTCGCCAGAGGGATGCCCATGAAGCCGCAGTTGCTGTAGATGACGGAGAAGCGCTCGATCTCCGTCTCCCTGCCGGCTTTCCGGCGAATCAGCAGGTACGCCGCCGTGATCGCCACCACGTAGGAGATTGCCGCAATGAGGAACGTCCACAGCATATTCACCACCAGCCGGAACTCGTACTCCACCTCGGAATAGGCGTTCACCACCAGCACCGGCGTGACGATCTCCAGCACAAAGCTGGAGAACTGGCGGCCGCCGTTCTTGTCCACAATTTTCGTGCGGTAGGCGATGATGCCCACCAGATTCAGCAGCAGCATGATCGCCGCCTGCTTCAAAATGATCCATGCCATTGATGCATTCTCCCCGTTTCATCCGCATATTTCGTCCAGTCACAAACAGGTGGAAACCGAGCTGTCGATTTCCACCTGCTTTTTAGTATACCATAAGGTTGTTAACGGTTTGTGTCTACGAGAAAAACACAGGCTGAATTTGTTTTCCGTCCAGCGCAAGGGACACGGTTTCCGGCAGCTGTTCGAAATCCGCCACTAGGGAGGCGGGCTTCTCCGCCGGCGCATCCTGCCGCAGGGGCACGAAATAATAGTGCTTGGTATTCATCAGCAGCCCGATATTTTTCGCCGAGCCACGCAGGGCATCGTTGGTGGCGAGCGCCAGCACCACGGGTTTTTGCCGGCGCAGCATGGATTTCACCGCCATGGTCGCCGTGGTATCCGTAATGCTGTGCGCCAGTTTTGCCGCTGTATTTGCCGTACAGGGTGCAG